>Ga0307516_10004038_pt1 | contig 18402 bp, 18 predicted proteins | sample 19_EM_MG_FD_203310 | JGI IMG/M metagenome (GOLD analysis project Ga0307516, IMG submission 203310) | Populus trichocarpa ectomycorrhiza microbial communities from riparian zone in the Pacific Northwest, United States - 19_EM | ecosystem: Host-associated > Plants > Roots > Unclassified | place... | reverse complement strand
CTGACTTTGTACTTTGTCCTTACTTTGACCGCTTTGGCCGGGGTTTGCAATCTCACGCCTCAGTTTCGACTACTTTTGGCACTTCGATCGACCTTTCCACCTTTTGGTAAAAACTGTTTTACTGATGGTCGTACGAGTTTGAGGAAGTGGTCGTAGTAGCGCCGGCGTGAGAAGCGATCTCGAAGAAGGATGGGCGCGAGGTACATGGACCAGAATCCCCACGCCTCGGCTGTCATGCTCGAGCGTTCCGTCTCGATGTTCGGCATCCGCGAACCAAACGAAGATGGGATCGTGTCTCCAGATGCTGATCCAGCTTTACAGATCTCGGACCAAACATCTTTCGGAAGTTCATAGTCCTCGACACCGCAATCCAGGTCCTTGAATGTCCCGGTGTAGTGCATGACGAGGTTTGGGATCAAATTCTCAAAGATCAGGTGCATGAAATCAAGGGGGAACGAGAATGGAAAGTTGAGGCTGGCCAGCGATGCAAGGAGAGGTATTCCCTTGATGCCGGAATCCTTCGCGAGGCGCTCAGCTGCGGCCTTGGTGCTTGCCTCTAACACTTCTGTGCCTTGTTGGATGAACCTGTCGTGGTGACGCATTGGAAGGTTCGCGGGGTCAACCGACCCTTCCGGTCGGTACAGCGGTACATAATAGACCTTTCCGCCTTCGGGGCGTATCCCGACAATCTCGCAGAACCGGCAAGGGTGCAGTCCATTGTGGCCTTTCATTCGTGTCAGCTTTGAGATGCCAGGGTAATCTCCGAACCCCAGGATGAGGTAAACATGTTGCCAGAACCATTCCTCGGCCCACGGATCCAACGTCTTGGCGCCCTTCGCGAGGTCGTTGAGTTCATCACGGAGTGGAATCAGGTATGAGTCCAAATTTTGGACAGTGCCTGGAATGACACCATAGCAGAGAATGCGGTCACGGCGAGTGCGGACCTTCGGAGGTAGGTTATAATTGATGAGGATGACCGGCCAGACAGAGTGTTGGCGACGGCTAAAGTATGTAACACCATCAAGTGAGATGCCGAGGGCGACGTCACGAGGGTCTGAGAAGTATTTGTGATCCTGGGTTTGGCCATTGACTACAACCTGCTTCTCCAGGAGATTGTGATAGATGGATGAATCGAAGATGTCCCGAATGGTTTCGTCGTCGCCACCAGTGGTGCGGGAGCAGGTTTGTCGGTATTTCAGCTGTTTTGCGACGGACTTGTCCTTCAGCATCGCCTGGAGCTGGCTCCTCACAGGTAGGTATTGGAACTGTTTGACCGGGCCCCCAGAGCTCTTGTATCGAGGCTTCTCGCAGTACGGGCAGGCACTGAGGCTGGCGTAAGTCCCAGTGAAACAGCAACAACCACTAGGACAGCGGTCAACCCGTCCCGGTTTCAACCCGGACAAGGTTGCAACGCGCTTCTTTGTACGCCAGCGTGAGTCCAGGGTGATCTTGTGCGGAAACAAGTAACGAAACCGTTCATAGCGTGCGTTGGAGGTGCCCTCATTGATGTGGTAATTGAATGCGCAAAGGTTATCCAGGTCAGCCTCATTCATGCCGTTCTGGGCTATACAACGCGGTCAACCAGAGTGCTGTATCGGACAGAAGCCGCAACACTCGCCTGCCTTCACCGCATCAATCTGGAACTTGAGGCCCATCACCCCCAGATTGCGGGACCCACTTCTCTCAATATCACTGTCCTCGCTGTCGGTGTCGTTTCCAGTAGCTTCACCTTCGGAGTCACAATCATATGAGGAGAGGGAGGGACTCGCAAGGCCCTCTGACTCGGAGAAAGAAATGGGTTCAACTTGCTCCGGCTCATTGCCAAATGACCCCTCTGGACTCGGTGAGCAAGAACACAGGATATCCATAAAAGTAAGCTCTGACCTGTTACCCCGGGATTCCTGGTCACTGCAACTCCTTCCCGGCGACTTGGCCCCCCCGCACCTGACGGCGGACCACGGGTTCGTGAAGATAGACGAGACATTCCAGCAGCGTACTTTGTCGACTTGACATTGAACGACGTCTGCCATTTCTGTTTGTGCCTCGCGATGGTCTTCGGGTTTTCTGACCCACAGCCGTCGATGCATTGCCGAGCAGACCGATTGCCCTTCTGTCCTGGCATTCAAGGTAGAGATTGGGCGAGGTAGGTAGTTGACCGCAGAAATCAACGTTCATCCCCCACAGCTCATCCGGTGCCCCCGGCCAATGACAAACTCCTTGATGACTCAGCTCGGCGGGTTGCCACATAAACGGTCAGCCCCCCCTCTCCTTCCCACCCAACATCCCCCCTCTCCACTCGTGTGCATTACCACCATGGCCACACCCTCAAAAGACCCTTCAAAGATGACGAAAGGTGAACTCCTTCGCCTGTACAAAGCTACCGCTGCGGAAAAAGATAAGTATGTCAAAAAACATGGTCAGTATCCACGTGTCTCTCGTTTGGAAGCCCGCTGAGTATTAATCACACACCACAATCGGTGTTCCTCCCCTCTAGGCAAAGTCTACAAGAAGTATAAACGTGCGCAACAGGCCCTTGAGGCCGGCGAGGGTTCCGATGAGCCAGCGCAGAAAATTTCCTACCCTACTGGGAAAACTCCTGGTCGGGGGGACTTCAACCTTCACGACGCCCTTGGCATCAGTAAAGAAGAGTACAATACCTTCATTGTATGTGGTCTCACACCGTTCAGTTCCCCTCCTAACTCGCCCCTCCCAACATTTGCTATAGGCAACGGTCCATAGGGCACTTGGCGCTGCCGGCATCCCAACTACGGCCTTTTGGCGAGATGTCGAAGCCGGGGCCATTGCGGATGTTCTTGATGTTGTGCGCTTTTGTTACTTCCACTGAACCCATCACCAGATTGTTGATGCTAACATCACTCAGGTCCGTGAACAGCACCCCTGGCTTGGACAGTATGTCAATGACTGGCCCGCAACCGGGATCATGAAGCAGTACCTGAGGGGAAGCCGCAACCGCAGCCGCCGCAAGGTTCGCAAGGCTGCTGCGAAAGCTATGGATGAAGCTGCCATGGAGGCTACCGATGAAGCCGCAGCTTAGGGCCATACTGCTGAACTTAACTTGCAACTGGAACTTTTCTCCGCACTCCTCTCATTGTAGCGTGCACGCAGATGTATGTAGTATTGGGTCAAATTGTAATTTTGCCGCTACAAATGAAACTCCTGACACCAACCCGTCAATGCCAACTCGCAGAGGGTGCGGAGGACATGGGTGATCCCCTACTACATTGAGATATCTGTCGGAACAATTCCTGGGGTCGTCGAGGTGTGGTGAAGTTGAGCGGAGTGACTTGTAGATGAACTCCAAAGCATGAGGATCATGGGGGGGGGGATGGCATCGAGATCGTTGAGTGTTGGCGGGAAACACGCAGGTTGTTGACCTGTGACACATCTACAGCGAGGGAACATGGCGGAAGTGGTTCACTGGACGGCGGGATGAAGACTGGAGATGTACCTGGCGAATGCGGGACCAGGTGGCTTATTTGGTCACCAAACTCCTCAGAATCCTCCATGATCGTAGCCTCGCTGTCGCAGACGTCCTCGAGACGACCAAGACGCTCTGGATGACTCCGCTGCACATTTGTTCCGTGTCCTTGATGAGTTCCGGTCAAAGCGAAGAACGTAAATGGGAACTCTGCGGAAACCATCCGAAAGCTAAAGATACTGAGTCTGTCGCTGTGGTGACCGACCTCTAGGTTTCCGAGGGCATCGAGACATTGAAAGCGTGGACTGGGCGATGGGTTCCGGGTCATCGGGATCTTCTACTGCGCTGTGAGCGCTTCGCGGACTTCGAGATCTTCACAAACTCCAAGAACTCCGAGACATCCGCAAACTTCGAGAACGTCTAGGTCTTCGGGTGCTTCGTGAACATCGCAGACTTCGAGGACTCGAGTTTCAAGAACTCCGTCGACTCTGGGTGCTTCGGGAACGTCGAAAACTATGAGAACTTCCAGGCCTTCGACCGCTTCGACAACACCGGGTGCTTCAAGATCTTCGAAAACCTGGCAAACTCTCCAACATTTGAGACTTTGGTATGTGATGTGGAGGGTCCGGGCCTGATGATCTTGAGGGCTGGGGCAATAATTGCGGAAGGGAAATGGAAGCCGTGATCAAGACGACCTCCGGGCTCGAGAAGACATCGTGACTGTGAATGGGCACTTCGCATGCTGACTTCCATGCTTCTGGGATGGATTGTAGAGGTAGTACTGGACATCGACGGGGAAACTTGAGAGGGGCGCAACTGGAGCGAGAGAAATTGGGTCATTGACTCGAGGGGAAAGACTCGCAGACCACGGCGGTGGTCTCCGGACGGCGGCAGAAACATGTCACAACGAGGGGGGACTGACTGTGGTGAGTCTGTTGACGTTCCGATCAGTCCAAGCGTTGACTGGATTGCTTTCTTCCTCGAGGAGAACACCGGGTTTGCGAGGACGGCGTGGCATGGAGCTGGCGCTACACCGGACAATTTCTGAGCTCCTCGGACTGCTCGCGATGACGCCAGTGCGATCTTTGAAGTGCTGGTTGGCGGGGATCGGAGTCTCGGCCTCTGGATCTGGAGAAGACAACGCTAACCGCAACGGGAACGCGAGGGAGTGGGGAGGTGGGGGGGTCATAGTAAAAAATAGACCGGAAACAGAAAAGGGAACACCAGCAGAAATTGAGACCATAGAAGGGAGAGATGGACCTGAAGATAATACAGTATGCGGGAAATGGACGGGAACCGGAATGTGCGGCGGAGAAACGAAGAGATAAATAGCTGAGACGAGTTCTGAGGCGGACGCTGAGGGTGGCTGGGTGTTGGGCTGGGCGGCGCGGTGATGAGGGGACTCGGAACTCGTGCGGGTGTTGCTTTTATGCGAAGATATGCGACCTTGACCTCCAGGATGCAGATCTGCTCAGATTTGTCGACCCTTTGGAGGCGGAGGAGGACGATGGACGAGGTGATGGATGTAAGTCGGATGGCACTTTCGCGATCTTCGAGTCGGGTTCGAGAGGGTCCGTCGAGGGGGTCCGCTGGGGGGAGGTAAGTCTGGAGATGTGCAGTGAATCATTTTGCAAGTTTGGTGCGCTGATCACGAAGACGTCCTCCTGATCACGATAACATCGCAGCGTTGACCGGACACGTCGGGGTGTCATTCGAGGCTGTCATCGGGACCTCGAGGACGCAGGTTGACGATCTCCGAACAGGCGGGAGATAACAAACAAGATGATGGATTGTGATAGTCGATAGCAGTGGAAATGGTGATAGGGAAGGATAGTTGACCGCGTTGATCGCCTCAATAACGATGCGTTCTGTGCGGTTGTCAGTGACTCTGCTCCACCCACTTGGTTACATGCATGGGATGCGTACCAATAAGATTTCCATTGGCACAAGGCTTTGCGAGCTCGAGCACACCCGGAGCGTTCTTAGGTCCCAACGGTAACGAGAGGTTGCCATTTCCAGAAAGGACTTGACAGTTCCATTCTTCTTGGGCTATGAAAGAAGAGATAGGAGGTTAGGCCACAAATGGAAGCAAGCCACGACGGTGATGGTGCCCCAGAGCCAGTCGGTTGCAAACGGAGTTGTGGAAACATGGGCAGAGAGAGAGGCGGGTGGGGGGCAAGGCGAAGTACGAACCTTTGGCAGCTTTGGGACAACGGTGGGTGACCGGACAGCAACCGGGATGGCCACAGCTGTGAGGAGTGGTGGAAGGGCAGCGGGTGGCCGGGATGGAGGTGTTGACGCCAGCGAGCTACCAGCCGAGGACCTGAGCTTCGGCCGAGATCGCTCGGATGCTATAAAAACGCGGTCCCAGTTGGGATGTTGTTTTTGCTGAGGTTGACCGAGGGCCATGGAGGGAAATACAGAAACTGCCACCCTTGCAAAACTGGCGGAACAAAACCCAGTCAATATCAGTGGCCATTGTGAGAAAATAAACACAGAAACGCACGAGAGAGTGATGGCGCTCAGGAGGAACACAACCAAGGTTAACGATTCTACGTAGCATGAGCACCAGACGCTTCAACTCGAGGCGTCTGTGGGCGAGAACCGCGGGAGGGAATTTGGTGTCGTATCGACATGGCTCAATGGTTCCAATCATGGAGTGCGTCTTGCCTTGTCGACCAGTGATTTAGTTAACTTGCCATACTGGGAGTTGTCCTAAGAGGCAGGTACACATTGTCGCCAACGTCGTGGAGGGCAGGCGGCAGTCAAGCAGAGGGAGTCCGCGTGTGGCGGATAACTTCACAATTTTGCCGAGAATTTGCAGCTCCGCCACTTTCCGTGGGAACCGTGCGCCACAATGACTATATCTTCCGTCCAAAGAGCCGGTCGGAGATAACGACCCCTCTCCATCAACCACCACCTTCTGGTCACTCCGTCCCCATGCCGCCTTCAACACCCAGGCCCAGGAACCGGTAACGTTCGTTGGTTGCACTATCCAACTCCAGTTGCTGACCGTGACTCCCCAGAACACCCAGCGCCCTTCACGCACACCGTAAGTGACCTTCGAACGGCTTCACCGATCAGGAGCTTAGTAATTGTTTATCGGGACGATGGACTATGAACGGCGGTGATCTGCCAGCAAACCGAGCGATGATGGACTGGTAAGTCCCCCATGCCCATTGCTCTCACGAGTGTGCATTCATACATTCCCCGTCACCCAGCACCTTCATATCTATGAGGCGCGTACTCATCCTCCCCTCCGATGTAACTTGCCTCTTGTCATTGACTGACCATTCTTCATTTCCAGGGAATGCAAGCACCGGGATATCAGGGGTGATTTCTGGTGACCAGTGAGGGTTTTCTGATCGACTAGCCTCTTGTCGGGTGAACCAGAGCTGACTTATGTTGCGCTGTAGCGCACGGCCGCGTTGCCTGTCCCCACGGGCATCAGGGTGTCATCTCGTGCTCCCCGTTGACTACCAACCTTGCCCGCCCACTCCTGAGCTACAATGGAAGCGACGAACAAGAAAGAACCTCCTCCACTGAGAATTGATCCAAAATGGTACGCTAGACACGCCACGACCTCAACACCATCCTCATTTCGCGCCTCGCCCGACGCTTCTGTTCGTTTTCGCTACTGACCACCTTACCTCCCAGGTGGGTTTGTTCTCCGCCGCTAGCTCGTCCTTCGTCCTCGGTGTCCAATCAAAGCTCCAACTTAATCCGAACAAACACTCCGCATCCCTCCTCTGCACAATCCCCTTTCCCAGGCGAGAGCCCCGCCGTTCCTCCCCCTCATGAAGACACCCTCCACCAGAATCGCCGCCGCATCGTGTCTCACGCATGCAAGCCTTTCGGTACTGCTGCTGTCAGCATTTATTGTGATGCTGGGGAAGCCGCAGCCTGTCCTCAACTCGCCCCTACGCCGACGGCCCCGCCATCACTACCAGCTCACGCGCTCGAGTTTCCTCGCCACCACAATCCCCGCCTGCGATCACTGCGATCACATCTCGCGATTCACATGGCCTGCCGCTCAGGTGCATCCTTCCCCCACCACCGTGCACCCGGTCCCGGTCAGGGGTGCTCTACTGTATCTGGTCCAATATTATATTTTTATATTCTGAATAAACGCATTTTCATATTTCTGAATCTCGGCGGGTGCCGCACTGAGTCAGGTGAACGTCAGGTGATTCTCGGTCCGGCCGTGCCGAGGACTGACCGGTTCAAAACTTACCTTAGGAATGGGCGATTGGATTAGTACATTTAACACTAAGATCGAGTGTGAAAGCTACTGGCGTTGTGTACGCTTTTGTGTACCAGGGTTACTCGTTTCCGGCGATAACAAAGTTAGTACAATTTTTACCTCTGGCCAGAACTTTTTGTACTTATTTAATTAGTACATTCCGAGTACATTTGTTACTCGTCGGGTACTCAAAAAGACTACACTTTCTTCTTACAGTGCTCGCATCCTTTTTGTTGTGATGGATTTGATTGCCCGACACTGGTCCCGAGGAAGTGACATAAAACCCGTCCGAATTTGGTCAGCGTCCCTCCCCGCTCATATTCCCTCCCCCCCCCCCTCCGGTCGCTATGGCCTCCCGCGTTTTCAACCTCGACGAGTTGGCTTCACGGATTGCCATCCACCTTCTCGCGATAAGCCCAACCAGCACAGTTTCCCTCGCTCTCACTTGCAAGGCTCTTGAAGTTCCAGCTCTCAGGGCATTATGGGGAATGCGGGGTTCTCTCAGCTTTCTTATCATGCGGCTGTTGTCGACGGACGCGTGGCGCTTCACTTTCCAGCGTGGCAGTGACTTGTGTTTACTCGTGAGTACCACTTTTCTCGGTGCCCGACATCCGGTCAAGGTCCTGTATGCTTATCGATCGCGGAAAATCCGTCAGGCTCTGAACCGACCACTCACCACGCGGGAGCTAAATAGACTTAAGCAATACGCCTCGTGGATGCGCACACTCGATATGCGCGAGTGGGGCCTCTCGGAGGAATTCACTCAGCTCGTGCTTCCCCCATTGGACGGAACATCTCCCGCCTTGCCTCTTCACTTGCGAGAGTTGAAGTGGTGGCTCAACAAAACCAACTTCTCTTTCCTCCCCAGGTTCCTCAAATCGGATTTGGTGGACATCTTTATCACTACCCATGGCTTCAGCGGCCCCGGAGAGAAGGTCGAACCGTGGGGCGACCTACCTGACGAGGTTATGCCCATTCTGCGTTCAGCGATAACGATGTTCCCAACTTCCATTCAAAGGCTCTGCGTCCAGCTCGGCGCCGAACCACAAACCCACCTCACGGAAGAGATGTCCGCTTTTGTTTTGAAGTGCGGGGGGACGCTCCAGATGTTTAGCACCAACGTGGTGTTATCGACGGAGGCCATCGTTCACCTGATGAAGCTCCCTAGCCTGAGCGCTTGGGTAACTGAACAGGGTCCGCCACAGGTGACGGACTTGATCCACCACGGAGTCCCCGACGGTCCCTTCTCCCTTTTTCCTTCACTCAAGGCTGTCGACATGAGGGGCGGTCCGGTGCTACGGTGGCTCCCTCTATTTGGAGATGTGAAGGACCGCACTCCTCCGTGGACCATGGCAGGCCAAGGCCTGTCCACAATCACCTACTCCAATCTATACATCCCCTTGGACTCTTCCTTGATCACCAGATTCCTCCCGCTCAAGACGCTGGTTGATGTCCAGATCAACGTAGATTGCCTCTTCCAACCTTGCGCATCGCAATTCACGGATCAAGATGTAGAACGCCTCGCGATCGCTCTACCGAACCTCAAGGCCCTCACGTTAGGCGATTGGCCGTGCGCTTCCGATACGTGCCCTACTACGATCCGCTCACTCCTTTCCCTCTCCATCCACTGCATACAGTTAAAACATCTAAACATCCACTTCCGTATGGCGACCCTCCGCGCAGACATGTTGGATATGTTGGGCCACGGTTACTCGCAGGGCCTGCACTTGAAACCCAAATGCGCCCTTGAAACATTAGTTGTCCAGGAGTTGCAACTCAGGTTGTCCGACTATGACCCCGCATTCATCCCGATTGGGATGCTCATGATCTTTCCGTCATTGGCCAAGTTCGCCTCGGTGCACCTATCCCCTACGTGGACTCGATTGGAGTCGCTGGTGGGCATTTTGGGGGAGGTTAGGGGATTAGCTGTCCTCACAGAACAACTCATGAAGCGCCTCAGTGAAGCGAGGGAATCGGTTGACAGTGGGGTTCCTGTATCCTCGGCTGTAAGTACACGCATTCCATTTGGTTTAACCGGCGAGGGTGGGTTTTCTTATTGATATTCGCTTTTCTTCACCTTCACAGGACGAAATAGCACGTAGTTTCTGCGGGTCGCTTTCATCGGGGTTAGATACGGTACAGTTCAACAGCTGATGGAGACTCCAATAGGAACCTCGATGGGGAGCCTGGCCCGCTAAGAATTGGGTAATAACTCACGAGTACATGAATGGTTGTTGACTTGTTGGATTTCAGGTCCTCTTGGAGGGAGGTACACACATTATACCACCGCCCGTTATCTCGTTGTCTCTCCGAAGGTGTTTCAGGCGCTTGGATTAGTATATAGAAACCTTTCAATCGTTACCATTGCTTCAGGGGAGTACACCTTGTATTGTTGAACGCAGTCTAATTATTGCATGACCGGGGAATGGTGATCCAGTTGTTCCTTACAGCCGCGTCTATCGGACGTCAGCGGGGTCGTTTCTGCGAGGTCTCAAGATCTCAGGGATGGGGAGAAAGAGCACAGGAAAAATTGTTTAACAGTAACAACTGCAACCTCTTGGGCCACGAATATATAAGTACACGTTTTGCGCAAGCCGCCGCCCTCGACTTCCCATCTGTCACCGGAGCGGCGTAGCGGCGTAGGCTATCATTACGCATCTTCGAAGAACTTCCGAGAAGGACCATCCCTTCATGTAGAAAATTGGGGACCGACTTCCCCAAGCTATTGGACACGTCGCTGTAGGTTTCGTGGCTTTTGATGTCCGCGAATTAGCAGACACCGCCTTCGTGGAAAAGGAGGAGGTTGTCTCGGGCCGACTCTCGGCCAATCTGCAACGTTGGAGGTTCATATGCGAGACGCCGAATGAGAGCCGTACGAAGGAACCTATCACTGAGTTCCCTCGGTCCTACCGTTGTGTGTACCAGACTCATAGCCCAGCCCGTTCTTTGTTTCGGCCCCGATACGACGGAATGGGCTGTTTACTACAGAAAAATTGCACACGAAGCAGAACAACAAAGATTCCTCAAGCGTCTTCAACTCTATACCTTTTGCGAGTAGTGACGACGGTGGTATTAGTAGTGAACTCGGTTACTATTGTGCCAAAATCATCACGCTCGGACTCCGCGTGTTGAGAGTGGGTGGAGGACTGCCCGCTTCCGTCCCCGTCATATGAAGGAAGGGAGCTCGAACCGGGGGTTTCGGATGATGGCTGCGAAGGTGTGAACTTGCCTTCAACCTTCATGGGGATCAGCCTCCAAATATAGGAGGAATAGAACGCCGTCTCCAACCAGATCTTCACCTGGGTGGAAAAACTGTTAGTAATAGTTCCTCGATATCACTCAACATCTGACCTTGATGTCTGCACCACTTGATCCATACCAAAGCTTCTTCGTGGCTCCCCAACAAATCCTAAGAGGTAGTGTCGGTGAACCGTTCCGGTGATACGTCTGAGGCGGGGACGTTCTGACCGGACATATTCTTCGCCACGATAGATATCGTCATCGACAACCTCGACTCTCCAAGCCACAGGATAAGCAGAAATGGAAAGTATATTTCCATCTTCGAGTCCGTTTAGTGGTGCACAAAACTGTTCAAGTCTCCCCGGTTCAAACTACGTTTCATATTGTTCAACGTACAGCGGAATAGATCGCGGAGGATGACATTAGCACGCTCACCCGCTGTATTGCGAATCCAGGCCCAAGGGGTTTGATCTCCCACTTCTAACCTTCAGACACGAGCTTCCGATAAGGGATAATGATAAACTTACGAGCCCCCTGCCCTCTCCGAGTTCGTTGGCGGGACGAGAGAACATTTCCTTCGAGTGCGCTTCGTAATCAAGAAAGGTCTCAGAGTAAAGATTCTGGATCTTGTAGATCCCTGGCTTCAGTTTTCCATCTTTGAAGATGGATGAGGAATCGGCGGTCGAAGTGAAGGTCATGAGATAACACGATGTCGTGAGCGTGCCCGCCACACTTTGTACCCATTGGTACCGGCGAGTTAAACTTTTGCCGCTGACGCCCGCTGTGTCCGAACGACCTCGGTGGCGCCAACAGGATTGGAAGGGGCGATTTACAACGCTAGTACTTATTACATGCAGACAGAACGGTAAAGTCCCCTCAAGCTTCCTCCACTCTATATTTCTTGCGAGTAGTAACGAGGGTGGTAGTCACCTCGGTCACTACTGTACCGAAATCATCGTGCTCGGACTCCGCGTGTTGAGTGTGGGCGGAGGACTGCCCGCTTCCGTTTCCGTCATATTGGGGGAGGGAACTCCCAGGTGTTTCGGACGATTGCCACGGAGGGGTGGACCTGTCTTCAATCTTCACAGGTATTAACCTCCAAATAAACCAGGAATATAACACTGCATCCGTCCACAAATGTATCTTAGTGGCGAAAGGTCAGCAATTGTTCCTCAATATCGCCCATGTCCAACCTTTGTGCCAGTGCCATTAGCTATATTCCAAAGCATCTTCGCGGTCCCCCAATAAAAGCTGGGATGTAGTGTCAGTGAGCCGTTCTGGTTGGATGAGTGGGGCGATGCTCTGACCGGACATATTCAAAGCCGCGATGAATATCATCATTGACAACCTCAATTCTCCAAGCCACAGGGTACGCGGAAACAGAAAGCTGGCTGCCATTTACGAGTCCGGTCATCGATGCACAATACTGTTCAGGCTTCCCCGGTTCAACCTGCGTTTTGAATCATTCAACATACGATTGCGGCGAACGACATTGGCACGCTCACCCTCCGTATTGTGTGTCCAGCCCCAAAGGCTTTGATTTCCCACTTCTAACCTTCAGATGCGAGCCTCAGATAAGGAATGGTTCCCAACTTACGAGCCCCTTGTCCTCTCCGAGCCCGTTGGCGGGACGGCAACACAGTTCCCTAGTGTGTACTTCGCAATCGACGAAGGTCTCAGCGACAACATTCTGGATCTTGTATATCCCTGGCTTCAGTTTTCCATCTTCGAAGATGGATGAGGAATCGGTGGTCGAAGTGAAAGTCATGGCCAGTGCGAGTGCGATGGGTGGATAATGCGGTTAAGCCACGATGTCGTAAACGCGCCCGCCACACTTTATACCGGCGAGTTGAACTTTTTACAATCGACGTTTACTGTGTTCCGGCGGCGCTAACAGGATTGGAAGAGGTGATTTACTACGCTAACGTTACACGTAGACAGAACGGTAAGGATTCTTCAAGGTTCCTCGACTCTATACCTCTTGCGAGTGGTAACGAGGGTGGTAGTGACCTCGGTCACTATTGTGCTGAAATCATCACGCTCAGACTCCGCGTGTCGAGCATGGGTGGAGTGTTCGGTTCTGTCTCCATCATATTGGGGGAGGGAGCCCAACTCGGGCGCTTCGGATGATGGCCACGAAGGTGTGAACTTGCCTTCAACCTCAACGGGGATCAACCTCCAAATGGACCAGGAATAGACCTTTGTATTCCAGAACCTCACCTGGGTGGCGAACACGTCAGTGACAGTTCCCTGATACCGCTCGACGACTAACCCTTGTGCTGGTACCATTCAGTATATTCCAAAGCTTCCCTGTGGTTCCCCAATAGAAGCTGAGATGGAGTGTCAGTACGCCGTGGTGGCAGGACGAGTGAAGTGATGTTCAAACCGGACATATTCGAAACCGCGATAGATGTCGTCATTGACAACTTCAATTTTCCAAGCCACGGGATAAGTAGAGAGGGAAATTGGATTTTCGTTTTCGAGTCCGACCATCGGTGCACAAAACTGTTCAGGTCTCCCCGGTTCAACCTGCATTTCGAATCACTCAACATACGATCATGGCGAATGACGTTGGCAAGCTCACCCTCTGTACTGTGTATCCAGGCCCAAACGGTTTGATTTCCCACTTCTAACGTTCAAACCCGAGTCTCAGGCGGGGGATAGCGACCAACTTACGAGCCCCTTGTCCTCCCCGAGTTCGTTGGCAGGACGGCAACACATTTCTCGCGTGTGTACCTCGTAATCAATGAAGGTTTCGGCGAAGATGTTCTGGATCTTGTAGATCCCTGACTTTAACTTTCCATCCTTGAAGACGGATAAGGATTCGGTGGTCGAAGATAAGGTCATGGTTAGAGCGAGTATGATGGGGTGGAGGACGCGGTCAGGTCAGACACGTTAGTCGCGTGATACCTTCCCGCATGTGGCCGCCACGCTTCGCGCGGGGAGTTGGACATCCAATGGATCTGGAGACGAACGGCACATCAGGCTGAAAATGATTGGTTCCGAGATTTCAAGGGAACTGGACGTTGGTAAAGTCTTGGGATCTGGGGTTGGTTCTGTGGTGTTGCACGGCTGGATCGGTAAGTACTCTCTACTACGACGTCGTCGATGGGGACTGGGGTTCATGTTAGAAATGTATTATCACATCTCCAATTAACCGTTGTGAACTCTATCCACAGACGGCACGTTGGTAACTCGGTTTAAACTATCGGCGTGGTTCTGCGTAGTTAGCGGTGAAACCAGTTTGGGCGTCAAGAATTCCTACAGTACCCCGGCAGGGGTCACGTAATGGTATATTATGCCCCACAGCTCGGAAGTGCATGAAACCATCTTGCAGATGTAGGAGCGTTTCGTGTCGTCGATGGGGGAAAGTTCGGTGCGTGCAAGGGTTCCATAAGTGGGGAATGAAAATGGTTAAGCTCCGTTGACATTGGCATTAGCCTTTCGTGACTCTCTACGAGGAGGGGCAGAACGACGGCTTCGCCAACGCGATGATCCATATCGGGGCCACCTGATCGTCACCCATGGCGTACGAATGAAGAATGTGAAAGCGTGGTAGCCGGTCGTTATTCCATACGCCCAGTGGTTCCCGTTACATCTTCGGATATGCCAAACGCCAACGTCAACGGACAACTGTTTGCTCGTGAAACGCCAAAGTACGTTCGTTTTCTCCGAAGGGCGCGACAAAGGGTTCTTACTACCGCAAAGCTATCGTTACAACACAATACAAACCCCTCAAGCGCCTTCTACTCTGTACCTCTTACGGGTAGTGACGACAGTGACCTCGGTTACCACTGTACCGAAGTCATCACGGTCGGACTCCGCGTGTTGGGTGTGAGTGGAGAACTGCCCGGCTGCGAGCCCCTCGTATGAGGGAAGAGAGCCTGAACCGACCGTTTCGGATGACGGCTGCGAAAGTGTGGAGGCTCCCTCGAGCTTCACGGGGATCAACTTCCAAATCCACCAGGAGTATGGCTTTCCGTTATTCCCCCACATCCCCATCTGCATGGTGGGAGGGTTTAGCGGTAGTTCCCCGTATCGCTCGGCGTCTAACTAACCCTTGAGTTTGGGTTCTTATCTCCCTGTACGTCCCAAATGTGCTTCATGGTTCCCCAATAAACGCTAATGTGTAGGGTCAGTCAGTTGTTCCAGTGAGGAATACACTGCGCAGCATCCTGACCGAACGTATTCGAAGCCGCGATGTATGTCATCGTTGACGACTTCGATTCTCCAACCCACAGGATAGGCGGAGACGGAAAGTGGACTGCCACCTTCTAATCCGGCCATCGGTGCACAAAACTGCTCAGGTTTCCCTGGTTCGACCTATGTTCAACCGCGTCGTTAAACGTGCTGTGGGAAAGGTTACTGTCGGAACACGATTGGTGCACTCACCCTCTGGATTGTATATCCAGCCCCAAGGGGTTTAATTTCCCACTTCTAATAGTTAGACACAGTCCGCAGGTGGGATATACCGACGTACAAACCCCCTCCCCTCCTTAAGATCTTGGGGAGGCCGACAATACATTTCCCTCGTGTCCTCGTGGATATCTAAGTAGGCATCATTGTGGAGGTTCTGGAACTTGTAGACCCCTGGCTTCAGTTTTCCGTCTTCGAAAAAAATGGATAAGGAGCCGGTGGCCGAAGTTAAGGTCATGGCCAGAACAAGTACGAACAGCGGGGGAAGCAGGAGTAGGCCACGGTTTTACGTATCGGAGCGCATTTACAACATGTGCCCGCCACGCTTTGTGCAGTGCTCACCAAAAATGAGATCCCAAGGCGACTGTGGGGTGTGATAGGCGCGGGAATTGCCGACGCTCTTCGAACATCATATACATCATATCCGATGACTTGTCACCTCTACGGTCTCATCAACATTGACCGCCTGCCCTGGGCGAGTGGCGTAACGAACTCAGTTGCTCGATTCCAAACCGCATCACGGCGGGTTCCCTTCCTCTCTCCAGCATCACCACCATGGTGACCCGCGTCTTCTGTCTCGACGAATTAGCCTGAGTCCGAGAAGAACAGCTGCGCTCGCTCTCACCCGCAAGGTTCTCAAGGTTTTCCAGCCCTCAGCGCATTATGGGAAACACAGGGTTCAGTTGGCCATCCCTGTGAGTCCTCCCTCGAGTCCGGCCAGCTTCCTGCGTATTCATCAATCTCAAGTAACCACTGCCACGCGAGGCTTGAATAGCAATGCACCTTGTAGATGCGCCAACCAGAAATACACAAGCGGGACCTGTCAGAGGCATTCACTGGGCTCGTACTCCCCTCTCATTCCTCCCCAGGTTCCTCCCACCGAATTTGACCGACATCCTCATCGCCGTGAAACCTATCGCTACTCCTGGTGGGACGGTTCTACCATGGCGCCTTTTCCTTCAACTGGGTGGCGGACCACAAACCGACTCCACACGAGAGATATCTGCGTTTATATCAGGATGTGGGGAGACCCCTCGTGTATTCAGCACTGATGTGGCCTCCCCAACTCAAGCCGTCGTCGTCTAATAAAGCTCCCAATTTCCGCGCTTTGGTGTGGCCCGGCGGGGGTCGCCGGGTGCGTTGGACTTGGGCTTGGTACTCCACATTTTCCCTTCACTCAAGGTTCTCGACATCAGGGGCCTTAGAATGGCACTCCCTATTTGGGGCTACGAAGGACCGCGGATTCTGGCGGGTGCCAGTCCGCCCTTTATCACCCGCCGCTACCCAACCATACAACACCTCCTTGACTTCTCCCCCCTACGGGACCAATCGAACTCCTCTTCTTGAAGAGGTATATACGCTTATTACACTCGCTGCACGTTATCGCGTGTCTCCGGGTTGGTAGTGTCTCCTCGAGCAGACCTCGTAATAGCACTGACGATCACCTGAGGGATGTAGTGTATATAGGTTGGTAGGTTTTCGATTGTTGCTGCATTGCTCCGGAATGGTACATTTTTGGCGTTAGCCGTTGTCTAATTATATCATGTCCAAGAAATGCTGGTGCTGTGGTGCGAACAAGGCCCGGAAACGGGGATCAGACCGAGGGAGCATCTCTGGAAAATAGCTACCCATGAATATGTCGAGTGTGCATTTTGCGGGATTCGTCGTCTTTACCCAATCAGCGCGTGAGTCCGGCGAAGGCTCCATGACCACGAGGGGATCGAAAAGTCCGTCAAAGTATGGAGACTTGGTGGTAGGTATCAGACCCTGAACGGATGTTGACCGAGCTTGCCTCGTGAGTTCGTGTTCGTAGTCGTCCGTGTTGCCGGCGTAGCGGGCCATGGCCCGGGGAGGTGCTGCATACCTGTAGTGTAACTCCCAGAGCTGGCGTTCTTTGTAAGGGGCCGAGTGCCCAAGGAACGAGCGACTAGAAAAGGTCTGAGCGTTGTGAACAGCCGTGGGGCAAGCCTACGTACGCCTGAAGAACTTCTGAGAGGGACCATCCTTTCATGTAAAAGTATTGGGAGTCAACTTGCTCGAGCCATCGGACGCGTTCAGGACGAGGGGACGCTGCTTGTACGACGAAGAGCCGGCCAGTGTTGAAAATTCCCGTGGGTCTCGCAAGGTCCTCGTTTGAGTCAACAAGAGCCCAAATCCTACCGGGACTGGGCGATACCAACAAGTTGTAGATTTCGTCGGTTTCGAGGTCACTGAATTGGCAGACACCGCCTTCGTGGAAAAGGAGGGCGTAGCGTTTGCTGATCTGCAACGCGGTAGGAAGCCCAAGTGCAAGACGCTGAATGAGAAGCCAGATCAAGAAGAAAGTCTTTCCTGCTCAGGGGTTAGATTCTGTTGGGTGGTAGGGTGGGAAGAAAGCAGACCGATCCCAGGCTGTCCAGCGATTATAAGTGCATCCTTGTTGTTTTCATTTGCGGAAAGAACTGCCTGTTCCGCTTCTTGATACTCGAGCCGTACCAAGATCCGTTTGCTGTATGAGTCCCAGACCTTGGGAAGGGAACCAGGAAGCGGTGCAACCAAAGCTGAGACAGGTATGGTGTCGGAGTCGGTTTCTTCATCGTCGAGAGGATCGTCGTCTCTCTCCACAGGTTCATGCGCCTCTACGGACGCCAAACCTTTCTTCCAGACGGATTCCTTGAATTTGGACCAGGTGTTGGAAATAGGTCCAGTAGTGAGGCGGCCCATCTGGATGAGTCGATTGATCGCGTCAGTCTGAGCAGAGGCGTATTGGGTGAGATCCTCGAGTGACATGGTGGTCGAACGTTGAGAAGGAGTGGTTAGGGGGATGAAGTCATGGGGACAGGGTTGCATGCGTTCAGACTCCGCTCAAATTTTCCCACCCTCCAACCGTACCGTCTGAGTCAAGCGACCGGCAGGTCGTAAGCGCCCGCATATTAACCCGCGTGATATTCCTGTTCTCACTGGGGGCAGGGGTTGGTTTACTAAGCCAGTAAACTGCAAGTAAACTGTGAGTAAATGGAAAATTTACCAGTCCATTTACCTACCCAGTTTGCGCTGAGTAAATTTATAGTTTACTGAGCCAATT
>Ga0307516_10004037_pt1 | contig 18402 bp, 20 predicted proteins | sample 19_EM_MG_FD_203310 | JGI IMG/M metagenome (GOLD analysis project Ga0307516, IMG submission 203310) | Populus trichocarpa ectomycorrhiza microbial communities from riparian zone in the Pacific Northwest, United States - 19_EM | ecosystem: Host-associated > Plants > Roots > Unclassified | place... | reverse complement strand
ATTCACCTGGTCATATGAAAAAGATCCGAGAACGGATCTGACGGCAGACATTCCCGTGTTTCTGATATTGGCCTGAACATCGCTCACTTCGAAACACGCCTAAGGACAATGGTCAACGTTCAAGGAGGTTAGTTTTTATAGGGGGAAATTTCAACTGTCATACCTTGTATCCGTCGATAATTCGATAGAAAAGAGACCCCGAACACATTACTGGAACCTGGAAATCGGAAATCAGGCATGTTGTGTCCGTACTACATGCAGCAGCCTCACATTATCAGACGTATAACCTGGGAGCTATATAACAAAAGCCTGAGTCTATTTGCATTGCCCAGCAGAACGGTCGAGCTCACATTCGGAATCGCTATGGAGGATTCTCTCAAATCCACACCAAGCACAGTGTGATAACCAGGAATCTTGACGTTCAATCCAGGTTCCAACCGGATGGGATTCCGACCAAAACTGTTCCATTCACATAAATGAGTATATTCGAGGCAGACGTCACGAAAAGGGACGAACCTCAAACGCCACCCCTCATGACCTTGTTCGATTATTGTCAAGAAAGTTCTGCCTGACGATTTTCCGAAATGTGAAATAGGGATGAGCTGACGGGATCGAGTGAGCGCCCGGAGTCCGGCAGATGTGGAAGGACGATGCATCATCAAGAAGGACAAGAAAGCTGGCTTCTACCTGGACGTAGGTGGCAAACTAAAGAGGCCTGCAAGTAGTCCGTTGACTGGGTGTCGTTGTGACTCCGTGCCACTGCCAGATGCGTTACGTCAGGTGCATGCCGATTGGATGAGCTGGCTTCGAGGTCAACCACAGTCCGCCTCGTCGAACTCGTTGCAATTTCGTCCTCTGATGCAGTAAATGCAGCATGGAGGGAGGTTGCAGGTAGATGGGAAAGATTCAGAACGACGAACTCAGAACAGCAAGTTCGATAAACCACGCGGCCAAACCCGGACAAAATAGAGTTACTTACGTAACCTTACTTGCTCCGCTGCTTTCCAGCAGTCAAGCGCCGACTTTTACTCTCCAGCATAAGTTGATTCGAAAAACCCTTATAATATTCAGCGATCTTCATTCGGAGGAGGTAGTCTGTGGTTTATAAAGATCGCAATAAATAATGAGAAGATGGCCACACTCCCGGTCGAAAAGACCAGCCCCCCAATCCTTGCAGCTGTCATATCCCTCACATCGCCTGGTAACAATTCAAGGACCACATATGCGTTTTCCCCCAGACTAAGGACGTTTCCGTTGCAGTAACAACTGTTCAAGAAGTTGCTGGACTGAAGCAGACACAACACCACCAGCCATATCGCGTTGCAGATCGCCATCATCTTTCCAATTCGACGAAGCGCAATGGATAACGATCTTGCGATCCTAGCTGCCGATTTTGGAGTGGATCCAGGCATGGCCGTGGCATGGTGTGCAAGAATACTGGACGAAACGATAATCATCCACGCCAGCGTTGATGTTGACGCATAGAGAAGATATGAATCCGACCGGCAGCCGAGACCTACCCGTAAAACATCAAGTAAGAACATGATTTCTCGGAAATTGCTTGCAAGACTAACCGATCGTCGGGGAAGACCATGCTATCAGAAAGGCTGCTCCAGCAGTACCCCATTGCAGTAACAGTGCAAGGACAGACGCAGTCAATATCCGCGACCAAACACCTGAACACCACATCGGCCTATGAGCCCCCTGAGACTCCCCTTCAAGGAGGAAATATTTGACAACCTGCGCTTGCGTACCCGTTCTGTTTGGACGATGGGGCAATGAATAGGGCCTTGACGAATTCACCCATCCTACCTCGGGGTTGACAGAAATATGGTGGTCTACCCGTTCTGAAGCTGCTCGGAATGCGTCCGTGACGGTCTCCACTGCCTGCACCCATGGCAAGAAGCGCGCATAGGCACTGTACACCCCTCGTCGCAGCGTAGAGCATCACGATCAGGTCTGAGGGAAATGGCATAACGTCGACCTTTGGAGCTTGCGAGTTCTGGCCCGTCGCCGGAAGTGGCGACATATGCAATTCGGTTTGCTCGATTAATGGCTTTTTGAAGACGTTCCGAGTCGCATTTGGGCGAGAGCTGGAGCCAACCTGCGACGATTGGCAGGAGCCACAGCCAAAGCGACCCGATGCTTTGGCCACTTGTCTCACCTACCGAGTAGGGTCCCGTGATGGAATCGACGACGGCGAGGATGTACGCGACGATCACCCACGCGATGGAAGCGGCAGCGGATATAGACCAAGTATGCGTAAAATCTAGCCACGCTACAAGTTCACCCCACCAGTCGTCGTTCTCGGGGAGCACGACAAGCGAGGCTAGCAAAGCGGCATCTGTAGTGACTTTCAAAGGGGCTTGTTGAAGGTTATTCAAGATACGCGCTGCATTCCTACTGTTGTGATAATCGCACGAGCTGAATAGATTCGCCACCCATCGCCCGTTCAAAACCGTCAACGCCAGCGAATATGCCGCCAGGGTTGGTGATCCTAATGTCAAGAGCGTCGCGATGAGGTTCTCGAACGTGTCGTTGGCTCCGAACGGTAACTGAGAGACGAGGGCGAGCCATGGCAACAACCACGAACCGAATTGTTGCAAAAACGACCAGCTCGGCGAAGCAGAACCTGAACCACATATGCTTACGCATAGGTCATAGGTTATAGCCGTTGGGAGATTGCCGTTGCCAAGCTGTATGGGTCGGCCGTGATTGTCTCTTACACCGTCCGAAATATCCTGCCGCCCTGTGTCGTTCAGAATGGTACTCCAGCATTGAGTGAAGTTAACGGCTTCGGCAGTGACTGAGAGAAAGAGGGAAGTGTTGATCGAACTATCAGCAAGTTGGACTGGTGGGTTATGCGTACGCATACCCGTTGCCCACCACGTCTTCTTACTTAAGTATCAGATGGTCTCTATGCAGTTTGTTATTGTATGCTGTGCAAGACCCTGCAAGACCGCTTAGATGAAATGAGAGGAAGGCGTTGCCTGTACCATGGCATCCAGGAGTCATCAAGGACCAGTGCCTAGGCCGCATAAGTCCATGAGAAACCAGCCTAGTATGTACTACTGTACCATTTCGACCAAGTGTTCACACATTCGGTAAATTTTGATCAAAAAAATTCCGAAAGAAATCGGAAAAATCAAAAGAAAAACATTTTGGGTCAGCGATTTTTTTGGCCGTGATGCGTGGCTGAACACTTGGTCGAAATGATACAGTACTTAGTAGGACTCGAAGCAAGAGGCCCTCGGGATGCGATAACCCGATCCGAATGGTACTTAGGCGGGGGAAGAGAGATTCATTCTGGAAAAACTACTGCCATTACATGTCATGGTATACTCGGACGCTTGAAGTATTATGAATGGGAGATGATTCCCATCTCGGAATGTGGTATGGGCCATAAGGAGTACGAGGGATCATACATAAGATGGTAAATCAGATACACATTACTCCGGAGTCCCGAGCCGCAGTGAGAGAATCGCAACCTTGGAAGGGAGGAGTCATTCAATCACCAGGCTGAGTGGGAAGTTCAGGATTGATGAAGATGTTGATAAAGATCACGAAGATGAGCGCGGACCCAGCTGCTAGGAAGGCTCCGCCCATCCAGGCGCTTTTCATATCATGGGCGTCATCCACTGTAAACGCAAGGACCATATACGCCTTCAACTTCCCCCACATGAGCACGCTGCTGTCGCAGTAACACGTGAAAAAAAAGTTGGTGAACTGGAACATGCACAAGACAACAATCCAGACTGCGTTGCCAGCTGCCAAGACTTTGCCGACGCGACGAAGTCCGATGGACATTATCCGTGCGGTGCGATGGAGGGAGTCCGAGGCGGGGCGAGATGTCGTCATCACATAGTGCGATAAGATACTCGAGGCGACGAGCAATAGCCAAACGAGAGTTGAGATGGCAGCGTAGATTATGTATGACCCCGACCGACATCCAAGACCTGCATCCAGCCCTGTAAGAATAGCACAAACACTCGTCGGATAGGCTTGACTTACCAACTGTTGGCGTGAACCAAACCACCACTACAGCGGCGCTTGCGGTACCCCACTGAAGCGACAAGGCCAGCACAGATGCAACGAACATCCGTGACCAAACCCCATGTCCCCACCCCGCCCGGCGCATGTGCTGGGACTCTTCCATAAGGGCGCAATACTCTTCCACCTGCGCCAAAGTCCCCATTCTGTTCAGAAAATGAGGCCGCCAGTCGAGCTTCTGTTCTGTCGCCCATTCGATTTCAGGATTAACGGACACACGCGTCCTGGCTCGTTCCGAAGCCGCCTGAAATGCATCCGCTACAGTTTCCACCGCTTCCACCCAGGGCAGGAATCGAGCATAATTGAAAATGGGGACCGTACACGCTTCATCACGACGTAGGATGTCACCTGTCCCAGGCTGCAGAGATATCGCGTACTCGCTGGCGCGAAGGCTAGCGAGTTCTGGCTTGCCGTTGGATGTAGCAACGTAGGCTATCCTGTTCGCGCGGTCCACCGCTTGACGTAGCCGAACCGAATCGCACTTGGGCGAGATTTGGAGCCAGCCTACAACGACCGGGAGAAGCCATAACCACACGGATCCGACTGACTGTCCGTTCGCATTCATAGTGGCGATCACATCGCCACTGAAAGAGTCGACGATAGTGAAGATGTAGGCAATGACTACCCAGGCGATGGATGCCGCTGCCGAGATTGACCATGTATATGTATAATCCAACCAAACGACGAGTTCTTTCCACCACTCGTCGTTTTCGTGGAGAACTACAAGCGAGGGTAGGAGCGAGTCTTCGGAGCTAACCTGGAGAGGAGACTGTTGGAGGCTGGTGAGAATCCGGACGGCATTTTTCGTATTTGGATAGTTGTACGACGAGAAACGCCTGGCTATCCAACGCCCGTTCAAAATTGTCAGCCCAAGCGAATAGGCTGCCAGCGTCGGCGATCCTACTGTCAGCAGCATGGCAATGAAGTTGTCGAACTTGTCGTTGGCTCCGAACGGCAACTGGGATACGAGGGCGAGCCACGGGAGCAACCATGAGCTGAATTGTTGCGAAAAGACCGCCCACTGCATCGGTTGGTGTCCTGACCCACAAGCGCTTACGCACACACCATAGCTTACAGCTGTTGTGGAATCGCTAAGAGGCACGGGCAGGCCGTGATTATCTGTTCCACCGTCCGTAATTCCGAGTCCCTGCCGCCATGTTTCGTTTCGAATGTTGCTCAGGCATTGTGCAAAATCGACAGCGGCAACAAGTCCAGGGATACCGAGGACGAGATATATCAACAAGGGAACTGCTAAATGAGCGAGGATAAGCATCATTTCGGTAGGTACCTGAATCAGGCATGAGATTCACAATGCACATACTCAAGGTTGCTCGCATTCAATAACTCGAAGAGGAATTGAGGAGTGTAGGATGGGTTGCTATGAGATGGAGCGGCGCAAAGACTGGATCAAGACCAAGTCATCAAGACTGACCACTTTAAAATTATTAATATGAGCGCAGGGACACTCCGCTCGAGCCTTACGGCAACCATGTGGTGGATTGTTCGGGTGCTGTGTGCTGCTGCGCGACAATCTTTGGGCAATCTCCACTCGGGTGACCTGGGTCCTGCCGTCGACCCTGTTTATTGTTCCCGAAACGACGAAAACGAACCGAAGGAGCTGAGCCTGCCAAAATTAGACCTGGCATAGGCTAATCCAAGTCAAGGATAAAACCTGGGAGTCTTCGAACCAGCCTGATAAGGTGAGGATAAAAACGGCCCAAGACGGTGACAGGAAAATCGGTCGAGGTTGGTCCAAGACAAATTTAGTGAGGGGCCGGATCAGACATTTTTGGGGCTTTCGGGGTTCCTAACGACCCCATGCGCACGATCAATTCGGACCATGCCTCGTGGAGCCTACGAAGGGTATGGATGAAAGGAAGCAAAGGAGTGCACAGCGCTCAGGTGATCGGAGGTGTGGGGCTTTTCAGCGCTCAGCGCTCAGTATTAGATTGCATGCCGGTGCTTACATCTTGTAGAGTGCTCCGGGTAACCGCCGTTAATGGGCAATTGGTACCGATCCGTACCTTGGCAAGGTGAGCATCTGTGATCCCAGACTTGATGGATTGCGGTAAACAGTAATCTGCCAAAACATTTCAAAACTGGTCGTCAGCTGAGTCGAACCTGGCAGTGAAATATTGATGAAGAGATTGACCAAGATTATGAAGACGGTAGCAGTCGTGCCCGATGCCTGAAAGCCCACCCAGGTACCTTTGATACCACCTACTATGTCTTCGTCCAGGAGTTGAAGGATTAGTGTAACCCCTGACCTTCCCCCACCGTGACATAACCACGCCGCTACCTACCAAAGAAGAACACACGAATCCCCGGTTCGAAGCTCCCAAGACTTTCCAGTGAGCAGCCCAAGGTCGAAAGTCTGAAGGTATCATACCAATCGTCGGAGTTAACCACTGCAAATGCATGCAGGCCCGGTCTTTCCGGAGCCACCATCCTGACGCTGATGGCTGGCTGACCCTGAATTACCTTTGCGATGCAACATGGCCACGATGCTGGCACCACGGGCTTTGCCTTATGCCTTGTTGCGAACCACATGGTGAGCAAACCAAACCAACCTTGCACCAGCGCCACGCCACCCAGCCTGGTCCCTGTCACGGACATCTCAGAACTGCCCACACCCGCCAACGACCGGTTCCAGTCTCGAGCACGATTTATCAGCCTCAGCCTGGGATGGCTTCGTGTTCCATCCTGCGTTGAGCTCCTTCAAAATTTGACTGGTATGTTTGCTCCCTTTCTCGTACCCCATATCTCCAACCCTTTCCACTTTTCAGGGCTCACCGCTTCTCCCGATTTTGCTCGTCTCCCCGCCATCGTCGTCTCCTGCTTCACTCTCACGCTCGTCCTCCTCTCCCCGTCCCGCTCCCAATTCAACAGGAACAACAACTTTGGCAACACACCCTTATCCCTCGGGTAGCACATAACGCAGCGAGAGCAAGACCAGAACGAGCAGGGTACATATACCCAAGTCTGCCCGCCAGCCCCGAGCTTCAAGTCACGGTAAACGTTCCGTTCTCGTTACATTTTGGAGGGTCACTCCCACTCCCAACGGCACTCAAGTCTCGACGGCTGCAATCCTGCAAACAGAAGCTTTGACGGAACCCGTAAGTGTTGAGCGTTCTGTTTCACCCTCCTAAAAGATGACCTTGTTTCTTCTCATGCCAAACTGTCAGTGACTAGGGCGGTGGTGGTGGTGGTAGTGGTTTCGCTGGCAAGGATTTCGCGCACGTCGTCCCCCTCCTTGTGGGGGTTGATGCCGGTAGCCAGTGCTCTGGCTGCCCTCGTTCAAACATCGGCCAGAGGGACGTTGTTGTTGCATTGTCGTGATGAGAAGATGCAGAAAGCTCAGGGAGGGATTGGACTGACCACGTCGAGACAAGGAACCGGACGGCATCCAACTTGTCTTGCTGGCCGGATTGACTCTTGGGATGGGCATAGCGCGTCATGCGTCGAACAGCAGGACCCTCCCGAGAAACAACTGAGCCTCAAAGATGAGGGTGAGGTCTACGAGTTGATTTTGTCATCCGTGCATACAACGCTCCCCTCGGAAAGACCTGGTTTTCTGACACCGCAACCTCTATCTTGCAGATTATCGTCACGACTCACCACTTGTAAAAGATCTCAGTGCGACTTGAGTGGGGGGCGTACCGAGCTTCAACTCCCCATGTTGATGGGAAAGGGTTCTGGTGGAACTGATTTGGGTGGGGTGCGGGGGAGGTAACATTCTGTCCAGACGTCACGGAGTATGGTCCGGTCGACACCGAGGACGGTGAACTGTGTCATTCATGCATGTACATACTTGGGGTTCCCGGCGGAGCATTGTGGAGTCTACCTTGGGTTCTAGAATTTCAGCGTGTTTTGGCAACAAAAATTCTGCAGGGTTTTGCAAAGGGACGAACGCAGATCTAGAACACAGCGCGACTGCGAACCTGCTAACAAAAGCGAACTGTTCCCCGACTCATCACCAAAATCTATTGGTAATCGACGACCACTTGTGGAGCCTCGTGGGGACGACGCGTATGGATGATCGGAAGCAAAGCAGTGCACTGCGCTCACTGGCGTCAGGGGGGGGCTTGAAACTTCAACTTCATTCAGCATTTTTAATATCAATTGTTACTTTAGTACAGTTCCATAACGGTTGTTAAATATTGACAGTACCGATCTATACGTATACGTCGATGGTGTTGAAAAGGTGAGTATCCGTGATCCCAGAGTATTCGAAATTCATCAGTGTCGTATACAGTAATTTACCAAAACATTTCCAAGCTAATCGTCAGCCGAACCTAGCAGTGAAGGATTGTGGAAGAGATTGACGAAAATCATGAAGGCAGTAGCAGTCACGCATGCAAGCGTTGCCCCACCCACCCAGGCAGCTTTTACACCACCCACGTCCTCGTCCAGGAGTTGAAGGATAGCGTAACCGTTGGTCTGCCCCCACATCAACACGCTGCTGTTGCACCAGCACCTATCAAAGAAGTTGCTGAACTGGAAAATACACGACGCGACAATCCAGATCGCGTTCAAAGCTGCCAAGACTTTTCCTACCCGACGAAGTAAGATTGATGATAGACGAGCAGCCCAAGGTCGGAAGTCTGAAGGGCATCGAGATGTCGTCGTGACGTAGTGCGACAAGATGCTGGAGACGAGCAGCAGTGCCCAAACGAGGGTCGAAACAGTACCGTAGAGTATGTATGACCCCGAGCGACATCCAAGACCTGAATCAGTTCAAACCAATTAGGGGGCATATTCGTTAAAGTTAACGTTAATCTGACATACCAGTCGTCGGAGTGAACCACTGTGTGAGCACGGCGCCGCCAAGCGTGCCCCATTGCAGCGTTATCGCAAGCAATGAAGCAATGAGCATCATCGACCATACATTTGGTCCCCAAGCGGTCCTGCGATGATCTAGAGACTCTCCCTTCCCGATGCAGTATTTCTCAACCTGGATCTCGCATCCCGTTCTGTTCTCCTCATGAAGACGCGGGCTCGGCTTCTTCTCTTGCACCCACGGCCCACTGACAGGTCGATGTTGACGGGCATTTTCCGAAGCCGCGTCGAATGCACCGGCGACGGTTTCCACAGCATCCACCCACGACAGGAACCGCGCGTAATTGAATATAGGGACTGTACATCCCTCGTCGCGACGTAAAACGTCTCCCGGGCCGACAGCGAGAGACACAGCATACTCGCTCGCCACGTCACAAGCGCGTTTGGGCCGATCGTCAGGCAGAGCCCCTGCGACGTAGGCCATCCGGTTCGCGCGGTTTACGGCTTGATCTAACCGGACCGAATCACAATTTGGCGAAATCTGGAGCCATCCCACAACGATGGACAGGAGCCAGATCCACGCTGACCCAATGGCTTCCCCGGTGGCATAGATGGTGGTATCTGTCGGGTCTGTGGAAAAAGCGTCCGCGACGGTGAATATGTACGCGACAATGACCCAGGCGACGGAGGCTGCTGCGGAGATTGACCACGTGTAGGTGGAGTCCAACCACACCACGAGTTCGGCCCACCATTCGTCATTCTCAGAGAGAACCACGAGCGATGGGAGTAGCGGTCCCTCTGAAACGACTCTGAGAGGAGCCTGTTGGAGCCTGCTGAGGATCCGGACGGCGTTCCTGGTATTGGGATAGGTGCTGGAAGCGAAACGCCTCGCAACCCAACGCCCGTTCAAGACCGTCAGCGCCAGCGAATAGGCCGCTAAGGTCGGCGATCCTACCGTCAATAACGTCGCAACGAGGTTATCCAACTTGTCGTTAGCTCCGAACGGGAGCTGAGACACGAGGGCGAGCCAGGGTAATAACCGTGAATTAAACTGTTGCGGAAACACGGACCAATCGAGAGGCTGAGGAGACGCATGGCACGCTTCTAGGCACAAACGATAGCTTATGGCTGTCGTGGAACTAGTGAGAGTTGTGTTTCTGCCATGGTTATCTCTCCCACCCTCGAGATATTTTCCGCTTCGAATGTCGCTTAAGCACTGTGTCCAGTTGCCAGCGCTGACCTGTATAACGGTAATGAGCAAAAATAACAGAAGCCATGTTGAGATACCTAGGCGCTGACGATAAGCTCACTGAAGTTAGCAGGTAGTAATCATAGATCCACGCACGAAATTTCTTCTGCATCTTGCAAGAGCGCGGTGGATCCTTGCGGGTTAGGATACCACGAAGTGAATGATATAAATGTTCGAAGTTACATTTATTGGTGCTGTGAACTTGATGCCGCAGCCTGCGACCGAGCCATGCTATCCACGGGGTCCTATTAAGACCGAGTTCCTTGTAAGCCGGATTGATCAACAATAGGCTGTTATATTGGATATTTGCCGGCCCTTGCCTGTCGAGTGATACATGCACTTGGTAGCTGAGGGGCTCGGGGTTTCTGCACTGTCTGCAAACATTTTTACAATTACAATGTTGGACCGGCACTGGGCCGGGGGAGGTTTGGTGAAGGGGATACACCTACTCGGATGAGCGTCTAGATAAAAGGGCAAGAGAACGTGTACTTACGATACCTACAAGCCCCACAACGCTGTTCTTCATCTCCGAAACCATTATATGTGACTCAGCGCGAGGCACAGGTAAGTTCGATGGACCGATATGTGCACGATGCGAGAAGGAAAGATCGAATAGCGACGACGGTTTTGCCTTGTCAAATGTTATTGGATGTCCGAACGATGTTGCCTCATCGACACTTAGTTAACTTCACAGCCTGAGGTATAAAGGAACCACAAGTCTCTTCAATTCGATTTTCTGACCTGCCCCTGCACCTTTGTGCAGTGTCATGGAGTGTGGCCGAATAACAAGGACGCCAGTCAATGGCACTGTAAGTCCGAGTCAGTCCTTTGAAAAGACGAATTCCGAATTTGGGTTTTTACGGCCCGACCAACGCGATGCCGCGTCAGACTCAGAAGCACAGCATGACAAAGGCCGAGAGTGATGGACCGCCCATTCTATGCAGATCAAAAAGGGTAGCTTCCAGCATTTCCCCCCCCCCCTATACTACGGCAGGAACATATCAGAAAGACTTACAAATCTGGCGAAAGTTTCGGGTCCATCTGGGAATCTTGAATCTTCTCCAGACCTATACGTATTTTACCACGCTTGCAACTTGAAGTTGAACTTGGTTGCTTTCCTCCGCCAGGCCCGGTGCCGGCGATTGCTGGATGAGATAATCCGCCCCTATTTCTCACCACTTGTCGATGCTATTGCTCTGTACAGCGTTCGAATGTACCCGCGCCGATGGACTAATGTACAGGCCCAGAACCTGGTTTTCATGTCCGACGTTCGTCGCCAGTGTATAATTCGCTAATCCTCATCTCCTGGTCCACTGAGCACTCACTCGTTTGCTTCTCCAGTCTCTTTGGCCTCTACCACCACTGATAGTGAATGTGAACATTTCGAATGGCGCGACCTGTCACCTTACTATTTCACCATCATATTCACTGCCCACTCTTTGTATCGGTTTCGTCATCTGCATCGAAGTTATGCTATCTTCTCACTGCGAGCCCGTCTCTCGAGTCTCTTACACTTTGGCCGTCCGCTATCGAGGACCATCCGAACGAGACTGCTACCTCGATACTGGGAGGAATTAGCCGTGTTGGGCCGTGACGAGCCTTTCCCTAATAGAACCATCGTGGGCATCATCAACGACCAAAGACATTGTCTCCTCCACGGTGTTCAAGTTTGATCGGCGCTCATCCGGCCAATATGCACCTTGACGTACCCGTCTCGGAAGACTGCAAACCGCTGATCGGCGTGCTTGATAACTTTGGTAACGTTGACCTCTGCATGCCCGGCGAGCAGGCAGCCGGTATGGGATCGCGATGCCACAGTGTTTTGGCCCAGCCTCATAGGATGTCGAGCGCGTCGGATGGGTCAAGCCTATCAACTTGAACGTGGAATGTTCTAGGTTGGAGCCATCTACTAGTCGGGACGGACATTATCAGTCCCGCGTATTGGTCGTTGATTGGGTAAGATTTTGGTAAGATTCATTTCTCTCCTTTTCTTTTTATCCGAGGGATAACTGGGTTTGTTTTTAGGAAGATTGTTTGAATTACATTCTTGGAAGTCTCCAGCCCATCCTTGGTATGTTATAGTTATTTGCAACGTCCAACTGGCGACCCCCCCTCACATTCACTCGTCACCTACGTCTCTTCTCGCTGTTCATTAATTCTGACAACGTCAACATTAGACGTTCAAAGATCAACCCAATGAAAACTTACTTATATATTGTTCCGATAGTTAGTGTACGGTCGTATTGCCTTAAGATTTCATCAAGGATTTCGTCATGTTGGCTGGGCGTTAACGACATCAAGCCATTACATAATCATTCTGTCGACGCTTAACAACAGTCTAGCAACGCACATCCTCAAACACAACCGCCCACCACACTGAATACACAATATATAAAGATATCGGCCGTGTTTCAGTGGCGTCCACCCCACGTGGCAGGTTGACCACTGAATAGATATGAAACAGTGCCAGCCAACTGTATGACCTCTCCTACACAATTGCGGTACCTCGTCCAAATTAATGCTGCAAAGCTCATGCATCATCGGTTTATTGGGAGGGGCATAAGTAGCACCTTTACCATTCTTACGGTACGTGTTTCGGACCTCATAACATGAAAAAAGGCTAAACGGGCTCTTCTTTGTCGACAGACGTCTTTTGATTCATGCTTTACGCACCGATGAACACGATCCTGAATGAAATGGGCAAACACCGTGCTGAAGAGGCGGGCACCTTCGACCTCGATTCGTTCAAGGATGCGAATTGGACGGGCTTGTTTCCTTTCAGATTTGGGATCCATCATGCCGGACTGACGCGGGGGTCGTGCGCTTGTGGAGGAGCTTTTTCCAGATGGGGTGCTGCAGGTCTTTGCTTGTACGGCGACACTTGCATGGGGTGTCATCTTTTTGCACATCCGGTCATCATCAAGGAGACGCAGATTTTATACAACACCGACAAGCGTCGCTGGGTGGAGTTGTCGTCGCGGCATGTGTTGCAGATGCTTGGATATGCGGGTCGACCTCAGCATGACATGTTCGCGGAAGCAATCATCGTCACGAGCCACTCCGAGCTCAGCTCCCATTACCAACTACCACCTCGGCCACTAGGCGCTGCCTCACCATGTCCCATGCCACTGACGCAGGACGGGCACCCCTACTCTCGTCCATGTCACCACCATCCCACTCGACACCCCAGTCCTCTGCTACGGTGGGGTAGACTCCCTCTCGACGCCTGGTGACAGACACGACAGTAGCGGACCACCACCTTCTTTGCATCACACCCACGTCCTCCACGCCCAGGCCGCGCTCATGACATTGGTGACGGCGGGTATGGCAGCACCCGAATCACTAGTCCCACCGAACTTAACATGCTTCGCAACACACTGGAAAGGCCAGATGATGCGCTCTCCACGATATCATCATTATCATCGTCACCACCGTGCAACGGCTTACTCACCTGTCCTACAAAACCCATGACAAACGTACCTGGAACAAGCCAAAGTACCCCAGTTTCTCAGCCGCTGCTTTCCATTGTATTTCCAACCCCACGAACGGTCGCCGAGGGTCGTAGACAACCGCCAACGCAGCCACTTTACTCTCACTGAATACCAACTTACGTTGATTCGAAAAACCCTGTATTCAGCGCTCTTCATTCTGAGGTAGTCTGGGGTTTATAAAGATGGCAATAAATAAAGAGAAGATGATCACGACACTGGTCGACAAGATCAACCCGCCCACCCTTGGGAGTATCAAACCCCCCGCATCTTCTGGAGACAAGAAAAAGACCACAAAAGCATTTGCCCCCCGACCAAGCACGCTACCGTTGCAGTAACAATTGTTAAAGAATTCACTGCACTGAAGCAGACACAACGCCACTAGCCATGTCGCATTGCAGATCGCTATCATCTTTCCAATCCGACGAAGCCCAATGGATAACGATCTTGCGATTTTGGCTGTTGATTTGGGGGTCGATCTAGGCATGGCCGTGGCATAGTGTGCAAGAATGCTAGATGAAACGAGTGTCATCCACACCAACGTTGACATTGACGCATAGAGAAGATATGAACCCGATCGGCAGCTGAGACCTGCCCGTAAAACATCAAGTAAGAACATGATTTCTCGGAAATTGTTTGCGAGACCAACCAGTCGTCGGGGTGAGCAACGATATCAGAAAGGCTGCTCCAGCGGTGCCCCATTGGAGTAACAGTGCGAAGACTGACGCGGTGAACATCCGCGACCAAACATCCGAACTCCACATCGTCCTATGAGTACCCTGGGACTCCCTTTCAAGGAGGCAATATTTGACAACCTGCGCTTGCGTACCCGTTCTGTTTCGATGGGATAGTGAATAGGGATTGGACGGATTCACCCATTCAACTTTGGGGTCGACAGAAATATGGTGGTCTACCCGTTCTGAAGCTGCACAAAATGCACCTGCGATGATCTCCACTCCCTGCGCCCATGGCAAGAAGCGGGCATAGTTGTAAATGGGCACCGTACACCCCTCGTCGCGGCGTAAAACGTCACGATGATCAGATCTGAGGGAAATGGCATAATATCGAGATTTGGAGCTTGCGAGTTCCGGCCCGTCGCTGGGGGTGGCAACATAGGCTATCCGATTTGCTCGATTAATGGCATTTTGAAGACGTTTCGAGTCGCACTCGGGGGAAATCTGGAGCCAACCTGCGACTATTGGCAGGAGCCACAACCAAAGCGACCCGATGCTTTGACCACTGGGATGCAACGAGTATGCACCTCCGCCGACGATGGAATCGATGACGGCGAGGATGTATGCAATAATCACCCACACGATGGACATGGCAGCGGATATAGACCAAGTGTGGGTAAAATCTAGCCACTCCACAAGTTCAGCCCACCATTTGTCGTTCTCAGGGAGCACGACAAGCGAGGCTAGCAAAGCTGCATCCGTAGTGACCTTCAAAGGGGCTTGCTGAAGGGTATTCAAAATACGGGCTGCATTCCTGGAATTATGATAATTCCATGTTGTGAACAGCTTCGCCACCCATCGCCCGTTTAAGACTGTCAATGCCAGTGAATATGCCGCCAAGGTCGGTGATCCCAGTGTCAACAGCGTTGCGATGAGGTTTTCGTACTTGTCGTTGGCTCCAAAAGGCAACTGGGAGACGAGGGCGAGCCATGGTAACACCCATGCACCGAACTGGTCCAAAAATGTCAACCAGCTAACACCGGAAGAAGGTCCTGAACCGCAAGCTATTTTGCACAAATCATATGTTACAGCCGTCGTCACGTTAGTGAGCGGAGTGGGATGGCCATGATTGTCTGTTCCACCACTGAAGATGCCGCTTGATTCTCTCCATGTTGCATTACGGAGGTTGCTCAGGCACTGGCCCCATTTGGAGGCGCCAGTCGGTAGAACGGGAATGAGGAAAATCAGCAGAATTCTGGCGGCTGGGTAATACCAATGGCTGAGAATGAGCTTGACGGTAATAGCCTGAGGTAGGAATGACAGGTGCACGCACGAAATAACGTCCGCATCCGTGGAGCTGAATGTAACAGGGACCTTATCTGCCGACAGTCGGATCGCGCAAATTTTAATTATGTATCACACGGCCTTTTGTATGAGCGTTCGCTGTCGAATCCCGGTGTCATTGCTCAAGTGCTCAAGCGCTCAGGCTATACATGTCACAACAGTCCATGGAGCTGCCTTACATCCATGTCTCTTAGCACCTGAGGCCTGTCAATGATGATCGATATCGATAAATGTTTTGATGTCCCTGAACCTCCCATCATGCAATCCTATTCAACCTCGGGTTATGATTATCAGCACTGTCTGTATCCTATGTGCAATTGAACGCGTCACGGTAGCACCGCCGCACCGGGTTAAGTTGTAGGTACAGTTCCTTGAAAAAATTACAAACCAAGGTCATGTAAAACTGGCATCGTGACAAATTGACAATCCCGCTCATTGTCCACAGTTTCGACTCAGAGGGGACCAGTGCAGGTTCTGATCAGTCCGCGAGCACTTGTATCACCGTCCGTTAGTACCGCGCGTCACTAACACCGAAACTCCAGAAGTTGAGGCTGCCAGGAGTCAGTCAGCCGCAAAATTCTTGGCTGGATCGCTACGATTGGATCCCACGATTCCCATCTGAACCCTAAAGTGTGAATTCGGCCTCATCATGAGCGATGATGAAACTTAGCCTCGTGTTAAGTACATGATCATGCGGTCGAAAGTACGGCCCCACATTTCAACTTGAAGACGAAGTTCCTTTCGTATTGTATATACTACTGTTATAGAAATGTGGTAGTGGGAATTTGGTATAAGTGGGCAGCCTGCAGGTAACGACAAGATCATTCTGGATGAGAAATGAATCGATCTCAAAATGGGCCTAGTATCGTTAAAGGGATGACACATAAAAGATACATAAAATACACCAAAGGAATTAGATTACGGTAAAATCGCAGCAAGGAGCCAGTTAATCACTGGCACCAGGCCGAGTGGGAAGCCGAGGGTTGATGAACATGTTGACGAAGATCAGAAAGATGAGCGCGGACCCAGCTGCTAAGAAAACACCGCCTGTCCAGGCGCCTATCATATCATGGACGTCGTCCATTGTCAACTCAAGGACCATGTAAGCCTTGGCCCCCCACATGAGCACGCTGCTATCGCAGTAACACCTATCAAAAAAGTTACTGAACTGGAACATGCACGAGACAACAATCCAGGCTGCGTTGCAAGTCGCCAAGACTTTGCCGATGCGACGAAGTCCGATCGACGTTAGGCGCGCAATGGAAGGGAAGGAGTCCGAGATGGGGTGTGATGTCGTCGTCACATAATGCGATAAGATACTCGAGGCAACGAGCAATAGCCAAATGAGAGTTGAGATGGCAGCATAGATTATGTATGACCCCGACCGACATCCAAGACCTGCATCCAGCCCCGTAAGAATAGCACACACACTCGTCGGATAGGCTTGACTTACCCGTTGTTGGCGTGAACCAAACCACCACTACGGCGGCGCCTGTGGTGCCCCACTGCAGCGACAAGGCCAACGCGGACGCAATGAACATCCGTGACCAAACCCCAGGTCCCCACCCCGCCCGGCGCATCTGCTGGGACTCTTCCATAGGGGCGCAATACTCTTCCACCTGCGCAAAATTTCCCATTCTGTTCAGAACGTGAGGCCGCGAGCCGAGCTTCTGTTCTGTCGCCCATTCGATTTCAGGATTAACGGACACACGCATCCTGGCTCGTTCCGAAGCCGCCTGAAATGCATCCGCTACAGTTTCCACCGCTTCCACCCAGGGCAGGAATCGAGCATAATTGAAAATGGGGACCGTACACGCTTCATCACGACGTAGGATGTCACCTGTCCCAGGCTGCAGAGATATCGCGTACTCGCTGGCGCGAAAGCTAGCGAGTTCTGGCTTGCCGTTTGGTGTAGCAACATAGGCTATCCTGTTCGCGCGGTCCACCGCTTGACTTAGCCGCACCGAATCGCACTTGGGCGAGATTTGGAGCCAGCCTACAACGACCGGGAGAAGCCATAACCACACGGATCCGACTGACTGTCCGTTCGCATTCATAGAGACGATCACGTCGCCACTGAAAGAGTCGACGATAGTGAAGATGTAGGCAATGACTACCCAGGCGATGGATGCCGCTGCTGAAATTGACCATGTATATGTATAATCCAACCAAACGACGAGTTCTTTCCACCACTCGTCGTTTTCGTGGAGAACTACAAGGGATGATAGGAGTGATTCGTCGGAGCTAACTTGAAGGGGCGACTGTTGGAGGCTGCTGAGAACACGAACAGCATTTCTGGTATTGGGATAGTTGTACGACGAAAAGCGTCTGGCAATCCAGCGCCCGTTCAAAACTGTCAGGGCAAGCGAATAGGCTGCCAACGTCGGCGATCCGACGGTCAGCACTGTGGCAATGAAGTTGTCGAACTTATCATTGGCTCCAAAAGGCAACTGGGAAACGAGGGCGAGCCATGGCAGCAACCATGCGCTGAATTGTTGCGAAAAGACCGCCCACTGCATCGGTTGGTGTCCTGACCCACAAGCGCTTACGCACAAATCATAGGTTATAGCCGTTGTGAAATTGCTGAGAGGGACGGGTCGGCCGTGGTTATCTCTTCCGCCGTCCGAAAGTCCCTGCCGCCATGTTTCGTTCCGAATGTTGTTCAGGCATTGTGCAAAATTGACAGCAGCAAAAGCTGCAGGTCCAGGGAAACCCAGAACGAAACATATCAACCAGGGAATAGCTAAATGACCGAGGACAAGCGGCATGAGTACCTGAATCAGGGATGGTAGATTCACAATGGACATACTTAAGGTTG
>Ga0307516_10004036_pt1 | contig 18403 bp, 11 predicted proteins | sample 19_EM_MG_FD_203310 | JGI IMG/M metagenome (GOLD analysis project Ga0307516, IMG submission 203310) | Populus trichocarpa ectomycorrhiza microbial communities from riparian zone in the Pacific Northwest, United States - 19_EM | ecosystem: Host-associated > Plants > Roots > Unclassified | place... | reverse complement strand
CAGCCAGTGGCTCGGATGAGACCGTGGTGGTGCGTCCGGCCTCGGCGCCTGACATAAAGGCGGCTCCGGACGGGCCGGCTGCTGGTTCCGATCCGGATGATGACGTGGCAGATCCGGATGATGACGCGGCGACGCCTGCGGAGGATGAGCCGGAGACGCCGATCGAGGTCCTGGAGGATTTGACCGGCAACCGGGCCCGCGCCGCGGACGATGAGACACCGCCGAGCGGGCCGCAGGTAGGCAAGCAGCCGTGAGCGAGCGAGAATCGACGCCATGAGTGTGTTCGCCGACCTGGTCGGGCAGGACGAGGCCGTCGAGACGTTGCAGCGGGCCGCGGCGGCCGCCGCCCGGATCGTGGCCGGCGGCGTCGGGGCAGGCGCCGGCAACGGTGCCATGACGCACGCCTGGATCTTCACCGGCCCGCCGGGATCGGGTCGCTCGGTCGCGGCCCGCGCGCTCGCCGCCGCCCTGCAATGTGAGCGCGACGGCGTCGGGTGTGGCGAGTGTCACGGCTGCCACACCGTGCTCGGCGCCACCCACGCCGACGTGCGTTTCGTGGTGCCGGAAGGGCTCTCGATCGGCGTCAACGAGATGCGCGCGCTGGTGCTGCGCGCCGGCACCGCCCCGGCCGGTGGCCGGTGGCAGGCCGTGGTGATCGAGGACGCCGACCGGCTCACCGAGGCAGCCGGTAACGCGCTGCTCAAGGCCATCGAGGAGCCTCCGCCGCGTACCGTGTTCTTGCTCTGCACCCCGTCGACGCACCCGGACGACATCTCGGTGACCATCCGCTCGCGGTGCCGGGTCGTGCCGCTGCGGCAACCGCCGGCCGAGGCCGTGGCCGAGGTTCTGGTCCGCCGGGACGGCATCGCGCCGGCCGTGGCGGCCTGGGCCGCCGCGGCCGCGCAGGGGCATGTCGGCCGCGCCAAGCGGCTGGCGAACGACCCGGAGGCCCGCAGCCGGCGCGAGGCCGTGCTGGCGGTGCCGCGCCGGCTGTCCAGCGTCGGCGCCTGCTTCGACGCGGCGTCCGCGCTGATCGAGGCCGCGGAGGCGGAGGCCGCGACCGCGTTCGCCGAGAATGACACCACGGAACGCGCGGCGCTGGAGCAGGCGCTGGGCGCCGGCGGTACGGGCCGGGGCGCGGCAGGCGCGATGCGGGGCGCCGCCGGCCAGATCAAGGAGTTGGAGAAGCGGCAGAAGTCCCGCACGACCCGCTCGCAGCGCGACGCGCTGGACCGGGCGCTGGTGGACCTGGCCGGCTTCTACCGCGACGTGCTGGTGACCGGCCTGAAAGCGCCCGTCGAGGTGGTGCACACCGACACCGCGGAGCAGTCGGCCGCCGCGGCGGGCAAGTGGACGCCGGAAAGCACGCTGCGCCGGCTGGAGGCCATCGTGGCGTGCCGGGACGCCATCGAGCAGAACGTTAAGCCGAGGATCGCCGTCGAGGCGATGATGCTGAATCTCTGGCGCGGGTAATCCACAAGGGATGCACCTGGGGCTGCGCGGGGGTACGGGAAACGGGTACGGTTCCGGTGCCGTAAAGCAACCGAGGCGGTACTCCCGGTAAGGAGCCTGCTGATGCCCCGCGAGATCGACGAGGCATGGATCGACGAGGCGATCGAGCGCTACCGCCGCCTCGACGTGCTGCGGGCGGAGTTCGAGAAGGCGGTCGCCAGCCACCTGGTGTCGGTGCACTCGCCGGATGACTCGATCGAGGTGCTGGTCACCGCGGCGGGCGACATCACCGACGTGCGCATCCGCGGCAGCCTGCAGCATCGCACGGCGGCCGAGCTGGCCCGGGAGGTGCAGGCGGTGGTGACCACTGCGGCGGAAGCGGCCCGCTGGGCCCGGGAGAAGCTGCACGACGAGGTGTTCGGGGCGTTCCGATCGCTGGGAGACCACTGACATGGAAGAGCTGGCCGAGCGCCTGGAATCCGCCGCGGACGCCCTGACCACAGTGGACAGGTCGCTGTCCGCACACGCCTCTTCACCGGGAGCCTTCGGCGCCGACGACGAGGGCATCCCGGGCCGGCTGGGCCGTCAGCTGCACGACCGCTGGCTCGAAGTGCTCGCGGCCCGATCCCGGGAAGCGGCCGCCGCGGCTGCGCACCTGACCACGATCGCGGCGGACGTACGACTGACCGGCAAGGCCTACGCCGAGACGGACGACGAGGCCGGCCGCCGAATCCGCCGGGGAATGTGATGGACCGGCTGGACCGCCTCCTAGCCACGGCCGGGCCGCTGCTGCGCCGGGTCGACGACATCCTCGCCGCGGCCGGCGCGCCGCCGGAGCACCGGGTCTGGGACGCGCTCCGCCGGGTACGACTGCTGCCGGGCGACGCGGCCCAGGCGGTGGCGGCGCTGCGCCCCGACGAGCTCGCGGAGGCGGCTCCTGAGCTGCGCGCGGACGCCCGAGCCTATGCGGTGCTCGCCGCATCGCTGCCGGCTCCGGGCGAGTGGACGGGCGCGGCGGCCGACGCGTACGACGCGGCTCGGCGCCGGGCGGCGGCTCACCTCAGCGGTGCGTCGGACGGCCTGGACGAACGGTTGCAGGCGTCGGCGGAGTTGGCGGACGCGCTGGTGACCTGGATGCGGTCGGCCCGCGACTCGGTGGCGGGCGCCCTGGCCGACGTGCTCGCCTCGACCGAGGCGGTGACCCTGGCGGGGGCCAAGATGGACCTGTCCGCGGCCGGCGAGCAGCAGGCGGCGGCGGAGGTCGCCGCGCAGGTGCTGCAGGCGGTCGCGCACAGTTATGAGACGGGCGCGGATCTCTTGCACCGATCGGCACCGCTGGCCTCGCTCCGCTGATCTCTCCTGATCCGAGCGGCGGTCCCTGCACGGCGCCGACCGGGAACGGGTCGCCGGCTGAGTGGAAAGCCAGCGTGGCGGGCCTTGAAGGCACGGACCGGTAGCGGGTCGTAGCCGAGCGGCCCGCACGATACGGGCCAGGTTCGGATCGTCGTTGAGGCCGGTCGGGCCGGGTGGTGACGACGGGCGCCGCGCTCGGATAGCCGGTTCCGAGCACGGCGCCGCGTCTCCTGCACCCCCGCTTGGGTCCGTCACATTCGACCACGGCCGCCGGTCCTCGTCGCCGGCTGGCAACCTCGTCGTGGCGGGACGGCATACCTGCGGGGGTAGTTCAGCCTGGGAAAGCAGCTCAGGGGCGCGAGCGGCCGCGCAGACCGAAGATGAGGGCCGCCGCGCCGGCGATCAGCAGGGCGACACCGGTCAACGCCAGCACGTCCAAGCGCGGACCCGTGATCGGCAGGCCACCGCCACCGTTGCCGCCGACCGCGCTGGACACCCCGCCGGCGGGTTCGGGGGCCACGGCGGCCACTTCGAGCAGTCCCATGTCGAAGTCCAGGACTGTGCCGCTGCGGTTGGGGGCGCTGTCCCCGTACACATGGCGGTCCGATCCCTTGGTGATCGCGATGTGCATCGCGGTCGCCTTCGCGGCGATGGCATGGCCGGAGACGGCCTGGCGCACGTCGCCCAGCGAGATCCTGACCGTCGTGCCCGGACCGGGGGCAGGTGCGTCCTCGGTGCCGGGCTCGGTGTCGAGCGGCGGGACACCGGGCAGGCTGGGCAGCGGAAGCGGCGTGGTCGACCCGAGCGTGCCGATCTCCGGCAGCCCCGCAAAGAGCCCACCCTCCGACTTCCCATCGCCACTGTTGCCGCTCGTTCCGCTGCCTGCGCCTGCTTTGCCCACGCTCGCGTCTGCTTTGTCTGCGCCTGGCGCGGCCGCGCCTGCTTCAGCCCGGCCGTCGCCGTCGCCGTCGTCGCCTGTTCGGGCCGCGTCTGGCCGGCCCTCGGCGGCGTGGTCCGGGTCTGGTGCCGGATTGCCGTCCTCGTCCAGCCGGAACTCGACGTTGTCGCCCGCCGTGTCCAGCCGTGCGGTTTTGAAGCCCTCCCCGGACACCTCGAGCACCGCCGGCCGGTAGCGGACTTCGCCGCCGTCCGTGACCGACATCATGGCCAGCAGCGACGGCGGCTTCACGACCTTGACCGTGACGGTCCCGCCGAGCAGTTCGATCTCGCCGACGGCCAGGGAGGCCGCGGCGACAGCCCGGGCGGCCGGGCCGCGTCGCTCCATCGCCGTCGTGCTCAGGCTGGAGATCTTTCCGGGTACGCGGAGCAGTGCAGCGTCGCCGTCGTCGAGCACCCCGGCCCGGCGCAGTTCGGCCTCCGCCCGGGTCGCCTCGCCCTCGGCGTTCCCGCAGGCCATCCCGGGCTCCCACCGGGCGTGCACGGTCAGCTTGCTGGCGCCGAGGCTGAACGGGCCGACGTTGGTGGCGTCGCGCCTGCGCTGCTTGGGCCTCTGGTGGGTCGGCGGAGCCGTCTGCTGAAAGACTTCGGCGAGCCCCTTGCGGCCGGGCGGGCCACCGTCGAGCACGCGGCCGAGCGCGGCGGCGTTGATCGCCGACTGCGCCACCAGGGCCGACTTCGCATCGCCCACGCCGACGTCCTTGACCGATTTGGCGTCGCGGCCGGCCGGGCCGAGGCTCAGCTTGCCGATCCGCATCAGCCCGGCCCCGGACTGGGCGGCGTAGCGCAGGGCCTGCTCGCAGGGCGCCGGGGCGGCCGCCGCGGGCAGTGGCACGAGCAGGGCCGCGACCACGCCGAGCGCGGCGGCCTGGAGCCGGGCCCGGGCGGTGCCCGGAACGCCCTGGTCGGGCTCGGCGGGTGTTACAAGATCAACCCGTGCTGGCACGGCGGGCATCATGAAAGGTTCCTCCCCCAAGGATCACCGCAGCGAGCGGCGTCTACGGGATGGCCCAACGAGAGTCAATGCCAGGGGTTGCGCTGATCTATGTAGTTCTGCACTATTTCGCACCGCCGGTCCGTCGCCGTAGGGTGTGGTGATGGGCATGCTGTGCGCGGTCAGCTTCAACCGGTACGGCCGTCTCTATTACCTCGACCCCGGCGAGTTCGCGCCGCAGGTGGGCGACCGGGTGCTGGTTCCGACCGACGACGGGCCCGAGGTCGCGGAGTGCGTCTGGGCGGCGCAGTGGGTCAGCGAGGAGACGGACGGTTTCCCCAAGGTCGCCGGCCTCGCGGAGGAGCGCGACCTGCGCCGCGACGAGGTGCTGCGCAAGCGCAAGGCCGAGGCGAAGGTCGCGGCCAAAAAGCTGATCAAGGCGCACGAGCTGCCAATGAAGGTCGTGGCGGTGGACCACGTCCTGGAGCAGGCCGGCACGGGCGGCGCCCGCACCACGATCTACTTCACGGCGCCGCACCGGGTGGACTTCCGATCGCTGGTCCGCGACCTGGGCGCGACCCTGCATTGTCGGGTGGAGCTGCGCCAGCTGTCGGCCCGAGACTCGGCCCGCGTCCAGGGCGGCATCGGCTCGTGCGGTCGTGACCTGTGCTGCGCCACGTTCCTGACGGACTTCGAGCCGGTGACGATCCGGATGGCCAAGGACCAGGACCTCCCGCTGAACCCGCTGCGCATCTCGGGCGCGTGCGGCCGGCTGATGTGCTGCCTCAAGTATGAGCACCCTTTGTACCAAAAGTTCCAGGCGTCGGCGCCGGCGGTGGGCACCCGGGTGACCACCCCGGAGGGCGACGGCAGGGTGGTGGCCCACAGCGTCCCGAAGGACGCGGTGGTGGTGCGCATGGACGCGGACGGCTCCCGCTGCTCCTGTAGCCGGGCGTCGGTCTGCGGGCCCCGCCAGGCCCACGACGAGCAGTACTCCTGATCAACCCCGCCCGGCTTGTCGCTGCGGTCACCGGCTGGGCGCGGCCGGGTCTGCGGTGGGGGCGGGATGCGCCGGGCCGTCCACGACGATGGGCTGCTCGATCAGGTGGGTGCGCAGGGGCTCCTCGGGGCGAAGCCAGGAGCTGTCCGGAGCGCCGTTCGGGTCGGCGATCCATTGCCGGCAGATCTTGTCGATGCCGATCGGATGCACGGTCAGCGTGCCGTCGGCGGCGATATGCAGGCGCAGGAAGCTTTTGGCGTCCTCGATGCCCTGGCCGGCGAACAGCTCGTTGACGTTGACGTCGAAGAAGCTCGCGATCAGCAGATAGAGGGCCAGCAACTGGGTGGCCACCAGCGCGATCAGCGGCCCGAAGAGCACCGCTGCAACCGCCAGCGGCCCGGGCCACGCCCAGTCGCGGAACGGCAACTGCAGCCACACCCAGGTGCCGCCGACCGCGAGCGCTATCTGGGCGAAGCCGTGGATCAGGCCGAGGATCCAGTGCCGCGAATGCTTGTCGGAGCTGGCGCCCGGCGGCTGGGCGAACATCACCGTGCCGGTCAGGATCAGCACCAGCATGATGACCAGCGGGATGCTGAACAGGCGCTGGATGTTGCCGCCCTGGCTGGCCGCGCCGGCCATCGCCAGCATGGTCAGCGTGTGGACGAGGCCGAGCAGCGTCGCGAAGCCGGGATTTCGCAGCGGGACGCGCCCGAACACGCCCCAGCTCATCCGCCGGGACTGCGCGGCGCTGGGGAAGCGCGACACCAGCGAATAGTCCCGGCTGCGGCTGGCGTTGCGGGTGAGCGTCTCCTTCGGCGGCACGGTGAGTCGCTCCGGCAACTGATGTGTGCCCAGCAAGTAGGCGCCGCCGCCCCCGCAAGTGATCAACTCGCGGTCCTCGCCGGTGTAGCGCGCGTAGTGGTGCAGATCGCCGGAGACGAGCAGCCTGACCTGCGCCCCGGTCGGCGCGAGGATGGTGCGGATGAAGTAGTCGACCGCGTCGTAGGCCTCCGGCTTCTTCGCGGACTTGACCCAGGTCGGCGACGGGGTCATCAGGATGATCCGGTCGTCGGGGCCGAGATCGCGCGCGGCCTTCTCGAAGTAGAGCATCTGCGGGTCGTCGATATAGGCGCCGAACTGCTCGTCGATCGCGAACAGCCACCACCTCGCGGGCAGCTCGACAGCGAAATACGAGCGGCGCTGCTGCGTGCGCCACCCGCCGATGTGCCCGTCCTTGCGGCGCGCGAACAGGCGAAGGAAGGCGGTCAGGCCGTCGTACCAGTCGTGGTTGCCCGGAAGGGCGAAAAGCGTGGGTCGCGGTCCGTCGGCCGGCGCCTCCGGCATGGCCGCGCGGTACGGCCCTTTCATTCGGTTTTCATAGCTTTCGCCGTTGGCGACCGGATAGACCTGGTCGCCGCCCATGAGCAGCACCTGGCCGCGAGGCAGCACCCGGCCGTCGACCTCAAGCTGCGGCTGCGCCAACAGGTAGGCCACCGAGTAGGTCGCGTGGAAGCCGTCGCCCAGGTCGGCGACGTAATCGAACCACAGCTCCCCGTCGGTGCCCGGCTGCTGGAAGGAGTCGCCGGCCAGCGCGTTTTGCAGCTCACGCTTGTCGAGATAGGCGCCGAAGAGAACCGCCATCAGGGTGCGCAAGCCGGTGTTGAGCAGGAGCAGGGGCGCGAGCCAGCCAACCGGCCGCTGCGGCGTGAAGCCGAGCTGCTGCGGATCCATGCTCACCGGCCGCCGCGCCACGGAGGGCTCAGCCTCGGCAGACCGCCGGCGATGCCGCCGGGGCGGCTGTTGATCGTTCACGAGAGGCAGACTAACCCGGGGGTCTGACACCGGACGTCCGCTTCCGGCGCGCCGCGCGCGGACCCGCTCAGGAGCACGGCGACCGATGCAGTAGACTCAACGATCGTTGCCGCCTTAGCTCAGTCGGCTAGAGCGACGCACTCGTAATGCGTAGGTCGACGGTTCGATTCCGTCAGGCGGCTCCATGAGAAAGCCCAGGTCAGATGACCTGGGCTTCTTCTATTCCTAGAGGCACTTCGGGGGCACGCCCCGGAATTCAGCCGCAGTTTCCCCAGGTGCTCCTACCGGCGACCTCCCACATCGTGCCGTAAAGGATCTCGCCTGAATACCTGACGCAGGTGTCCACCGCGGAGCGCTGTTTCGCGGCGTAGTACTTGTAGTTGTCCGACTGGGTGAAGCTGCCACTCCCCTGAACCGTCAGGGTGGCGGAGACGCCGGATGACGTTCCGACAGCCACCGCCTTGAGGGTGACGACACAGTTGTAGCCGGTCGCGCCGTTGTACATCAGGTAGACGTCGCCCACCCTGGTGCCGTCGTCGGCGGAGATCGTCCGGTGGCCGTCCGAGGCGTAGGCCCACGAGCCGCCGAAGTCGTTGTTGCAGGCTTGCGCCGCGGTGAACGGGTTCGTCGCGGCGTGGGCCGGCGAGGCGAATCCCGCCACAGCGACAGCCACCGAGGCAATCGAGATCGCCAGTCGTCGCGCTAGTACACGCATGCATTCCTCCATTGTTTCCTGTGCGAACATCACGCACCTCTTGGCCGCGATGCCCGGCCCGTCGCGAGACGGGCCGGGCTCTGTGTCACTTCCTGTCGGCTATGGCGCGTCGCCCTGCCATGCGGCCGATCGGCCGACGTTGGAGAGCAACAGTTGGTCGGATGCCGACTCCGACCCGGTCGGCCGCACGAACGACAGGTGAACCTTGCCCGCCCGCAGCACCGTGGACCAGTCCGGCACCGTCAGCACCGGTTCCGTCCGGCAGCCCCGGGCGGCCAGGGCCGCGACCACCTCGTCGTGCGAGACCGGGCCGTGATCCGAGCGGTGCCCGCCGAGCGCCGCGGGGAGGCGGAAGGTGAGGTCACCTTCGTGCTCCAGGCCCAGCACGTACACCGCGCCGTCGCGTACCGCGAAGTCCAGGCTGTCGATCCGGTAGTTGCCGTCGCCGGCCGGGTCCGGCGGCTGGCCCAGCGCCGCCCAGGCCTGGTCCGCGGGCATGCCCGCGGACAACGGGCCGAGGCGGCCCGTTGTCGCGAACTCGACGATCAGATCCAGCAGCGGCATGTCAGGGCGTCGCCCTTGCCGCTACCTTCTCCTCCAGCGCCTTGATCAATTTCTCCATCCCGTCGATCTGACCGGTGGTCGGGTGGTTCTGCTTCAGGTACGTGAGCATCACCCGGGCGTGTTTCAGCACGTTGTCCTGCCAGGCGGCGTTGGTCTCCAACTGCGACTTGGCCAGTTTCAGGTCCTTCGTGCTCGCGATCTTCTCGGGGGTGTCGTAGCTGGGGCGCGTCTCGATCGCGTGCTTGGTCTTCTCGACCATCTGGCCGGTCTTCTCATCCTTCTCCATGACCTTGTACGCGCGGCCGTAGTACGTGACCTCCTTGCCGGTCGGCATGTGCACGTGGAAGCCCTTCGTGGCCCAGTCCGGAGCCGGCGCACTGATCTTGATCTTGCACTGGCGGGCGTTGTGCACCAGCACCGGTGCCTCGCCGGCCACCACGAAGAACGTGTTGACCTCGGCGATGCTGAGGTCGTACATGAGTTGCGACCCGGCGAACGAGCGCACCCCGGCGACGGTGGCGGTGCGGCCGTCGGGGGTTCGCAGCGGGCTGCCCGCGGTCAGCGCCGCCGCCTCCACCCAGAGCTGCTTCGCCCCGTCCCAGAAGCGGTGCTGCGGGGTCGTGTTGACGACCGAAAGCCGCCCGGCCGCGTCACGCACCAGGACGTCGGTGAACGCGGTGTCCTGGTGGCGGAAGACGTCGGTGACCTTCCGGACCACGGTCCGGCCGGCGATCGGGTCCGCGGTGCGGACGAGGTCGCCGATCCGTACGGCGCTGATCGGTTTGCGGCTGCCGTCCGACATGACCACCGGAGTGTCCGGCGTGAAGCTGTTCACGTCGACGGGGATGCACGTCGCCGCCATCGCCTCGTCGGCGTGCTTCTCCAGCAGCGCCATGGTCTTCTTGTCGATCTTCTGCAGCTTGGCCGCGGCCAGGGCCTCCTCGATGCCCTCGCCGAGGCGGATGGCCCGGCGTAGCGCGACGACGGCCTTCGCGGCAGCCTTGATCAGCGTCGCGCCGGCGACGTCCACACCCACCCACGCGCAGGCGGTCTTCCAGTTCTCCGCGCCGGTGAAGCAGTCGACGTAGTCGCTGATCATCGCCCAGGCGAAGCCCTTGAGCAGCTCGGCCCGGATGGCGGCCAGGTCGAGACGCTCGGTGACCTCGTTGGTCTCGTCGACCGGAACGGTGTCGAGGCGGTCGATGGTGAACGCGTCGGGGCAGTACGTCTGCGCCGGATCGGGGCAGGTCAGCACGAGGTACGTGACCGTGCCGGTGACGTGGTGGCGCACCTTCATGTCGCAGACGTTCAGGTTGTCCCACGGAGTGACGCATTCACTGACCGGGGTCGCCTCGTCCTTGATGTCCGGCACTGCCATCAGGCCTGGTGTGCCGGTCGGGCCCTCCCCGCTCAGCGACACCATGACGGCCCGCTCGCGCTTGTCGTTCTCCGTACGCGTCTTGGAATCCTCGGCGTCCTGGGCCGCGCCCCGGGCGTTCTCGGCGGCTTTCTCCGCGGCCGTGGCGTCCTTGTCGGCGCTCGTCGCCGAGTCCTGGGCGGCCTTGGCGTCCTCGTCCGCCTTGTCCGCGGCCCGGTGCGCGCCGGCCGCGTCCCGCTCGGCCTCGGTGGCCGACTCCCGTGCCGCCGCCGCGTCCGCCGTGGCGGAGGTGGCCGCGATGGTGGCCCGTCCGGCGTCCCGCTGTGCCTGCTCGTTGATCAGCTGCGTCCGGTCCGCGGCGGCTACCGCGGCGCGGCTGTCCGCCGCGGCCGCGGCTGCCGACTTCCGGGCGTCGGCGAGGGCCTGGCTGGCCTTCGCCGCCTCGTCGGCGGCGTACGCGGCCGACTGCGCCGCGGCCTTCGCGTCGGCGTCGGCCTTGGCCGCCAGGTCTGCCGCCTCGATCGCGGCCCGGGCGGCCTCGGCGGCCCGGGCTTGCGCGGCCGCCTCCTGCTGTTCGGCGAGCGTCTTCGCGGTGCCGGCGACCAGGACGGCCAGGCCGGCCGAGGTGTCCCGGTCGCGGAACGGGCCGCCGATCTCGGCCGCCTCGTTCGCCGGCTTGATCACCTCCGCGGCCGAGTCCCGGGCGGCGACCGCCGCCTGGGCTGCCGCGTACGCGTATCCGGCGGTCTTCGCGGCCTCCTTCCTGGCGATGTCGGCCTGCTGCCGCGCGGCGATCGCGTCCGCCTTGGCCTGGGCCGCGTGCGCGTGCGCCTCGGCGGTCAGCTTCTCGGCCGCCTTCACGTGCTCGGCGGCTTCCTCGGCAGCCTTGATCGATTCGGCCGCGTAGGCGCGTGCCCGCAGCGACTGGCGTCGGGTCACCTCGGCGTCCGCCCGGGCCTGGGTGGCTGCCGCGTTGGCCCGCCCGGCGGCGGCCGTGGCCTTGGTCGCCGCTTCCCGGGCGGCGACGGCCGCCGCGGTGGCGTCGTTGGCTGCCGCCCGCGCGCTGGTCGCCGCGCCGGCGGCCCGGTCGGCCTGGATCTGCGCGTCGTCAGCCGCGGCGCGCGCCTCCTCGGCCGCATCGGTGCCTTCCGCGGCCTCGGCCCAGGCCACTGCGGCGGAGGCGTCCGCGGCCTTGCTGATCTTCAATTGCTCGGCCAGGGCGGCCGAGTCACGGGCCCGCTTGGCGCCGGCCTCGGCCCGTTCCGCCTCGGCGCGCTTCTTCTTCGCGGTATCCGCGTCGGCGTCCGCGCGCGTCCGCGCGTCGGCGGCGACGGAACCCTGCCGCTGGGCCTCGGCCTCGTCGGCGGCGGCCCGGCTGCGCTGGGTGTCGGCCACGGCCCGCTGTTCCGCGGCGACGGCAGCCTCCTGCTCGGCGACGCCGCGCTGCTTGGCCGCGTCGGCGGCGGCCACCTTCGCGATCTGCTCCGCGTTCTCCGCGTTCAGCCGGTCCGACTTGGCCCGCGCCGCCGCGTCGGCCGCCAGATCGGCCTGCTTCCGGGCGCCCACGGCGGCCAGGTGCGCCTGGTCCGCGGCCTCCTTGGCGGCTGCCCGCAGGAACTCGGCCCTGGCCGCAGCGGTCTGCGTCTTCGCCAGACTCTGCAGCGCCTTGACGTCGGCGTTGGCCGCCTTCATCGCGTTCAGTGTGGTCTCGATCGCCTTGGACACGGCCTGCGCGCTCGCGGCGGAGGCCTTGGCGACCGTGGCGGACTGGCGGGCGTACATCAGGCCCCGGCCGTACGGGGTGCCGTTGGCCTCGGCGATCTTGCCGGCCGCGTCGCGGGCGGCGGTGGCCTTGTCGGCCTGGGTCTTGGCGGACGCGGCCGCGTTCTGGGCCGCGGTCAGCTTCGTGGCCACCGCGTTCTTCGCGGCCGTCATGTCGTTGGTCGCCTTGGTGAACTGGGCGGCCGCCGGCCGGCTGGCGGCCGGCTTGCTCAGCCAGTAGCGCTGCCACTTGAGCAACTGCCCGGTGATCCAGGCCTGGCCCTGCGCCTCGATCATCGCGTTCGACGCGGTCCGCAGGTCCTTGGCGGCCTGGATCTCCGCGGCCACGATGGCGTTGCGCTGGGTGGCCTGCGCGGCCAGTTCCGCCTGCCACTCCTGGTTCGCCGCGTACCGGACGCCGACCAGCTTGTTGAACGGGTCGCGGGTGCCACCGATCTCGCAGTCGGCCCAGTGCGCCTTGAGGTCCTCGACCTCGATCCGGTATTCGGCCGAGTCCTCGGCCGGCGCGGTCAGCGGGATGCCGCCGACCCGGATGAACGCGGCGATCTCGTCCGCGGACATCGCGTCGATCTGCAGCGTGGTCGGCATCAGGATGCGCAGCCAGGTGTCACCGGCGGCGTACTGCTTGGCCCGGATCTCCTTGGCCAGGGCCACGACCTCCGCGCTCGGCTTGACCTTCGTGGTCGCCGGCGCCAGGTCGTCGAAGTCCTTCAGCTGGTTGTCGCTGAGGAAGGTCAGGACCGGGTCGCCGTAGCGGGGGACGGTGTAGAAATCCGTCTCGCTGCTGCCGAGCACGGAGTACGGCTTGATGACGTTGCCCCACGTCGTGTACCGCGCCCCCTGCGTGTCGCGGGCCGCGTTCACGGTGGTGGAGTCGGTCCGCCAGGCCTCGTGCATGGTGCCGGTGTGCAGCGCGTCGTTGCCCCATGGGCGGCGGGCATCCGTCTCGGTGCCGGCCAGCGACGTCGCGGCCAGCGCCTTCACCTGCGGGCCACCGGCGTGCAGCCAGTTGCCGAGCCGGCATCGGTCGGTCCGGGTGAGCTTGGCCGGGAAAGCCGCGGCCGGGGCGTCCACGTCGGACAGAGCCGTCTGCCAAACCCGGACGGAGTCCAGCCGGCCGCCCAGGTAGCTGGCCGGCTTGCCGGCCACCAGGCGCCGCCCGGCCTGCAACTCCCCGGCAGCCTTCCAGCCCGCGGCGTGCGCGACCGAGCCCGCCTTCTGGCCGTTGACGAAGAACCGCATCTGCTTCTGCGGCTGGTCGAAGATGCCGACCAGGTGCGTCCACTCGCCCGCGACCGCGGCCGGGCCGTCGACCGAGTCCCAGGTGGGTGCGTCGACATCGGTACGCGCCATGGCGAACTGCCACTTGCCGGCCGTGCTCACCTGGAGCGCGAACGCCGACGTGCGGCTGCCGTCCTGCGAGACGGCGGCGGAGGGCTTGACGATCGTGGTCGGCCGGACCCACGCCGACACCGAGAAGGACTGGTCCGCGGCGACCGTGACGGGGGCCGACATGACGTCGTCCGTCCCGTCCAGGCGCAGCGTCCCGGCCTCGGCGAGACCGGTGACGCCCCACATCTGTTCGTACTCGCTGTCGATGGCGGCGCCGTTGCGATACACGGGATCCGGGCTGGGCACGCTGGAAACCTCGGGCGCGATGACGCCGTCCCGTTCGAACGCGTAGAAGGCCAGCGGCCGCAGCGGATCCAGGTCCGTCTCGGGCGGAGCATCACCGGCGGCGAGGCTTGGTGCCGTCGCGATCGGTGACGCCAGCGCCGGCGCTGCCGCGACCCCCGATCCGAGCAAGGCGAGGACGGCGGTCGTCACGGCTGTGCCGGCCGCCGCCCTGGAGGTGCGATGCCCGCGGGACCATCCGCGGCTCGCAGAGAATGATGACCGCATTCGCGATTCGACTCCCCGTCTGAAGTGCGCCATACGTAGGCCTGAGACGGGAGCCGAGAGCGGATTCGGGCACGTGAGTAGGGCCCGCGAAAGGCGGGCTTCACCTGGACTTGCGTGCCGCTGACCCCCGTGGCAGGCAATGCCGGGGGAGCGTAACCGTGCTATCGATCAAGGTCAACCGATTCAAATGCGTGCCGGATGCATGTTGATGCCCTTCTAAATCGTTGCGCGTCTTCGGCATGATCGCTCAGATATGGGCAACCTGTTCGCAGTCAGTGACCTCCACGTGTCGCATGTGGAGAGCCGAGCCGTGGTCGACCGCCTCCGACCGGGCTCGGCCGGCGACTGGCTGATCGTGGCGGGTGACGTGGCGGAGAGGTTCGCCGATGTCGAACGGACGCTGGCCGAGCTGCGTGGTCGCTTCGACGCGGTGATCTGGGCGCCCGGCAACCACGAGCTGTGGACCCATCCCGGTGACCCGGTCAAGCTACGCGGCGTCGCGCGGTACGAGGCCCTGGTGCGGACGTGCCGGGACAACGGCGTGCTGACGCCGGAGGACGACTTCCCGATCTGGCCGGGCCCGGACGGGCCGGTTGCCGTGGCGCCGTTGTTCCAGTTGTACGACTACTCGTTCCGGGCGCCGGGGACCGCCACCATGGAGGAGTCGCTGAACCGGGCGTACGCGGTCGGCGTCGTCTGTACCGATGAGAAGATGCTGCATCCGGATCCGTTTCCCGATCGGCAGTCCTGGTGCTGGGACCGCGTTGAGCAAAGCCGGCGGAGGCTCGACGCGATCGATCCGCGGATGGGCACCGTGCTGGTCAGCCACTGGCCGCTGGTCCGCAAGCCGACCCGTGCGCTGCGGTTTCCGGCGTTCGCGCAGTGGTGCGGCACCGAACTGACCGCCGATTGGCACCTGCGGTACCGCGCTGTCGTGGCTGTGTATGGACACCTGCACATCCCTCGAACTACGCGCTACGACGGCGTCCGCTTCGAGGAGGTGTCGCTCGGCTACCCGGCCGAGTGGCGTCGCCGAGCCGAGCCGCCGCAGCCGATGCGTTTGATTCTCGAGGGTGCGCCGTCGTGATCGGTCACCACGCCTGACGGATCAGCACGCTCTATTGTGCACTCCGATTTACGTGATTTATTACACCTTGCGAGAAATGTTGGTATAGGGCCATGGTGGTGGCCGCTCGTCCCAATCAGGACGGTCGCGTTGAACACCGCTATTGCACTGGTTTGACACGGTGCTTCAGGCGATCACCCGGCACCGGTGGGCGCCGAGGCGTCACTCGCAGGAGGCAACGTGAACGGTTTCAGCACACTGGCCCAGCTTTTCGCCCTCCAAGTGGAGCGGCGGCCGGACGAGGTGGCCGTGGTTGGCGACGCCGCCTCGGTGTCCTTCCGGGAGCTGGACGAGAGGTCCAACCGGCTGGCTCGGCTGCTGATCGCCCAGGGGGTGGGTCCCGAGGTCGCGGTGGCGCTCTGGCTCGACCGTTCGGTCGAGTTCGTGGTGGCCGCACTCGCGGTGGTGAAGGCCGGCGGCATGTATGTGCCGGTGGACGTGGGTTACCCCGCCGCGCGGGCCGAGTTCATGATGGCGGAGGCGCGGGTCCGGTGCCTGGTGACGACGGTCGCCGCGCGGCTGTCCGGGCAGTCGTCCGGGGCCACCGAGGTGATTCTCGACGATCCCAAGACCGCGGACGAGATCGCCGGATACCCCGCGGACGCCGTGTCGGACGCACAGCGCCACGCGCCGCTGGTGCCGGAGCACGCCGCGTACGTGATCTTCACCTCGGGATCCACCGGCCGGCCCAAGGGCGTCGTGGTGACGCATCGCAACGTGGCGAACCTGGTCCAGGCGCAAGCCGCGGTGCTCGGCCTGGGGCCGGGAAAGCGGCGCCTGCAGTTCGCCTCGGTCAGCTTCGACGCCTCGGTGTCCGAGGTCTGGACGACGCTGCTGTCCGGTGCGGCCCTGGTCGTGACGGACGGGGCCCGGCTGGTTCCGGGACGGGCGCTGGTGGAATCGGTGCGGAACCGGGGCGTCACGCACGTGACGCTGCCACCGTCGCTGCTGTCGGCGGTCGAGGACGGCGGCGGTCTGCCGGATCTGGTGACCCTGGTCGTCGCGGGGGAGTCCTGTCCACCGGCGGTGGTCGCCCGCTGGTGTGTCAACCGCCGGATGCTCAACGCGTACGGGCCCACCGAGGCGACGGTCGCGGCCACCGTGAGCGAGCCGTTGACCGGCCAGGGGACCCCACCGATCGGCCGGCCCATCGACAATGTCCGGACGTACGTCCTGGACGAGATGTTGCGTGAGCAGCCGGTCGGGAAGCCCGGTGAGCTGTACATCGCCGGCGCCGGAGTGGCGCGCGGCTACGCCGGCCGTGCCGCGCTGACGGCGCAGCGATTCGTCGCCGACCCGTTCGGCCCGCCCGGCGACCGGATGTACCGGACCGGTGACGTGGTACGCCGGCTGGCGGATGGCCAGTTGGAGTTTCAAGGCCGCGTCGACGATCAGGTGAAGATCCGCGGCGTCCGGGTGGAACTGGGCGAGGTGCAAGCGTCACTGCTGGGTCTGCCGGGAGTGCGGCAGGCGGCGGTGCTGGTCCACGGCGAGGGCGTGGACCGGCGGCTGGTGGCGTACGTGGTGACCGACGGGCTCGACGACGGGCTCCTGCGCCGGCGGATGGCGGCGGTGGCACCTGACCACCTGGTGCCCTCGGTGTTCGTGATGCTGGACGCCCTCCCGCTGACCACGAACGGCAAGGTGGATCGCAAGGCGCTTCCGGATCCGGGCACGGCGCACGGCGAGCGGGAGTACGAGCCTCCGGTGGGCATGGTCGAGCAGACCCTGGCCCGGCTGTGGGAGGAGATCCTCGGCGCGCCGCGGGTGGGCCGCAACGACGACTTCTACCACCTGGGCGGGCATTCGCTGCTCGCGACGCAGTTGGTGAACCGGGTCCGGACGGTGCTGCGGGTCGAACTGCCGGTGCGGGATCTGTTCGAGACGTCGAACCTGGCCGACCTGGCCGAGCGGGTGTCGGTCCTCAAGGGAGGGTCGCGGCCGGTGCTCCGGCGCCAGGTGCGTCCCGCCCAGGTGCCGTTGTCCTACCCGCAGCAGCGGATGTGGCTGACCGCGCAATTGCGTGGGGGCGATGGGGCATACCACATTCCGGTCGTCGTACGCCTGAGCGGTGGTCTCGACATCGAGGCCCTGCAGGCCGCGGTCGCCGACGTCGTCCGCCGGCACGAACCGCTGCGTACGGTGTTTCCGCTGGTCGACGGGCAGCCGCGGCAACGGATCCTGCCGATGACCGAGACCGGTCCGCTGCTCGCGACGGAGCAGACCGCGCCGGCCGGCCTCGAAGGCGCCGTGGACCGGCTGGTCCGCCGAAGGTTCGACCTGGCGGTGGACATCCCCATCCGAGCCCACCTGCTTCTCCTGGGGTCGGACGACCACGCGCTGGTGCTGGTCCTGCACCACATCGCGGCGGACGGTGTGTCCATGGAACCGCTGATGCGCGACCTCGGCGAGGCCTACGACCAGCGGCGTGCCGGGCGCGCACCACAATGGACTGAGCTGCCCGTGCAGTACGCCGATTTCGCCCTCTGGCAGCGGGAATCGGTGCGGCTCGCGACGAGCCAGGTGGCGTACTGGTCCGGTCTGCTGGCCGGCGCCCCGGATGAGCTGGCGCTGCCCGTCGACCGTGCCCGCCCGGTCGAGCCGAGCTATCGCGGCAGGTCGGTGCCGCTGGCGGTGCCGGTCGAGGTGCACGAGGGCGTGACGGCCCTGGCGCGCCGCAACGGCGCCACCGTGTTCATGGTGGTGCAGTCCGCGGTAGCGGCGTTGCTGTCCCGGCTCGGTGCGGGCGCCGACATCCCCCTCGGCTGGCCGGTGTCCGGGCGGGTGGATGAGGCGCTGGAGGAACTGGTCGGCTTCTTCGTCAACACCATGGTCCTGCGGGCCGATCTGACCGGCGATCCCTCCTTCGAGGAGCTGCTCCAACGGGTGCGGGAGCAGGATCTGTCCGCCTTCAGCAACCAGGACGTGCCGTTCGAGAGCCTGGTCGAGGCGCTGAACCCGGCCCGGGTGCCGGGCCGGCATCCGCTGTTCCAGGTCATGGTCGCGCTGCAGGTCGGCCGCTCGGCGCGCTTCGACCTGGCCGGTGTCCGGCTGCAGCGGATGGCGGTCGGATCCGGCTCGGCGAAGTTCGACCTGAGCTTCCAGTTCGTCGAATTCGTCGATGCCGCCGGGCGGCCCGCCGGGATGGGCGGCGAACTGACGTACGCCCGCGACATCTTCGACCACGAAACGGCCGAGCGGATGGTGGCCGTGCTCGGCCGGCTGCTGGCGGCGGCCATGGCGGATCCCGGCAGGCCGATCGGGCGCCTGCCCGTGATGAGCGCGGACGAGAGCGGGGTGGCCGAGGCAGCGAGCGTCGGGCCGGTCCGCGACTGGACCGGGCGACCCTGGCCGCACCAGCTCATCGAGGAGCACGTCCGGCGGGATCCGGCGGCGATCGCGGTGCGATCCGAGGGCCAGAGCCTGCC
>Ga0307516_10004035_pt1 | contig 18403 bp, 23 predicted proteins | sample 19_EM_MG_FD_203310 | JGI IMG/M metagenome (GOLD analysis project Ga0307516, IMG submission 203310) | Populus trichocarpa ectomycorrhiza microbial communities from riparian zone in the Pacific Northwest, United States - 19_EM | ecosystem: Host-associated > Plants > Roots > Unclassified | place... | reverse complement strand
CAACAGCGAATAGTCACCACCTGGCAACCCAAGGCTTTCGTCACTCCCAACTACACTCTCCCTCCAGCTGGTGCCCACAACGGTCACAGCTACCTCGCCGAAGTTCTGGAGACCCTCCTCGTCAACGCTCATCCCCAAACTAACAGATTTGTGTCTCGAGTCCTTGATCTCGACCCCACCGACTCGGTTGCTCGTGCCGTCGATGCTAAGTTGTCGAACCTTCTCGCCACGCACCGGTTCGCTGTCGACTACTTTGCCGCCGGGGTTAGCGGAGAGGCTGCTGATGTAAAGGTTAATGCTCTTAACTACCCCCACGGTCGTTCGACCATCATTGATACCGCAACCTTCGCCGATCGGGGAGTCTTAATCCGTGATGCTACGTATGTATTTGGTGTATGCGCTTTAGTTGGGCGCTCACCCCTCCCACAGTGTTGACGTGATTCTTGTGAACCTTGACATTTCCAAGACTCCCGCAAACTTCGACTTGTTCCCCAGGCTGCTCGCCCCATCCGGTGTTGCCATCTTCCTCGTTCACTGTAAGCATCTTCCGCTGGGGTACTTCGTATCTCCACTTACACGGTTCTCAGCTGGCGGCCCGCCTGAAGGAGAAGGGTTTATTTCGCTCAGCGTGCAGGAGTTCGCTTCCAAACTCGAGGCACTTTCCGCCCGTGAGGTCATCGTCCAGCACCTCCCCGCTGGTCAGGCCGTTATTGTTGCTAGGGGCTTCACCCCTCCCTCCTCCCTTCCTGAGGAACTCACCACCGACGTCGTATTCCACCACTTCCTCCACGGAAGCGAGGGTGAGCTTGTTGAGAAGGTCAATCGAATGCTTGCTGAGGGAGAGTTGTGGATTATTGGAAACGACGATGCCGCTGGTATTGGCGCTTTGGGTGTTGCCGCCAGTCTCATTGCCGAGGAGGGTCAGTTCACCGTTCACTCTGTTCTCTTCGAGGACACTTCCCTGTCGTTCGATGAGCGTGAGGGCCGGATCAGAGCCATCCGCCAGAACCCCAAGATATTGGAAGACCACCTCAAGGTTGCTGCGGCTGGCGAGGTCTTGGTTCGCCGTGCTGTCCAAGGATCTCCAAGTACCAGGAACTTCGAGATTAATCACATCGGATACTCCAAGAACTCCCATGGCCACCGATCAGTGGCTGCTGCCCACCCTCCTCTCCCCGGACCCAAAGAGATCGAGGTCTCCGTCGAAGCATTCGGTCTTACCGACCTCGAGGCCGAGGCACCTCTCACCGCCTTCGTCGGAAGTGTCGACGGAAAGAGGGTGCTCGGTTATTCCTACCAGCAACTCGTCGATACCGTTGTCGTAGACGAGAAGGCCGTCACCTCCCTTCCAGACTCGGTGTCTACCGTTGGCGCGGCCTGCTTGCCCGCTGTTGTTCTCCCCGCCTGGGTTGGGTTAGTCGAAGTTGGGAGGATTGAGAAGGATTCAATCGTCTTGGTTCACGACGCGCTCTCTCGTATGCCTCTTATTTTTACCCTCTAGATATTTTCGTTAACTCTTGGCTTGCAGGTGTTGGACGTGCCGCGGTCCAAATCGTTCAGGGTTTAGGAGCGCCGGCGTTCTTCACCGTCGCGTCGAAGCATGAGGTTCAGATATTATCCACAGATTTCGGCATTGACGTGAAGTCGATTGCCGTGAGCACCTCCGCCTCTGCTGCTCTTTCATCTGCCAAGGGTTGGCTCGAGGCTTCCGGTGCTGAAGGTTTCGACATCATTTTCAACTCCACCGGCTGCGGTGATCTGGCTGTTGTCGGTGACATTATGTCCTCCTTCGGACTTTATGTTCACAATAAGGAAACCAGCGAGTCTGTCAGGCTCCCTGCCGATACCCCCGCTGCGAGGATTGTCGACATCGCGTCCTTGGCGAAGAGGCACCCTTCCATATTGGCCACTTTCCTCGGTGCCGTTCTCAATGCACACGTCATCAAACCATTCAGGTTTTCCCCCGTCCCGATCTCGTTCTCTGATCTTGTCCGCCCTGTGGGGGATATCACCACTGCGCAGGTCCTTGTCGTCAAGACCACTCGTCCAGAACACATTATGGTTGATCCAGCCGCTCAACTGTTCGATCCCCGCAAGACATACCTCCTGGTTGGTGGATGCAGCGAGTTAGGTATCGGAATCACCGTCTGGATGTTCAACCACGGGGCACGTCACATCTACCTGACCTCTCGTCGTGGTCGCAAGGCTCTCTCCCCCGTTAGCAAGTTGTACCTCCGGGATATAAATAACAAGGGTGGTGATGCCAGAGCCATCTCCTGTGATGCTTTAAGCAAGCCAGACATGGCTAAACTCATCCAGACTGCCGAATCCGTTGGACCCCTTGGCGGTATCATGTTGATGACCGTTGTTTTGAGGGACTCTTCGTTTGTAAACCTCACCCAGCAGCACTTTGACGACGTGTACCAATCCAAGGTCGCCGCCCTCAACGTCATACTCGAGCTCGTTGACTTGAACAAGGTCGACTTTAACTTGCTCTTCTCCACCATTGGTACCGTATTCGGTAACGCAGGTCAGGCTCCTTACCTCGCCGCTCAACTGTATCTCGACAGGATCGCCGAGACCTTGCCGAACACTATCTCCATGTCTTTCCCGCCGATCACGGATTCTGGTATCTTCAAGGCTCTCGTCCAATCTACCAAGGGTGGTGCCAACACTAGCAAGCTCAGCAAGGTCGGGATGACTACTCCTCAAGTCTGCGAGTTTATAGGAGATTCCATCATCCGCAGGATCCCTCACTACTTGCCTCTCCTCAACCACAAAGACTGCCTCGTGGCCTTCGACACCTGTGATCCCCTCCTCTTCTGCCACTTGCTTCCTCCTCAGCTGTTGGCCGCCGGTGGCACTTCTAAAGACGAGAGTGGAGAATCGCCGGCCAGCTTGTTGTCTAGTCTGCTGGGACTCGGTATTGATCAGATCTCGAATAATGCCTTGATCACATCATACGGTCTCGATTCCCTGGCAGGTACGCCTCGTAATTATTTTCCCTTCCGCTTGCACTGCTGACGCAAACACCGTCACAGCTACTCGATTCAGCTCACAGCTCAAGGGTGCCTTCGGTATCAACGTCTCCCAGATCGAGTTGTTGGGATCGATGACGATCGGCACCCTGGATGAGATCGTCGCCAGGTCTCGGGCAACAGAATCCGACTCGGGCTCCGCCACCACCCCCGATGGCGGTTCTGCCAAGTACGGCGAACCTCTAGTTCCCATCCTGAACGACCGTTTGGTCTACGACGAGCCATACACAACTGGTGTTTCTCCCCACCAGTACCACACCTGGTTGGCCCAGGCAAGTTATCCAGCATTTTCCGCTATATAATCTTACACATTTCTTCCAGGTCGAGTACAACAACTCCAGGAGAAGGAATGCCGCAACCGTCGACCAGGGGATGAAATCGTTCGGGGCTACTCAACGGGATGTCTATGGGGGGTATTTTATCACGGTGGACTCCAAGATACCTATCGACCTCAATAGGATGACTAAGGCCTTCGAGGAGACTGTCAACCGTCACGGTTCCTTCAGGACGACATTCCACTGGGACGACGGGAAGGGGAGACTCTTGCAAAACATTCACCCCTCGGTCAACGTCCACAACACTTCCATCATCGACCTCAGCGACGAACCCAACGCTTACAAGAAGGCCTACGAGATGTCTTTGGCGAACAACGTGGACCCCAACTTTAGTCTCGACAAGCTCCCACTGATTTCCCTCGTCATTTTCGCGCTCGGCAATGGCACATACGTGCTCAACATCACTGTCCACCACATCGTGACCGATGACACCTCGTTGGGTATCTTCCTCAGTGATCTCCTCCAGCTCTACACCCACGGCCCCGACAGCCTTCCACCAGTCCAGCTCCACTACTCCGATTTCAGTGACTGGCTGATCCACACTGCCGATCGCCGCGCCGAGCTTCGTGATGAGCAGCTCAAGTACTGGAGCAAGAAGTTGGATGGTGTCCAACCACTCTCCCTGACCCTCGCCAAACCTTCCGAGGTCGAGCAGAGCCCCATTACCCAGATCAAGGACCAGGTTGACTCCTCCGCTCTCAAGAGGTACAACGACTACGTTGCTACGACGTCTGCCACCTCGTTTTCCGCTTTCTTCGCGGCGTACAACCTGCTCCTTTACAAGTATTCGGCTCAGAACTCCTTCGTCGTCGGTACTACTGTCACTCAACGTTCCGTGGCTCAACTCCAGGAGGTCGTCGGTTTCTTCACCGGCACGCTCCCAATCCGCACCACAATTGGGGACGAAACCACCTTTGCAGACTACTCGGAGAATTTCCGTTACGATCTGGCCACTGATCTCTCCAACGACGATGTCACTCTCGAGGACATCGTTTCTCAGACCAAGGCCTCCTCCCAGGACCGTTCCTACTTTAAGCACCTCTTCGCTCCTGATGATCTCAACATGCGCCTCGCAACCCCCTCCGGTGCTTCCGACATCACGACCGCCGCCGCCGTTTCGCTCCCCAACGGCAAGGAGAAATACGAGTTCCTGCTCACTGCCAACTACGAGACTGGTGAGGTCACCCTGCGTTTCGATAATTGCTTGTACACCGAGGGGGCTGCTCGTCGATTTTTGGCCGAGTACTGCGACTTAATCGGCACCCTCGGAGGGAACCCCCACGTCAGGATTGGCGATGTTTTCGTTATAAGCAACAACGAGCGCTCTCATCTTGTGAAGGAACCGCCTACCCCTGGGTCTATCAATCCCGTCGAGAACGAGTCGCGTCAGCTCACCGAAACTCAGGTCAAGCAAACAACCACAACCGATCAACTTCGCCCTTTTACCTGGTGGGCGAGTCGATTAGCAACAGCTCTGGCGAGTAACCAGGTCGGGTAGTGATTTTAGAATACGCTCGTCAACGCTTAGAGTCCGGATCCTCTCCAGAACGAAACTGATTATCGGGAGTGACCGAGGGGGGCAGGATCCCTTATGTAGATTTTACCAGCGCTTGCATTTTATTCTTTCGATTAGGCGAGGCCAGTAATTATTGTGGATCGACAGCAGAAGGTGGAGGCTATTACTAACAGATAGGCACCGGAAATTAGGAAGAAATTTTGAGATCCAGCGGTCAGGAGAAGGAACGAAAACTTAACTAGTTTTGAGCGAGGCACCAAACTGGCGGGACTGAGATACAAAGATCGACTTACAGAGCGCCAGCCGCGGGGAATGAAACGAATGGGGGGCTGGTTGAACCCTGTCGGTGCGATGGGTCAGTCGGACTCGGCAAAAACAGTTTCACCGCCATGAACTTGGGGTTTACTTAAGTACACCAGATCCAGGGGTTATAAGTATCACCGGGTTCGCAAGGCATAGGGAAGGGTCACCATGTCGAATCTAATCTCGGGGTATCACAGGAGGACAGGGCTTGGCACGCTCAGACATACTCCACAGGGATGGCGGTTGCGAGGGCGCGCCACCCAGGCAATGAGAACACCTCAAGTGATTGACATGGACGGGCAATACTCAGGCCACACCACGAGCTGGGGTTCACACCGCCGTGGCGTTCTAAAACCAGTATATCCACAAGATCGTTACTACAACAAGAAGGAACACAAGGGCTCCCAGATACAACACGCGTTTTGTTTAGTCGTGTATATTTACAGCTCTGATGAAGACCCGCTGTTTCAGTATCTCGGGTTGGGGTGTACTCAGGGGGGTAGGACTCACTCTGCATGGCGGCGACATCGGAGCTCTGGACGTAGTCCTCGAATTCGGCAAGCTTCTCCTGGAGTTCGTCGAGGGAGACGAGCTCGTCCTCAATGACGAGGGTGATCTGGAGCTTCTTGATACCGTAGCCGACAGCAACAAGCTTGGAGCTACCCCAAACGAGACCTTCCTGTTCGACGGAACGAACAGACTTCTCGAGGGCCGCCATGTCTGTTTCGTCATCCCAAGGTTTAACCTCAAGCGTCACAACAGACTGCACGTAATCACATCAACACGCTGCAGCGCCGAAGGTGTGAGGATCACAAACCTTCGCGATGGTTTTGGGTTTGTTGGCCTTCTTGGCGTTGTATGCAGCGACACGTTCGGCTTTGAGCTTCTCAGCTTCAGCGTCATCCTCCTCATCGGATCCAAAGAGATCGATGTCATCATCACCAGCCGCCTCTTCCTTCTCCTCAGCGGGCGCAGGGGCAGCCTCACCGGTAAAGACGGCACCGGCGCTGCTGGAGCCAGAAAGGGTGGAGAACTCAGCCTCGTAGGACCTGATGTGTTTGTACCAGCGAGCGACATTGGGGTATCCTAGATCCTGGGAAAGAGCCTTGAAGACGGTAACGTCGGCCTGAGATGGCGTGTAACTGATAAGCAAAAACAGAGATCGAGTTAGTTCCGATCCCTGCGACGACTAATGGATGTGAACGCGATAGTTAAAGGAATGTGTCAGATGTATTGGAAAGAGTTTGTCGGCATGTTTGGAGCGGCGGTGTCTAGTCGCCTAGCTTGGAAACACGGACCAATGAAAATTTCATCTCCCGAGGCGGACATCGCGAAAATGTTCTGGAGGGAGTGGGAAAGATGGAAATCGAGACTCACCCTTCGACATAGGACCTCTTGGAGAGGTGCTCCTCAAGTTTGGCGAGATCGACTGGCATTTTAGACTGAGAGGGATGAGGATGGGCGAAGGGATAAGAGATCCAAAAATTATCGGGAAGAGCTTTGATCGTGATCACTTTAGGGCAGGTTTCGAGTAGACGGAGCGTGTTTGCAGATTAGGAGTATCGCACAAATAATTACATGTACAGTTGTGTACAGGTGTGTTCAAAATGTAAATGTAGGAGAGCTATAGCATCTTTGACTTCCGTAGTTCGTTCTGTGTGTTGAGGAGAGTTTCGAGCCTCTGAGACTGGACCGGGACAACCTGGGGTAACCGTCAATCGCTGCCCCAGGGGAGTTTCGTAGGGCTCACATGGTGGAGTTCCTCGCAGGCATCGTTTGTTTCTGCTACGAGGTCGTCCAAGTGGGGTGGAATTAAAGCTGATGGCGTGTATCAGCAACATGAAAGCCGCTTAACCGACACCATACCATCTTCATTGACGTCAATTTCAGTGTCTTCTTCCATCGGCTCGTCCTCATCTGAGCGAGAGAGTAGGTCCTTCATGAGTCTTTCGACCTCCAGTGGGCGCTCGCGACGTTTCTTCGATATGTCGACGTCCCATTGCATACACTGCTCGGAGAGGGACCAGATACGGCGGTCTAACCCCTCATCGAATGTCTCAGAGTCTAGAGGTCCTCTTTAATACAACCCCACGCAGACGACGATTAAAGGGGGCGCGTACCTTCCTCCGCTTCTGGAACTTCATCCAAATTACGACCATTCACGCGAACGTTGGCGCGTGCAATCTCGAACGTCTTCTGGATAAACTGTCCTGGCCGACCACGTGTGAACAAGCAGAGTCAAGCCAGGGTGCAAGACGGGGCCAAACCTGATCGATGTGGGGAAGCAAAGCATTCTTGTCGAGCGAACCACTGCTGGTTTCGAGCACCTCGTCCAAAGTAGCAAAGGCCGCAGAAGAAAAGTTTGACTTGATCCTCTTCCAGTCATTTATGGTGTCGACGGACACGCGTTGGACGTCTTCCCGCGCCGCCGCTGCCGAGTTCATCACTGCCCGCCCGAGTCAGCGCAAAGTCGCGTTAGGGTCCCGACGTCACGGTCACGGTAACAGTCAAAGAGAGGGAAGCAACCACGTGACGCACATGCGATGTCTTCCTCTTCCACCCAGGCCATCGACGCTCTTGAGGCTCAGGTGAATTTCGTTTCGTGTTCGCTGGAGAGGACCGTGTATAACAGACGGAACGCCGCCACAGATCCGAAGGCTGAAGTGGTCGAACGACGACTTGCGCTCAAAGCTCTTCGATGCTGATCAGAGAGCGTCCCGTCTTGCTCAGAATTTCGGTTTCAAAGCCATTCAAGAGGCGGAGGATTCTGTTCGCTCTCCGGACTTTCAGACGAACGTCGTGAGGCTGAACGAAAGGCTTGGTTTGCTTGAAGAGGAACTCCGAAAACATATCGAGACAAGCAAGGAGGCTTTACAGGTCAACCTAAAACTCAGAGAGGACCTCAAGCGATCCCAGAATGAGGTATTCGCTCTCAAGACCGAGCTCAGGGGCTCCGGTTTGAAGGGTGGCGTTGCAACCACGGTGGCGTACGACGATCCCGAGAAGGAGAATTGGTTTGTCACCATCTCACCCGTGCCCCAGTTACTCGCTAACCACTCATAGCCCGCCCATCCCGAGAAATATCGAAGTCGAACGCGCAAAAAAACCTTCTCTATTACCCAGCTTATTGCCGCCTGCGTTGATCGCCCGTTCCTCATCCTCCTCTTCCGACTCCGCCGCCGACCTGCAAACGACGATATCCTCCCTACAGACGCAGCTGGCCGATCTCAAATCTCGATACGACCGTCTCTCTGAGGCCAAGGCCAAGGCCGCTGCCCGACATCGTGCGGACTACAAGAAATGGAAAGACTTCAAGGATTGGCTGTACAAATCAAGTACCAGTGGTTCACTGACACCGGGGAAGGGCGGGTTGAACATTTCGCCAAAAAAGCGAAAGGCGATCATGGCTGGGATCACAGAGAGAAAAGCGAACCCGAAGAAGGCTAAGAACCAGCCAGTTGCCGGCCTGGATTTCTTATCAACACCCGCCTCGAAGACCTCGGAACCCCCGACCCCCGGACCGTCGAGGGTGAAGGCGTCCGACCCGTCTGATACCGACGATTATGAGATGGACGTCACAGATGAGTTAGTTTGTCACCTTTTGGTTCCTTCCGGCCCTGAGTCTCATTCACTTTTTCCAGCTCAAAGTCCGACCCGGCAACCGAAGCGGAAACAACCCTGGTGAATAAGGAGGATCCCGAAGACGGTGTGCTGGATTCATGAATTTTAACGATCGCATCTGACCACCCTCAGTAATTGACCTTACAGGCCCGGACTGCGGCAACGGTAACCACCCCCTTATATGCGCCACACTCACAGCTGACCTCCTCCAAGATGACAAGGAGAACAAGGGCAAAAATCCACTGGACACTTATGTGCAGTTCAAAGGCCGCGGGCGGTATAAAGTGGTAAAGTGCGTGGAGGGTGTTCGGTACAGGTTGTCACTTTTGCTGACTGTTCATTCCAGGCCCAAATCTGAAACAATCAATGCCGCATTCGAGATTGATCCGGATGCGAACGGGGGATTGAATTACGCGTACGATGCTGTGGTGCGGAATAAGGAGGAGCGGCGGAAGATGCATGGGAGTGATTGCGAGTGTTGTAAAGAGGTGAGTTCCGCCCTTTCCGCCCCACAATCTGCGCTGAATTGTTCGTATCACAGTACTATCGCACCGTCGGCCCGTTACCTCCCCGTCTCCACGCCCCGCTATGGCGTACACCCCCATCCTCGCCAAAATCCAAGGCAGCTATGTTCGCGTCACCTATGAACGTCGACGAAGAGAACGAGAAGGAGATAGAAAGACGCAAGCAGGAGATATCCAGGCACAGACATAATTGGGCACCCCCGTCTACACCCCCAAAGTATTGGAGCATCGGATTCCCTGATACCCAGGAGGTAAGGGAAATCAATCGGGAGGCAGAGGAGATGATCGAGGCGAAGAAGGCTAGGGTCGAAGCGGAAGCAAGGTAGGCAACAACACGGCTGATTGAAGTTGGAATTGGTTGGTGACTCGTCTCTTTCAGCACCTCCGGAGGACGATATAGGAAGAAATAGGGCTAACCATTAATCATGACCAAACCAAACTGCAAGGGCCCGCCGCCACCAACTCACAACTCACTCACTGCTGCTATGATCATCCACTCTATCACTGCGTATTCCACCCCGAGACTTTGGGAGTGGGCCAATGTACATAAGATGTACCATACTGTAACCACAAGTACAACTTACCCCAGTACGAAACAACGGACTTTTGTAGACGATGGGCAGCGAGAGGTCGTTGGCTCGAGCGCTTCCATCCCGAAACGAAGACCACGATGATGCTTGCCTCGCGATTCTCTTGTTTTTCACACACGCCGGCAGCGCTGGGCGACCCCCACCCCGGTGTTATCGATAATCGGAAGGTCTGAACGGAATCGCTGAGTTGCCGACCCTATAGATTCACACCCTTCGCGCAGCCCGTCTGATGTATCGGGGACCCTTCTAACCGTCGCCTCCTCGCCATCCCTAGCCAAGCAACGAAGTCTCCGGTCAACACTGTGAGTGGCGGCGTTTCTCCTTTCGGACTTCCTGCTAAACAAACCTCTATGGCTTGCAGCATCCCTATCCCGTGGTTCACGGACACTATGACAAGTAGTCCCTCTGTGCGAAGGTTTACAGACCCGGCCAGATTACATGGAGGGTCATCTACCAGCTGTGTGTGGGGGCCACGCCGTACGACTGCTCTGGGGACACATGTTACCCCGTGCTGCTGAATGTCATGGTTTAGATGGACACTGGGCATGGGGTGGGGCAACGCTCTGAATGAACGATGGTCGCCGACCGGAATTCCTCTCCCCCGTATAATAGCCTTCACTTGCGATCGCATGGAAATGCGGAGTGTGTACGGGCCAGCACGACGGCGGCGTTGATTTCTTGCGGATTTGAGCTCTCCTGCAATCCCCCGGCCTCCATACCGGCCAACATCCGAGATGCATTCGACCGTCTGTCAATCGCTGTTGACAGCGTGTGACGTCCTACCACGGTATGTCCTTACCTCCCTTCTTGACGCCTTTGGATGTTGGGCTCGGGGCGCTCATTGTTAATGTCCGGCGACCAATGCATAGATCTCGACCGATGTGGGGTTCAAATGCTTGAATGGCCCTTTCCAGCAGACTGCAGCGGGGCAATTAAATAAGCATGGAATGAGGTCAGGAGTACGACGGAGGGGTAGGCTGTTCTAGTAATAGTATTGATAGCAGACTTAGGGACTCGCATGAGAATGTGGGACGTCTACGCCTCGGGATTTACGGGAAATTTTGGAAGTCATCGTGGAACTCTTTTGCCTGGCTTTTGTCGACCACCCCATTCGGTTGGATGGCATGGACGCGGAGGAACTCACGATACGGGAGGATGGTAGGGCTCACAACGGGCTTGCCCGCACAAGTAAAGGGCAGCCAAGTACACTCAACGCCTTCGTATTACCAGGGGACTGAAAGCATCGAGACTGGGGGAGTCAGAGACTGTGCATGTCGGGGGTAAAATTGGCGATGATCACCTCGGCGAGTTTCAAGGGAAGCCTGGTGGCAGGGGACGAGCGTGTCGTGGAGGCCGCCGGAGGAGGACACCCTGAGTACACCCTTCGGATTCTGGCCTGAGTTCGATACCAAGAGTGACGAGAAGCGGGCAGCAGAACTACCTGATAGCGACGGATGTAGGGGTCTTTATCAGTGGCACCGTGTTTCACTTCAGGAAGTCGAGTTCAGCAGGGAACGAGAAGGCCGCCTTGCACGCATGGCGTCTCGATCCCCAAATAAAGCCCCAGGTTGGACAGATGTCGCAACGTCGGCGTTATGGCGCGGCCGCAAAAGAAATAGAGGACTGAGCCCGCCTGGAAATGACACGGTCGCAAATCGTGTACAACATCAGGTGTAATTCGTGAGCCGTGCCGGCCCGGTGGGCGCTTGAGCACACGAGACTCGAGAGCCGACTTGGGGCGGGTTTTTCCACGGTATTTGACCTCCTAATGCCATGCCGCCGAAGACCCCCACAACCTCGTTATCAGGTAGTTGTGCTACCTGCTTCTCGTCACTCCATTTGGCTCATGGTTACCGCTACCAGCGGTTGAGCTACTTGTCAACCGAGCTCGGTACCGAACTCTGGCCGGAATCCGTAGCATCTGCTCAGGGGGTACTTCCCCAGAGATCTCAACGAAACGCTCGTCCCCCGCCGCCAGACTCCCCCCGGAGGTCGTCGAAATGATTATCACCTATCTCACCTGTGACACACCCAGCCTCCTCACATGTTCCCTGACTTGTTACACCTGGTACATCGCCGCTGTTCCTCTCCTTCACAAAAACCTCACCGTTTCGATCGGATCCCCACACAAGAACAGGAAACTTACGAAGCCCAATTTACTCCTGCGCAAGCATAAGCTTGGTTTGCTCCCCTTGGTCAAGACGCTCTGGTTTCGTGGGGATGACTCCGGCCGGGTTAGCTTTTCCCCAAAACTGCTCAACCGCTACACCCTACGCCCATTCTGCGCATCCAACAACGTCAATAAACTCAGGATAGACCACCTGGATATCCCTAGCTTTATGCCGAGGATCCAACGATATTTCGGACACCTGGCACCGACGCTCCAGTATCTCTCCCTGTATGAGCCCAAAGGATCCAGTCGACAAATCATATACTTCATTGCAGTGTTTAGACACCTGGAAGACCTTCTGCTCACCTACGATATGGGCAAATTCCGGGAAGAACCAGCAGACGACCTGACGCCCATTCCGCCATTCGTCCCTCCGCTGCGGGGATGGCTGGTAATGATAAATATCACGGGCGCGGGCCTTGTAAAGGATATGATCAACCTGTTTGGGGGAATCCGATTTCGTCGCATGAATCTTTTCAATGTGAACGGGATGCGGCTCCTGCTGAACGCCTGCGCAGAAACATTGGAAACTGTAGTGCTGGATCCGACTGATCCTCGTGGTAAGTGCATTTCTCTCAAAGATATGCAATCTCTGGCTGACAATTTCGTAGCTCTGTCCTCCCCTCAGGACTTTGACCTATCGATGAACAGGTCACTTTGGGCACTCCAGGTTTGGGCGAGGGCCATTGACGCCGAACTGGAGGCTGGTCCCCCAAATTCCGTCTCAAACTTCTTCAAGCACATGCTCTCGACCATGACATCCCCTGAGTTCCCCGGGATTTTGGTCCTTTATGAAGAGCTCGACTTCTGCGGTATACGGTCCGCGCGCCAACAAGCTTGCCCTCCTTTCCACAGGATGACACAAGCTGAGAGAGAGGAGGAAACCGCGCGGCATCATCGACGATTCGAAATATTCCGCGAGGTATACAGGGTGCATGACTTCTCGTTGGCCTTGTGTGCAGGGGTTTTGGAGACCTTAGTGGATTACTCGGTGGGAATGTTGAAAGAGGCCATCGCGACAGAAAAGAAGAGATGGGGGTTCGATAGTAGTTTCCCTGAGCCGTCGGTGATTGACAATCCGCAGGAAACCTGTGCTGATCGTCAGATCTGACCAGTTTGACCTCGTTGTACAAATCACTACAGTTACTGAAATCCACCCGAGGCTGCAATTCGGAAACAACTGTGCCTCAGAACGATCAATCCATTCCATTCACCCCCAAACCCACTTGGCCGGGTCACCGAACACAAAGCAGCCACACCCTAGTCCCGTGATCTACCCGGAATGGGCGCTTGCTTGGCCATAGGGGCGGTCCCACGCCTCTGACCACAACCACTCTCTTGACATTCATGGTCTCCCTAGACTACAGATCGCAGAATCCCCTCACCCATCGGAGCCGCGCAATGTCCCTGGGAACAACTAGAATTACATGGTAAGTTGGAACCCAACACTGGAGATATATCTGTAGCGCCGATCCCGATGTAACCTACAGAGCTGCCCAGATGATGAATGGGAGGACATCGAGGTCCGCCGTTCACATGAGATCTACTTCACTCCGGAGAGGGAGGCGTTCGAAGACGAAGTTTGCCGCGCCTCGACCTGGTTCCGTTAGGGGGCTGTGGTGGCAACCCGTCCAGGATTATGCCACTTCGGCCTTCGGACACATCGTGGAGGTTATGAACAACGCTTCCTGTTCGAACATCAACTTTTCTCGGTTGCGCTCGGGATCGCCGCCATATGGGTTCTGCTCTCGATGATGATCTCACTTCTGGCTTCCCTTGCCGAACCGATGTCCTCCCCCCCGATCATCCCGATTCCGTCCTGCCATCGTGGACCTCCGAATTATGCCAACGCTGGACGACCAGTGTATTGGGCGGATTACCCCAAGCTCATCGATTTGCAGGCGAGAACTTCCGTCCAGCTGCTCGGTGAAAGCGTTAGCTACGAAGAGTTTGTGCTGGAGGCGAAGAAGGCGGAGAGGCTCGGCAACAGCTTAGGCATCTTGTTGGGAATGAGCGAGTTGGACAGGAAGAATGAGATAGCTGGAAGGTTGAGTAAACTGGTGGGTGGCTGGGCGAAGCGTGCACTCCCTCGGAGGGAAAATCCAGGGTGCAGTCGATTCGTATGTATCGTCCCCTTCCACCGCTTTCACAAAACCTTCTAATACATTCCACTGTAGTGTCGTGACCTTGAACAAGTATGTATTACAAACGATCGAAGCCTCGAAGGCTCCCCCTCCACCCACCGCCCGCTTTCTGCTCTTTTCCCTTTCGAGCGGCAATCCCACGAAGAGAGCGGTGATGGAGACGTTCCTTTCGATGGATAACACCGTCAGCCAGACGACCCGTCTTCATAAGGAGGCAGAAACCTCTCTGGCCCACCTGAGAGTCAAGGCCCTGGCTCGTTCTAAAATTTGTCGCTTCTGGTACACCACCACTTTCCTCGTGCTGTCGATTACGAAGCGATGAACCTACTGTATCATGTTTGGGCCCACTGTAGAACCAAAGTGGATGAGATTCGGGTTGCTTTTTCGACCGTGGGCCCGACAATGAGCTGGGCGCCCGCACTTGACCGAACCAATGGTGTGACAGCCTGTATCCATCCATCAGCTTTGTGCGTGTTTGTCTGATCGGGATTGGGACTTCTGCTTCCGGCTCCGGCAATACCGTGGAGGCCCCGGAGTTATGACGTACACGACAGCTTGCTCCCCCCCTCCTAATAGCTCACAGCCCTCATGTCCTCACCTGTTGTCATCGTATTTGTATCTGCGATGATGTGTCGCCTGTATGCTGTCCACTGCTTTTAGGAGTGCGTCCTTCGGTATGTCCACAGGTATCAACAATTATCGATTAAATGTCCTTTCGCCACCTGTTGTTGACAATTTGAGGACGGGGTCCACAGTTGCTGGATGTCTGGATGTCTGGACTCGACAAATCCCGGTCCTCCTTCCTTGCTGTCACAGATCTCACGGGGGAGTTGGTCCGCCCAGAAGTGTGAATCCCGCAGAGCGAGCGGGTTGGGTCGTCGAGTAGGGCAGTGTATGCAAACGGTGTTGGGTTTTCCCCCCTCCCGCCGCTTCCCAGTGTGGTCTGCTAGGCGAATTGCAACGGTTTGAAGTAGTTGCATTTCATCGTGTTTTTCTCATCTGATACTGACTTGCGCAACAGACCCACAGTTTGCGCTGTTTGGATAGAAGCAGGCCCGCGCCGCCTCAGAGAGTGCGTCCGCCTCATCACCAAAGGCCTACCTTTCTAACACGCCCACTCACCGGACCTTGGTATCACGACGAACAGTATAATTTACAAGAGGGACTGGGACGATTATCTGATTATCCTTAAGGTCTTCGCCAGTCCTCGCACCTCGACTCGTCTCTGGCTCTCAGAAGCGCCTCTTTACCTCGCCGGGCGCGGGAAGCGGGAGACGTTCAGAAACATCATCACATCCTTGACTGCCACGGCCAACGAACTAGGGCTGTATTCGTGTCATTTCTCCTGTTACGCAAAAATGATCTCCTGTCACCGACATGATACGAGCCTTCCCTCTCTGCACCTCACTCTACGTCCGCGATTATGTTACCCGGAAGATCCCTGGGGAGGATATGTTTGCCATTCTCCCACAGCATACCCTACACGTCAGCGACCTTGAACTCACCTCTTCGTCCCACCACAGATTCCTTATTGATGTCTCAAACCTGGTCAAGATGCCGCCTTGGATGTCTCATACCTCGTCGGTTTCTCGTGGGACATGAGCACCGCCAACGCAGCTCGCCACACCACCATGACCGCTGCAGCCTCTCCGATCGAGAGATTCCAGCTGATTTGCGACGAAGTCGTAGGTTTTCACGGTGCGTCTAGATTGTCTGCAGACGCTTATTTCTCGCTGATGTTGACCGTTTCATCGAAGTCCTGGCAGACTCGGCGTTAACCAGGCGGCCACTCAGGTCACTGACCATCGGCCCCGTCGTTCAGAAGGATAATTGATGGTGTAAGCGCGCATTGGCGTTCAGCCCTAACCTTCCACATCTGGAGACAATCAAGATACTGGGTTACTACAAGAAACCAGTACAGACACTCTCAGGTTTTGGAGGAGGATGGATCAAATGCTCTCACGTGAAGACACATTTCCGCGCCTGGAGTAGGTGGACATTTGCATCAGCATGCGATCGCGGAGGCTCAAGGATGCGGAGCACCAGAGCCTCGTGCAGCACCTTCCCATACTGCACAGGGATGGGGGGGCGTTTTCGGGGTGAGAAAGGTGAATTTCCCTCTAGGTTGTAAGGTGCTCCACGCTGATACCTCCTGGAGCTGCCTTCCTTCGCAAGTACCCCACCGTGCACCACTGGTCACTACCCAATCCTAATTTTCAGCCAGGCGCGACGGAGTCCCTCAGGCGACTCCGGAGCGAAGGTGCCTGCACATCTGGACCAGCCCATGGAGCTCATGGCATCCCTTGTGGGGCTCCGTTACTGGATGGTCAGGGAAGGCGGTCGAAATGCGCAAAACGTAGACCACATCACACGCGAGCAATTCACACCACCATGGGTAAGTATGTCATGCGTCGCACAGGCGATCTAATCTCCCCTGGGATGAACTTCCTGCCTCACCCCCGTCAAGCAACGGCAACGAGGAATCGGCATTCTGGGTATACTAACCCCGGTGGCTGGTTCATCTCTGAGTACGAGACACGCAACCCGCCCGCGGGGATCCTTTTTCCTTGTACTTTGATTTATTTACTGTACTAAAACCATGTGGAGTACGTCCAACTCTCACTTGGGTGAGCATTTTGGTGACAAACTACCGCGGCGGGTTCTGGAACGCCCGTAGTCAGTCTCCTCAGCCAGACCACATAACTGTGGGAAAAAACGAATACCACGGACGGGTTGCTCCGAAGGGATGGCACTGTCCACGGCTCGAGGAAGCTTACCCTCCTAAATTTCTTCACCGGCCTCGGCTGGAATCAAACCGTTTGAATTCGGACATCTCAAACACCGATGATTGCGCCGGGACGTTTCAGCCACCCAGACTCCGACCCGCGTCGTTCCTCCTTAGTTCACTCCACTACGACAGACTGCGCTCATACAGAGGTAGTATTCTGACCACAACTGTGAGACATTCCGCATTCTACACGTCCCTTGGCCGAAGGCTGACGACAAGCGATTCTTCACGCGACTGAACGGCGCCCGATTGATCCCGGCGTTCGATCTAGGACGGTAGATTGTTCGTGCAGCCAACACGGCGGGGCACCCCCTCCGCCTGATGACCTAATAACCCTGGTGACGACACCGGGAATTTACCTTGGAGAACGACCGTTTTTATGGCTTCCCAAACGTTCGTACCATGCTGAATTGGACATCGAATTCGGTGGATGGTCCCCTTGACACTCAGATTTATAGAACAGATGGGTACCTCGAAAACGTTTTAACGCCTACAGCGCTGGTCACTTCGATTTGAAGGAGGGTTTATCCGGCCACTGGAACTTAAGTCTTCGCGTTTAAAATCCAGGCCACAGGTCTCTCGCTTTGGCTGTCAGTTTTTAGTGTCCCGCCATGCGCCTCTCACATCTCACCTCTGTTCTATCTCCCGTATCTCTTGTCTTGGCTTGGACCACTTACGTAGTTCCTCACTCCGAGGGGAACGACGACACTCCTGCCCTTGCCGCAGCATTCGCCGCAGACCCGAAACTCGCTACCGATGCGACGATTCTGTTTGAACAGGGTGTCACTTACAATATCTTGACGCCCATTGTATTCCCCCGGTTCGAAAATGTGATTGTCAGCATCCAGGGAAACCTGACGTACGCTGCTGATATCCAGGCGACTCAAGGTGAGAGTCCCGTAACCAGGCGGCGCGAGTTTCTGACATTGGTGTCTGGCTTTCGCGTCTGCCAGCAATTGTTGCGTCCTCGGTGCGTTGTGATAACACCTGAAATATGCAAACTCATTGAACAACCGGTTTCGCGTAGGATTTCCCGGGATACTGGTTCGTGACTACTCTCGCCCGCAAACCGCAACGTCACGCATATTTCCCAGGTTTACATTCACCGGAGGTTCCAACGTCACGTTGGAAGGTTCCAGAGACCCGCATTGGGGATGGGTAGATTCCCATGGACAACAGGTCAGGAACGAGACATCAATCCCCAGCGAGCGAGTGTTTACTTTATTTTTCCAGTGGTGGGACGGTAGGCAGGAAATCGCATCGCAGGTGAACCGCCCTCACGGGTGGGCGTTTCAGAAGATAACGGGTGGAGAGATCAGATATATGAAGCTGTGGCAGGTGAGTGTTGGCGAGAACTGTCTGCATTTCGAGGGT
>Ga0307516_10004034_pt1 | contig 18404 bp, 17 predicted proteins | sample 19_EM_MG_FD_203310 | JGI IMG/M metagenome (GOLD analysis project Ga0307516, IMG submission 203310) | Populus trichocarpa ectomycorrhiza microbial communities from riparian zone in the Pacific Northwest, United States - 19_EM | ecosystem: Host-associated > Plants > Roots > Unclassified | place... | reverse complement strand
CCACCCGTGGTTGTTCCTGTTGGTGGGAGGTGGGCAGTATTTGAGTGGCATGGGTTGTGTTTTTATGGATGGTCGGCGTCGCTGCTTCGTCGGGCTGCTGATTTTATAGGCTATTCCGACATGCTACCGCTCGGGCAAGCGCTTGGTGTTTGGCGGGCTTCGATTGTTGTTGAAGACGATTATCTTACTCCGGGTGAAGAAAAATAATAATTTTCGAATTTACCTCGTAGATTTTGATATACTAGAACAAGTAAATTAGTGAGGGAATAGAATCTTATGGCGACACCGAAAAATCAGCGTATCGGTATTTGGATTATTGCAGTTGTAATGCTGGTGGGGACAATCGGTTCATTTGTTGTGATGATTTTAGCAAATCAAAATGCGCAAATTGATCAAGAGCAGCAAAATAAACTCTATGCTGAGTATCAAAAACAGGCAGACGAAGAAAAAAAGAAAGCTGGTGAGCTTTCAGCTAAGTATTATCCGATATTTAGCGAATACAAGAGTGCTCCAGCAGTGTTTAATAAGGATGACGTTGGTGACAAAATTGTAACACGCGATATTAAACAAGGTGACGGTGCGGAAATTGGCAAAGAAACAAAATATCAAGCCTACTATATCGGCTGGAATCCACGCGGCAAGTCGTTTGATAGTTCGTTTGACGGCGAAGCTCTCAAGGCGCCACTCGACACCTCTCAGATGAGTCTGATTTCTGGATGGAATGAGGGCGTGGTTGGTATGAAAGTAGGAGGCGTGCGAGAGATTACTATACCATCAGACCTTGCGTATGGTGAAAAAGGTAGCGGTGATGATATTCCGCCTAACACACCGATCAAATTTATTATTATGATAATCGCTACAAAATAACACGAAATTGCTATACTAAGTACAGTAAATAATAAAGGATCGTATGGAAAAAGTTGTAAGAGATGTCGTTATGATAGGTGCTGGCCCAAGTGCTTTGGCCGCGGCCGTATATACGACACGTGAAGATATCGACACTGTGCTTTATGAAAAAGGAGTAATTGGCGGTCTCGCTGCAATTACTGATCAGATTGACAATTATCCAGGTTTTGCCGAGGGTGTTGCGGGGCTTACTTTAGCGGATCAGCTGCAAAAACAAGCCGAGCGATTTGGGGCACATATTGAATTTGGTGATGTATCAAGTGTACGTGATAACGGTGATACAAAAACGGTTGTTGTTGACGATGTCGAAGTGGTTGCTAAAACCGTACTAATTGCTACGGGAAGTGACTACAACAAAATCGGTGTTCCTGGCGAACTTGAGTACTATGGTCGGGGTGTTCATTACTGTGCAACGTGCGACGGCGCCTTTTATCGGGATAAGCGTCTTGTGGTGGTCGGTGGAGGTAATTCCGCCGTACAAGAAGCTATTTTCCTGACACGCTTTACCACACACATTGATCTTTTGGTTCGCAGTAGTATTAAGGCTAGCGAAATATTACAACACGATCTTCAAACATACGTAGATGCAGGTAAAATTACTGTTCATTTACAAACAACAACTGATGAGATTATTGCGGTTGACGGTAAGGTTACAGAGGTAAAAGCGACAAAAGATGGCACGCCAGTTTCATTTTTGACCGACGGTGTGTTTGTATTTGTAGGATTAAAACCAAATACGCAGTTTTTAGCTGGGAGTGGTATTGAGCTTGATGAATACGGTCTTATTAAGACTGATCTGCATCTTTCAACAAATATACCAGGTATTTTTGCCAGTGGCGATGTACGTAGCGGTGCGACCATGCAAATTGCCAGCGCAGTTGGTGAGGGTGCTTCGGCGGCACTATCAATTCGTGAATATCTTGATGGTAAGACGTTTTATCAGTAAACTTAAGTTTGTTTCTGAATCTCGCTCAGAATAGATTCTGGGTGGTCGGTTACAACCCCATCAATACCAATACTAGCTAATCTTGCCGCGCTGTGAGGACGATTGACTGTATAAGCATAGGTAAAAAGCCCAGCGCGACGAGCAATCTCAAGGGCGAGACGATTGACGTACAGGCGGTGAAAGCCGACTGCTGTGAGTTGTAATATTCGGTGATAGGCGATAAATATAAACGGATTTTCGCTATGAATAAGTGCCAGATTAGCTCGTTTGCTGTTTTTTCGTATGGTTGTTAGTTCGTGACCGCGGAATGATGAAAAAAGAATACAATCCCAGTCGCTTGGTTTTTTAATGTAGTTATTTTTAATAAGACTCGACACAACAGTCGCCGTGCCGCGACCCTTCAGTTCGATATTAAGTAAAATGACGCCGAAAAATTCATCAAGAACATCGCGAAGTGACACAATAGGGTGGGGTTTGGTGCGTGCCTGTAGTTCGCTAAGTGTGTGGCGTGAAATGATTGAAGTGTCTCGATGCGTGCGGAGTGTATGAAAGTCATGCGTAAGCACGGGGATTTTATCACTGGTAAGTCGAACATCAAATTCAAGAATATCTGCACCAGCTTGCATGCCGGCTCGAAGCGCTTCCAGGCTGTTTTCAGGCGCTAGCCCTGCCGCACCACGATGTCCGATAACTAACATAATTGCTCTCATTATAACAAATTTGCTACAATAGATACCAGATAAATAACGGAGGCTCTCAATGGCTGATTTTAATCAAATTTTAACTCCCGGTAACGTTGATGATGGAATCATTAATGTTGTCGTGGAGATCCCGACCGGCAGCGCCCATAAGGTTGAATGGAACCGCGAACTTGCGGTTATGCAACTTGACCGTGTTGAACCAGCGATTTTCGCAAAACCAACCAACTACGGCTTTATTCCACAAACCCTGGATGAAGACGGCGATGAGCTCGATGCCCTCATTATTACAAGTGAGCCGCTTCCAACAGGTATTTTTCTTGAAGCCCGCGTAATTGGGGTGATGAAGTTCGAAGACGACGGTGAAGTTGACGATAAGGTAGTTGTTGTGCCGGCTGATGATCGCAATTCAGGCAACGCTATTATAACTCTTGCCGATCTTCCTGAAAAACTTATCCAGCAGATTGAATTCCACTTTAATCACTACAAGGATCTTAAAAAGCCCGGTACGACTATCGTAAAAAGCTGGGGCGACGTTGAAGAAGCAAAACAAGTCATTCACGAATCCATTGAACGCTGGAATAATCGTTAATTAAGTGAATATTGCATAGTATAAAATGCCTGTCGTAAGGCGGGTATTTTATACTTTAGAGATTATCTTTTTGCAGCGATCGTTGAATAAGGTGATGGGCGGTAACCTCACCAAGAAGACGAGAGCCTCGTCTATGTTCTTTTACGATCGTTTCATTTGGCCTGAGCGTAACTCCTAGTTTTTTGGCGAGCTCGAGTGCGTTAGGTGAGGCGTGCCATCCCTCGGGTAGCTCGCGAATGTGCCATACGACACCATGTTGACGAACATTACGGCTCGGCCTGTTTTCTTGGATATTGTGAATTGTTTGGATCTGTTCACCTTTACGAACATTCGCCCTTGGGATCACTAGTCTCTCGATAGATTCCATAGGTGATCGTGACGAGGTATGTGTCTCGGCGTTTGTTGCGGTGATAGTTTGCTGTACTTGTCGCACTTCATCGAGGGAGTGAGTTATGTCGAAGTAGTGAGCAATGATTCTTGCCTGCATATCCCTGTAGGCTGTATATTTTCCTTTTGCCCGTGCGATGTCTACAAGAGGTGTTCGGCAGTCACGGTCGGTGTAAAGCTCTCCGTCTTTTCCAAGACTCATGGACGTAATTGGATCAATATCGTCGACGTTACCGATGGATGATAACCCCTGGGTCAGCTGAGTTGCTTTAATTTTAATTCGTGAATGCCGCTTTTTTCGGCTATGTCTTATACCTGCAATAGAGCTATCTTGTAACATAAGGGGATGAGGTGATGCGACATGCGCGAAAACTTCACTTGGGTCTATCGGTGGACTAAATATCAATGTTCCACCTCGTGGATCCTCGACATATCCCATTTTTACACCGTAATGTTGTGTTGCACGTATTTCGGTAAATAGTTCGGCTACATGCTGAGTATCATGCCGCATCTCCTCGGTGGTAATGTTATCTAAATCGGCAGGGAGCATATCAATGTACTGGTATGTATGTAGTCGTACGTATATAGCGTCTAAAAGAGAGAAAAGCTCAAGGTTAATAGTCTCCAATTGAGTATAGCCAGTCTCATTGTAAAGCTGTTGGAGTTGGTTGCATATGTAATGAATTGTCTGCGTCGCATCTAAGAGCTGGTCTTCTGGAAATGAGTCGGCCGTTCTCTTTATGATTAAATTGATAAGGGCGTTGATGCGGGCTCCAGCACCGTCTACTGAGGGAAGTTGTTGTCGAATTGCTTCAAGAAGTGTCACGAACGAGAGAATAGCACTAATAGGTTTTGCGTTCTCTGGCGCATACAATTGACGAGCGATATCGATGTCTTCAGCGAGGCCTATGAGAGATTCATCATCGTCAGCCACAAGGGCCGCACGGGTCTGATCGTATAATTCTGGAGCATGACGTAAGATTCTATTTGGCGAAGCTATTCGACCAACAAGAAACTTACCATCTTCATACGGAAAAAGATCGCGCATGAATACGGTTTTATAATTAGCTTCCAGCTCCTCCTTAGATTTATACGGAATCGTAAGATCTAGAGCTGGTGCCGGTGATGTAGGATCTAAATCTCTCATGGCGCTATCTAAAACTATACTATATCAATTTATTGTTTATTTTGTCAATATAGTTGATTAGTATAATTGTGTTATTTTTTTCGACGCAGTGTCTTTTGTCGGATAATATTGGCAGCACCAGTTAGGGTCTCAATTAGTTCAAGTTTTTTGAGTTGTGAACGTAATTTCTCACGAGCATGAACGGTTTTGACAAGATCGAGCCAGGCTTTTTTGGGGAGAGATAGTTTGCGGGTGACCACCTCGACGACATCGCCATTTTGAAGTGGCTTATCGAATGAATGAATGTTACCGTTTACTCGAAAACTATAGGCGTGTCGACCTATGTCGCTATGCACCATAAAGGCAAAGTCGAGCGGCAGGGCTCCTTCTGGTAAATTATAGATATCGCCTTTGGGCGAATAGACGAAAATACGATTGCCAAAAAGGTCGATATTTAGCTGGTCCTGGGAAATATCTGCGCCGGAGCCAAGTCGAGCAGCGATTTCTTGAAGTTGTGTTATCCACTGCAACTGTGTCGGAAGGCTTGCCGCGGCACTGCGACCGCGCGTGTAGTTTTTTGTATCCTTTTGCTCGTGGTAATGAAAACCTGCGGCAAGGCCGCGCTCAGCGTATTCGTGCATATCGCCAGTACGAATCTGAAATTCGACGATTTGCTCGCTCGGCGTAATAACCGTTGTATGAAGACTTTGGTAGCCATTTGGCTTAGGTATGGCGATGTAGTCTTTTATGCGTGAGATCATAGGCTGGTACATCGAATGTAAGATGCCAAGTACTTTGTAGCACTCGTCTTTATCTTTGACGATAATACGAAGAGCCATTAGATCGTAGATATCGTCGATATTGCCGCCAACTTTCTTTAGTTTTTTATATAGACTATAGATACTTTTAACCCGGCCATTTATCTCGGCGTTGATATTTTGTTTTTTTAATTCGCGCTCAACTTCTTGACGCACTGCACCGAGCCGACGCGTGCTTTTTCCTAGTCTTTTTTTCATGATATTTTCGAGCCGTTTGAATTCCGATGGGTCTAAATAGCGGAATGCCAGCTCTTCAATTTGCATACGTACACGCCCCATGCCCAGGCGATCGGCCATGGGGGCAAAAACTTCCAGGCTTTCGCGAGCTATTTTGATTTGTTTTTCTTTGTCCATGTATTGCAATGTCGAAAGGTTATGTAGTCTGTCGGCCAGTTTGATGATAATAACGCGCACGTCTTGTCCGACAGCAATCAATAATTTAGACAGGTTGTCTTTTGTTTGCGGGAGATAACTTTCAAGGTTGCGCATGCCGGCGCGCGCTTGGGATACTTTTGTAACGCCGTCAACTAAAAAGGCAACATCCCTACCAAAAAGATTTTCAATCGTATCAAGAGTTGCGTCAGTATCCTCAACGGTATCATGCAGGATGCCAGCAATTACTGTATCGATATCCATACCCCACTCTACCAGGGTGCTAGCCACGGCCAGCGGGTGAATAATATAGGGCTCGCCGCTCCGTCGTTTTTGGCCTTCATGGGCACTCGTGGCAAAGTCGATGGCATGAGTAAGCTCAAGCTGTTGAGTCTCGCTATAGTGTGGACTTGCTCGTTGCAATAGGCTATGTTTGTTCATAGTGTCATTAAGTATATCACCGGTAGAGGGCAAGTTGCTACCGTACCCGTTTACTCCCTTGATAAATTTGTATTGGGCGATTATTTTGCTGACAGGTGTCGCACGGTATATAATAAGAAGCGAAATGCATAAGCTTATTTTAAAAAGGAGTGGTAATTTAATGAGTCAAGTAAATATCGCGATCAATGGTTTTGGTCGTATTGGCCGCAATGCGTTCAAGATTGCCTTTGAGCGCAGTGACCTCAGTGTCGTTGCGATCAATGACTTAACCGATACAAAAACATTAGCACATTTGCTCAAACATGATTCATCGTATGGTATGTATCAACATGAGGTGGGGTACGACGAAACGGGGATTATTGTTGACGGCAAACATATTGCGGTGCTCGCGGAGCGCGACCCGGCACTTTTGCCATGGCGAGATCATAATGTTGATGTCGTAATTGAGAGTACAGGCTTCTTCACCGACGCAACTAAAGCTCGTGCTCATATCGACGGCGGTGGTGCTAAAAGGGTTATTATCTCCGCTCCCGCCAAAGGTGATGGCGTCGATACGATTGTCTTGGGTGTTAACGAGGATAAAATTGCAGGTGCCAGCGACGTTATCAGCAACGCTAGCTGTACAACCAACTGTATTACGCCGGTAATGGCAGTACTTGAGGGTCACTTCGGTATTGAAAAAGCCCTCATGACTACCGTACACAGCTACACTGCCAGCCAACGACTTCAAGACGCTCCTGCCAAGGATCTTCGCGAAGCGCGAGCAGCTGCTGAGAATATTGTTCCAACGACTACGGGTGCGAGTATTGCTGCAGCCAAGGCATTGCCAGCGCTTGAGGGTGTGTTTGGGGGACTTAGTGTTCGTGTTCCGACTCCAGTTGTGAGTATGAGTGATTTTTCTGTGGTGCTTAAACGTGATACAACGGTCGATGAAATTAATACGGTATTTAAAGAAGCAGCAGCGCAGCCGTTTTACCAGGGAATTCTTGACGTAACTGAAGAGGAGCTTGTTAGTAGTGATTTCAAAGGCAATAGTCACAGTGCAATCGTTGATTTAAAGCTAACGAATGTTGTTGGCGGTAATCTTATCAAGGTCGTTGCTTGGTATGACAACGAGTGGGGTTATAGTAATCGCCTCGTTGAACTTGTGGCCGATGTAGGGCGTGCGCTTCAGCGGTAAAATAAAAAAGCACCTCCAAATATGCTGGGGGTGCTTTTGTTTTGTGGCAAAAATGCTTATACTTAAGATATGAAGATATACTTGGGTGCGGACCATCAGGGCTTTGCTATGAAGGAGCAAGTATTTGCCTATTTGGCTAAGCGTGGCTACGAGGTTGAAGATGTAGGTGATCGTGAGCTTAATACGAGTGATGACTTTCCGGAGTTTGCCCAGATGGCGGCACTACAGGTACTTGGTGACGACCCGAAAGACGATCCACGAGCGATACTTATTTGCGGCGGTGGACAAGGAATGTGCATGGCGGCTAACCGTTTTCGTGGTATTCGGGCGAGTGTGATTTGGGACGAATACGAGGCAAAAATGACCCGCAATGATAATGATAGTAATGTGCTATGTTTGCCGTCGCGTGTTTTAGCTGAGGACAAAGCTGGCTGGCAAAACATTATCGATACCTGGCTTAAGACGCCATTTGCCGCAGCCCCAAGGTATAAGCGCCGTAATGCGCAGATTGATGAGCTATAGGGATGACAGTTATTGCACCGGCTGTTCTTGCCGAGACACCTGATGATTATAAAGCGCAGATTGAGAGAATACACGCGTTTACTCAGCGAGTTCATATTGATATCTGCGATGGTGAATTTGCGCCGACATTTACCGTCGGTGCGGCGCAGGTGTGGTGGCCACAGGAATGGATTGTTGATATCCACGCTATGGTAGCTCGCCCAAGCGAACATCTCGAAACGCTCGTAAGCTTGAAGCCACATATGATTATTTTTCATGCCGAAGCTTCGGAAGATATCGTACCTGTTCTTGAACATGTGAAGAAATTTGGCATAAAGGCTGGTGTGGCGTTACTTCGCACGACTGTGCCGAGTACTATTCAGGCAATGATTGAGGCCGCTGATCATGTGATGATTTTTAGTGGTGAGCTGGGTAAGTATGGTGGAACGGCGAGTATGATGCAACTTGAAAAAGTCCGCCTGATTCGTAACATTCGCCAAGATGTAGAAATCGGTTGGGATGGCGGTGTTACGATTGAAAATGCGTATAGCTTGTCTCAGGGCGGGATTGACGTACTAAATGTTGGCGCAACGATTGCAAAAGCGCCGGATGCCGCTAACGCTTATGCTACACTGGTAAATGAAATTAATAAACACGGGGTTATTTAGTGAGCGGACAATTAACGATTAGTCAGCTACGACAGAAAGCTAACGATATTCGCAAAGATATCATTAGCATGCTTGAGTACGCGGGTAGCGGCCATAGCGCGGGACCACTAGATCTCGCTGACATTCTGACTGCACTCTATTTCAACATTATGAATATTGATCCAAAAAAGCCAGAATGGAAAGATCGCGATGTATTTTTCTTGAGCAATGGTCATACGGTACCAGTACAATATGCGACGATGGCCGAACGAGGATATTTCCCAGTAGAAGAACTACAGACGTTGCGTAAACTTGGTAGCCGTTTACAGGGCCATCCGGAGCGTGCTAAATTGCCTGGTCTCGAAAATACCAGTGGTCCACTCGGCAGTGGTTTGAGTCAGGCTGCTGGATACGCGTATAGCCTGCAGTATCTGGATAACGCCAAACATCGTTTTGTATATGTAGTGACCGGTGATGGTGAGCTGAACGAGGGTAATATTTGGGAAGCGGCTATGTTTGCCGGTAAATACAAATTGAGTCAACTAATTGTGTTTATTGATCGTAACAATATTCAAATTGATGGTCCGACGGATGAGATTATGCCGCTTGAAGACCTTAGGGGTAAATGGGAATCATTCGGCTGGCACGTACAGGAGATAGACGGCCATAATATCGAGAGTGTTATTGACGCCGCCAGTATGGCCCGAGCTATTTCTAACCGACCAAGTGTCGTGATTGCGCATACTATTCCAGGTAAGGGCGTGGATTTTATGGAATATGATTATAAATGGCATGGCATGCCACCTAATAGCGAGCAGGCTAAGGTTGCGTTGAAGAAACTTCGAACCCTTGATGGCAAGATTACCTCAGGAGATCTAGAATAATGAATTATGCGCTTAATTCAAAAGTATATGACGATGATGTCGAGCAAGAGCCTATCCGAGCCGGCTTTGGACGTGGCCTTAAGACGGCAGGTGAGGCGAATAAATCAATAGTTGCGTTATGTGCCGATCTAACTGATAGTACCAAGATGTCGCTTTTTAAAGAAGCGTTCCCAGAGCGATTTATTGAAATGGGTGTTGCTGAACAAAACCTTGTAACCGTTGCTAGCGGACTTGCTCGTGCCGGTAAAATTCCGTTCACTAGTAGCTATGCAGCGTTTAGCCCAGGTCGAAATTGGGAGCAAATTCGAACGACGATTGCGCTTAACGACCAGCCAGTTAAAATTATTGGTTCTCATGCAGGAGTGAGCGTTGGGCCTGATGGGGCGACGCATCAAATGCTTGAAGATATTGCCTTGATGCGAGCCTTGCCGAATATGATAGTTATCGCTCCTGGCGATAGTATTGAAGCGGAAAAAGCGACCGTGGCTATTGCCGAAAATGGCAAGCCTACCTATATGCGGCTGGCTCGTGATAAAACAGCAATTTTCAGTACCAAAGATTCGCCATTTGAAATAGGCAAGGCTTATGTGCTGCGTGAAGGTAATGATATTAGCCTACTAGGCACCGGTACAATGACCTATGAACTGCTTGTTGCGGCCAGGATACTTGAACAAAAGGGTGTTAGCGCTGAAGTAGTGCACGTGCCAACGATCAAGCCACTTGATACTGATACGATCATAGCTAGTGTTCGAAAGACTGGCCGCGCTTTGACTGCCGAAGAAGCTCAGAAGGCTGGCGGGTTCGGCGGAGCTGTAGCTGAGCTGCTTGGCGACCAGTTGCCCACGCCGCTTTTTAGGGTTGGTATGCAAGATCGCTTTGGTGAGAGTGGTGAACCCCGTGAATTACTTAAAAAGTTCGGACTCGATGGTAAAACCATTGCTCGTGATGCTCACGAATTTATTAACCGTACACCAAAATACCATCAAGGCTTTTAAGGAGGACTATGGGCTTATCAATTAAAGAAATTCGTGACAATACCGTTCGAGCAAGGCATCTTATGCAGCGCAGTCGTTCACAAGGTTTTGCTGTGGGCGCGTTCAATATCGACAACCAAGAAACGTTAATTGCGGTATGTCGTGCAGCTCAAAAGCTACAAGCTCCGGTTCTTATTGAGGTGAGTCATGGTGAAGTAGTGGCGATGGGACTTGAGAATATTCGAGATCTTGTTGATAACTACCGCAACGAATATGGCATTGAGATGTATATCAACCTCGATCATAGCCCGACTGTTGAGGATTGCAAACGAGCGATTGATGTCGGTTACGAGTTTATTCACATTGATATTTCGCAGGCGAATCACGACGCGACGCTCGAAGAGATCACCGCCAAAACAAAAGAAGTCGTTGAATACGCACGTTTTACCGGTGCATTAGTTGAGGCTGAAGAGCGCTATTTTATGGGTTCATCCAACCTCCACACCGAAACAATCGATTACGAAGAGGTTAAAAAATACAACACTAAACCAGAAGAAGCGGTTAGTTTCGTCGCGAATACGGGTATTGATACTCTCGCAGTCCAGATCGGTAACCTGCACGGTTTGTACCCTGTTCCGAAACAACTTGATCTTGAATTATTGCAACGTATTCGCGATAGTATTACCTGCCAAATTAGCTTGCATGGTGGGAGCGGCACACCACTTCATTACTTTGAAGAAGCTGCGAAAATTGGTGTTAGTAAGGTAAATATCAATAGTGACATGCGTTACGCGTTTCGAAAGACACTAGAAAAAGTACTGGCCGATCATCTGGATGAATACGCAATAGTTAAACTTATGCCCGAGGTATATGGAGCGGTTCAGGCAGTTGTCGAAGAAAAAATTCAAGCGTTCGGCAGCAGTCAAAAGGCAGTTATGTAATGTCAGTGCCAAAAATTGTTGCCATTGGCGCGGGTGTTCAAGATGTATTTTTAAGCCATAGTGACGAATTTAAACCTGTCGTCGAAAATCCGGAAGAAAGCTTTATGAAGCTTGAGATGGGTGCGAAGGCAGATGTCAATAACATCAATTTTACGACTGGAGGAGGCGCCACTAATGCAGCGGTAACATTTGCCCGTCAGGGTTTGCGCTCACAGTTTATGGGTACGGTTGGGCACGATCCTGCAGGCTTGGCTGTACTTAGTGATCTTGATCAAGAGGGTGTTGATACGTCGATGGTCAGTTATTCGTCGAGGTACAATACCGGTTACTCCGTGCTTTTACTTGCACCATCGGGCGAGCGTACTATTCTTACATATCGTGGTGCGTCAACGCACTATGATGCTAATAACTTTGATCTCAAGGACTGTGACGCGGACTGGTTGTATGTTTCTAGTATGGCAGGCAGTATGGATGTACTCGATAAGATTTTTTCTCAGGCTAGAAAACTTGGCATAAAGATTATGTTTAATCCAGGCAAAGGCGAACTCAAGCAATCTCGTAAACTAAAAGCATTGCTTGAAGATGTGGAAATACTTTCTGTAAATCGTGAAGAAATGCAAACAATCGTTGAAGGTGATGATATGGAAGAGATTGTTCGCCACGCCACACACTATGTGCCAGTTGTAATTGTGAGTGATGGACCCGACGGCGTCCTTGCTACGGATAGCAAAACAATTGTGCGGGCTGGCATGTACGAAGACATAAAGGTAATAGACCGTACTGGTGCAGGTGACGCCTTTGGATCGGGTTTTTTGAGCCAGTGGGCAGCCGGTAAATCACTTAAAGAGTCGATTATATTTGCCAGTGCCAACTCAACGTCGGTTGTTGCAAAGATTGGCGCTAAGACGGGGATTCTTCACCGTCATACGCGGCTTCACGAGATGCCGATTCACGAGAAGCCATTCTAGCGAGCATAATCATGATATACTAGCCTAAATAGGAAAAGGAATACAGGTGGCGAAATTTTTACGTGATCTACTTGGCGCACAGGAACCGTTGTTTAGTGTAGCGCTTCAAAATCTTGAACGGGCCTCGGGTCATTCTGGTCTTGATGCCAAATTGATTGGCGAAATTTTAAACGGCGCTCATGCTGCTATGCGTCGTCTTGGGCTTGATCCAGCTGATACTACCGGACTCGAGCTTTATAAAGCTCTGCAGGCACACGTGAATGACAAGGCGATGTTTATGGATACGTCGTATATGGGACTTTTGATTGCCGGCAAGGTGGTATCATTTAACTTTGATGATATTTGCGAAAATAAACACAAAGAGTATGGCGAGCATACTACCGAGCATTTAAAATGTGCGCTTCAGCGTGAACTAGTTAACCGATACGTTCAGCATGAGCGGACCGATGAGACGGTTGTTCGCCAGTTTGCCAAAGATGCCGGCCTTGATTTGTGCGACGCAAAGTCTGAAGATGAGAGCAAAGGAACGGTACGGCCCTATATCCTGTGTATCGGTGACATTATTACTGATGCCTTTATTAAATTATCCGAAGATCATGCCGAGGTGACAACTGACGACAAGGGGTACGAGCGTCTGATGTTTGAACTCGGAGCTAAGTTGCCGTATGATCAAGTCGATATTGTTCAGGCGGTGGAATGCAGTCCGAATGCGGCTGTTTCGATGACGAGACTTGGACTTAAGACAACTTTGATGTCGTGGCTTGGTGATGATACGCCTGGCAAAGAAATGATCGACTATTTAAAGTCGGAAGGTGTCGGTACGGCTGATCTTGTTATTGAAAATGGAATGAAATCGAACTATCATTATGTGCTTCGTTACGGACCAGATCGGACTAAACTGCAACGATTTGAAGACTATTCCTATGAATGGCGTGAACCGTCACAAAAACCCGATTGGGTATACCTTGGCGTATTAGGCGAAAACACATGGCCGCTTCATGAAGAACTGCTTCAGTATTTGGACAAAAGTCCAGAGGTAAAGCTAGTGTTCCAACCAGGAATGTACCATCTGATGTGGAAAATTGAGAGGGTCGCGCCATTTTACAAAAGGGCTGACCTTGTAATAATGAATCGTGAAGAGGCTGCACAAGTAACCCAAAGAGATCGCGGTAGTGTCCCTGGTCTTATGGAGGCGCTGCATGGTCTGGGTGTGAAGATCGCGGTAGTTACGGACGGTGCGGACGGTGCATACGCTTCAGACGGTGAGAAAATACTCTTCATGCCAAATTATCCCGATCCTAAGCCGCCCTATGATCGTACAGGTGCCGGTGATGCGTTTGCTTCAACAATTGCTGCCGCTTTGGCACTTGGCGAATCATTGGAAACAGCCCTTGAGTGGGCGCCAATCAACAGCATGAGTGTCGTGCAGCAGTTAGGCGCTCAGGCGGGACTCCTTACAAAAGAAAAGATAAAAGAATTTTTACGATATGCGCCAGAATCATATCGCGTGGAGGAGCTGAAATAAAATGAGGTATCAAATTTGCGTGTCGGGGGCAGCCAGCGGTGGTACGGTCGGCTCATCGCACCAGTTGGCATATCAACTTGGACAGGCGATTGCTCAGCAAGGTAAGACGCTACTTACAGGGGCAACGGTTGGCCTGCCTCATTATGCAGCCATGGGTTTTATGGCGGTGGTTGATGCTAAGGGCGTGTCGGTTGGTTTTTCGCCGGCTACATCGTTTCGCGAACATGTGGCTACGTATCGTTTGCCAACAAAGGAATTCGATTACATAAACTTTACAGGTATGGAGTATGTAGGCCGCGACGTGCATCTTGTGCGGAGTAGTGATGCAATCATCACGGTAGGTGGTCGTATGGGTAGCTTACATGAATTATCAACTGCGCTTGAAAGCCGAAAGGTATGTGGTGTTTTGATTGGAAGCGGCGGTTTAGCTGATTACGTATCGACCCTGCTAGAGCACATTGAAGCTCCAGGTAGTCGGGATATTATTTACGATAGCGACCCAATTCGTCTGGTTCAAAGGGTTGTTGAGGCGCTTGACAAGAGGTACGCAGATTTCATTCACGACGGCACAGACAGTCAGGTAAGTGTGAAGCGAGGCGGTGGCGGATAATTCGCATTAACTAACCTTGTAAATCTGATGATATTGTTTAGGACAAGAATTTTTCAGATATGTCATAATAGTCACTATGAGCCAGAAATTTAGTCTTGAAACCAAATATCAGCCAACCGGCGACCAGCCGAATGCTATTAAGCAACTTATCGCGGGTCTTGAAGCGGGCGAGCGCGAGCAAACTCTCCTTGGCGTAACTGGTTCTGGCAAGACATTCACAATGGCAAATATCATCCAAAACCGTCAGGTACCAACGCTTGTCCTCGCGCACAATAAAACACTGGCCGCCCAGCTCTATAGCGAATTTAAATCATTTTTTCCTCATAATGAAGTTCATTATTTTGTAAGCTACTTCGACTACTATCAGCCCGAAGCCTATATTAGTAGCAGCGATACGTATATTGAGAAGGATAGCAAGATCAACGACGAAATTGACCGGTTGCGTCATGCGGCAACGATGGCGCTACTTACTCGTCGTGATACGATTATTGTCGCGAGTGTCAGCTGTATTTATGGTATTGGGTCGCCTGACGATTATTCAGAGATGTCAATTACTCTTACAAAAGGCGAACGTCGTCAGCAAGATAAATTTGTCCGTCTTTTAACTGACATTCAATACCAACGCAACGATATCGATTTTCATCGCGGTACATTCAGAGTAAAGGGTGATGTAGTTGATGTTTTTCCGGCAGGTAGTGATCTTGCGTATAGAATCGAGTTTTTTGGCGACGAAGTTGACCGTATTACGCAGATTGACCCATTAACTGGTGAAATCCTTGGCGAACCTGATAGCTGCATGGTATTTCCTAGCAGTCACTACGTGACGCCAAAGCAAAAGCTCGAACATGCCATCGAAGGTATTAAAAAGGAATTTGCTGAGCGTATGGAATGGTTTGAGAAGCATGATAAACTGCTTGAAGCCCAGCGGCTTTCCCAGCGTACAAAGTACGACATTGAAATGCTTGAAGAGACCGGATTTGTAAAAGGCATCGAGAACTACTCACGGTACCTTACTAATCGCGAACCGGGCCAGCAGCCGGCTACACTTCTCGACTATTTCTCGGACGATTTTCTTCTGCTTGTCGACGAGAGCCATCAGAGTCTTCCGCAGGTACGGGGTATGTATAATGGTGATCGTGCCCGCAAGGAGGTTTTGGTTGAGCATGGTTTTCGCATGCCAAGCGCTATGGATAACCGCCCGCTGACCTTTGCCGAGTTTGATACGCACATCAATCAGGCAATTTATGTTTCGGCCACGCCGGGTGATTATGAACTGGAGCATAGCCCGCCGCCTGCTCAGCAGATCATCCGCCCGACCGGTTTGCTTGATCCTGAGATCATCATTCGCCCGACCAAAGGTCAGATTGATGACTTGATTGCCGAGATCAACGATCGTGTTTCTAAAAATCAGCGTGTTCTCGTGACGACGCTCACAAAACGCATGGCTGAAGATCTTTCAACCTATCTTTTGGAAATTGGCATGAAAACCGCTTATATCCACAGCGAAGTCGATACGCTCGAACGCGGGGATATTCTTAAAGATTTACGAACGGGCGTTTACGATGTGCTTATCGGTATCAACCTTCTTCGTGAGGGTCTCGACCTGCCAGAAGTAAGTATGGTGGCGATTATGGATGCGGATAAAGAAGGTTTTTTACGTAGCGAAAGCGCACTTATCCAAACAATTGGCCGTGCAGCTCGTCATCAAGAAGGTAAGGTATTTATGTATGCTGATAAGGTTACTCGTTCGATGCAAGCGGCTATCGATGAAACGAATCGACGACGTACAATTCAGGAAGCATATAATATCGAACATAATCAACAGCCAATCAGTATTGCTAAAGCAATTGATGAAGGTCTGCGTGCGCTGATACCTGACAAAGAAAAAGGCAAGCCACAAAAACTTAACCTAAGTAAGATTCCAAAAGATGAATATAAAGGCCTTATTAAGGAATTAACCGGCCAAATGGAACTTGCCAGTGCTAATCTAGAGTTTGAAAAAGCCGCGGAGCTCCGTGACCAGATCGCCGACATCAGAGTTCGTATGTAGCTGTTTTCGCCGTACCTCTGGTGCTCGTACGCAATTGCCACCTGCTTAGAATATGGCGTGGTGTTTACCTTTCGGTACCCTCCATGTTAGAATTGCCCGAATGAAAGATCTATCGTATGTCAGTGCCAGATATTGAAGCTTTTGCTCACGATTTTCGAACTGTAATTGAGCCATGCTGGGGGTCAGATACCGGCTCTTGTTCTGCCGAGCTTTTCCCAGAGGGATATGAGATCCCCCCGTCCGGCGGCCAATGTGTCGCGACTTCCGGTCTTTTACTGGACGAGTTGCGCGACGCTTTCCCTGATGAACGTTTTAGACTGACTACGGGGGCTGTATATCTCGGTCGTATGGCAGTGCTTAGTCACCATTCCTATGTAACACATCACCCGGTGTTCGGTCGTTCTCCCACGGTCATTGATATCACCGCTGACCAGGCGCCTAAAATTACAGACAGAGTAGTCTATGGTGACATGTTGGAACTAGCCGCCCGTGGAGTCATATATCTAGCATTTAATCAATACGAGGAAGTCCCTGAAAAAATCTGCGAGGATGCTCCACCGGTCACGCCCGCTAATGCACGTATCGCTATCTTACGTCAACGTATAGGTGATTGGCGAAAGGCTACCTAGCTGAGCAAAAGCATAGCCACTAAAGGATATGATGGACTCGGTGCAAAAACCACCTACGCTTTCGATATATTCAAAAGAATAGGTGGTTGCCCACGGGGTTGGTAACCTTTCGGCTCTACCCCGTGGGCGAAACTAACGTGTGACATGGGTTGTCGCGGGGCGATGCGGAGCGACAGCGCTCCCATCAGGCAAGATCTCGCCCGTGTCGTGAAATACGACGACTCCATTGCAGAGTAAGCTCCAGCCTTGTTCATCGTGCCTCGCAATGACGCGAGCAGCGTCATGATCGCGACTTCCGGCGGGCGGGCAAGTAGGCTTGTGGGTGCACATTACAACCATCCTCTTCCGTTAGTAGGTGCGTCGCGGTACCCCGTTCTTGGAGTAGGTGACTTTATGTATAATACCACTAAATATTGCATAAGTCAAGCATATTTATATGTATAATATGTGTAAACGGTTGTTGTGTAAGTATAATTGTTTTGTACGATTTTTATAGGGGTAAAAACACGCTAACACTAGACAAAATATACTAGTTGTGCTAATATAATAAACATTGCATTCTAATAGAATGTCGAGCCTCTTTCAAAGATGCGCGCATTAAACGATTTACGCTACTACGGTAGCCGGGCGCTCACCACCGAAATATCCTCTCGCTGTTCTCCTTAGGCCTAAGGTCTAATAAGACTGCATACAGCTAATAATTACTAGAATAAACGAAAGGTCTATTTTATATGGCATATCAACAATCACGGGGCGGACGTCCTAATCAGGGTTACCAAGGAGGCGGCGGTAGTCGTAGCTTCGGTGGCGGCGGTGGACGACGTGGCGGCGGTAATCGCGGCCCGGCTAAAAAGTACATCCACCCATCAAAATTTATCAACAAAGCAGTCTCAAAAGCTGACGAAGTTATCTATGAGTCTAAGCACAAGTTCGCTGACTTCCCATTTGGCGCCCAGCTACACCACAACGTAGCCAGCAAAGGTTACGACACTCCAAGCGCAATCCAAGACCAAGCAATCCCTTACATTATCGAAGGCCGCGACGTTATCGGACTTGCTAACACTGGTACTGGTAAGACGGCAGCATTCTTGCTTCCTATTATCGAACGCCAAAGCGGTATTACACTTCGTCCAAGCGTACTGATCGTTGCTCCAACACGTGAGCTTGCTCAGCAAATTGACGAACAGTTCCGTGAATTTAGCCGTGGAC
>Ga0307516_10004033_pt1 | contig 18405 bp, 26 predicted proteins | sample 19_EM_MG_FD_203310 | JGI IMG/M metagenome (GOLD analysis project Ga0307516, IMG submission 203310) | Populus trichocarpa ectomycorrhiza microbial communities from riparian zone in the Pacific Northwest, United States - 19_EM | ecosystem: Host-associated > Plants > Roots > Unclassified | place... | reverse complement strand
GGCCGGATACATCTTGCTGATCACCGCCGACCACGGTAACGCCGAGCAGATGATCAATGGAGAGACTGGAAACCCCCACACTGCCCATACCACCAACCCAGTTCCATTCATTATGACCGGCGATCCCAAGAAGTACTCATTTGCGGAAGATAAGGAAGGCGAAGAACCCGGTGCCTTATGCGACGTTTCCCCCACGATTTTGGCCCTTCTTGTGAGTATTTCGGTGCATAAGTATGGTGACAGCGCTGAACTTGATGCTGCCTTTTGTTAGGGGCTGGATCAACCCGAAGGTACTGAACGACTTGCCCTGAGTTACTCACCCGCCACTGATATTTGCCACAGATATGACTGGCCGCTCGTTGCTCAAAGAGGCTTAGAAGAACGAGAATTTACCCAGTGTAGAACACACCCTAAAATTGTAGAAGTACTGTATGTCGATAGAACCAGCGTTGGGCGGCGCGCAAATGTAGGATTATTGAAGCAGGTTTCCAAAAGGTAGTAATCCGCCTACCGTCTACCGGTGTGGATATGTTAGCACAATGCTAAAATTAAGCTATGCCCGCGTAGCTCAATCGGCTAGAGCGTCAGACTTTTACGATCAGAGATCTGAAGGCTGCGAGTTCGACCCTCGCCGCGGGCTTTTTTTCCCACCCTGACTGACTCCTCGTTCTCACCTGTCTTGACTCGTTGCCTCCATCCCTCCAGGTGCCCTCCTCCCCCCGCGCTGCTCATACCATCTCTACTTCTCCGTCCCAGTTTATTCGCATGCCACTTGACGAGGTACTGATCTGCCGCCTAGATCGAGAAGCCGAACTTATCCTGGTTCCTTAGCCTCCATCCAAACGACCTCGACTGTTTGAACCTGATGGATTTGCTTCTACCACTCCTAAACGACCTAAACCCCGACCTGTCGTCTTCGAAAGCGCGTTTCCTTTCAAACCCAACGCGGTGACACCCAAGAAACCCCTCGTCCGGGCCCGGGTTTCTGTCCCTCCGCGACTCCTGCCACCTGATATACCTGTTACTCCCTCTCCATCCAAGAGTAGGAGTGGGTCCGCTTCGCGTGTCCGGCCCTCTGAGAACATCACAACCACGAGTAAAGCCACCCCCCACGTTACCACTCCCAGGAAACCGCTATCCACGTCCGCGGTCACACCCGTGAAACATGCCTTCGCGTTCAACCAACTATCTCACAAGAAGCCCATCTCGAACGGCGGGCTGAAGACGGCTCCAGCCTTCGCGCTCGAAACCCCCGGGAAACGATCAATGACTCCAGTTAAACCCCCTCCTCCCCAGTTACTCGAAGCCGCAACGGCCAACTCGCCCCGTCCAAGGGAGAGGACGACGATATCCAACACGCGGATCGCAACTACGATGGATCCAAGTACGGAGGCAGGGAGTTTGGAGGTCACAACATTGTTTATGGAGCGGTTCGGGTACAAGGGTATCGCTGGGCCTGAACCTGTACGAGGGTTGGAGGTAAGCCCGGAGAAGGGGTCGAGAAGGGCTCGGAAGTTTGTCAGGTAAACGTCTTGGTATCCAACCATTACATTCGCTCGTTGCTGAGGTTGTTTCCAGGGGTGGCATGGCAGAACAAGCGAAAACCTACTTCTCCCGGCAGGAAACAAGCGACTCACTATGGCAGACCGAATTACAATCGCTACCCAACGCAAAGCCGGATCTCCGTCTCCATTCAACCGAGATCCTCATCACGACCCCCCAATCAGTCTTAATAAAAGGCTTGATTCGCCAACGTGGGCGCAATGATCAGGAGACACTGGTGATGTTACCCTCGGTCGTCGAACCTTCTCTCCACACAGCCAAGGGCGTCGAAGCGTTCCAGCCGTGGTCCACGATCGGGGATGTGATTTTCTGTACTAGGTATCGTATCATGAAATAATCGTAACACGACTGATTTACCTTTCCGATTCGGCGCGAGTTTGCCATGGCTTCATCCATTCCCATGGCTGTGTCCATGGCGTCCGTGGAGTCCGGATTACCCGCCCCACGGTCTGATAAGCTGCTGACAGAGGACGCTAACCCCACCTTCACAATTGCATCCTCCCCCCCCCGCGTGGCAATTCAGTTGGAAAATCCGGTCGAACGTGGCAACACTCCTGTGTTTAATTGCGTCTGGCTTAGGGTTCTGAAGCGGTTTTGAGAGGAAACCGTAATCCGTGGTAAATGCACATTTGTATTGTCATAATCATAAGTCGAGCACCGCTCGAGGGGTCGTGTACATACTACATACTGAAGGTAAATACCGTTTCTTGCTATGCTACTTCACATAATTAACTTCCTGATAGACATACCCAGGGGATCGTACAACCCAAATAGCCAAAACGGTCTGAGGAAAATCCAAGAGACGGTCGCTGGATCAGGGAACCAAACCATCGTTGCCCCTATTCTTCGTTCGGGGATACTTCGATTTCCTCAACCCGCTCACCCCCCCAGAAAGGAGTACCCCATTGTCCGTGCCTCCGAACGAGATGTTTCAAGCGGAAAACGCGTTTGGGAGGCTTACACCTACTACACCCGACGGGTTTGGATTCCTCGTGTTCAACACCCGGTTCCTGCTTCACATTCGTTTCTGGTTCCCGTTTTACAGACGTTTCAGATTCCACATCCAACTGCTTCGTGCATTGGTGTACCGTGGGAGGGTCGCTCTTGCGAAGGATCTCCGTCGCTTTCGCCTTCAAGCGTTTATTGAGTGTCGCGTCGCTGTCCTCGAGAACCCAGAGCTCGATTTCCGAAATTTCCGCCAACGAGGTCAGCTTCTCCAAATGCGCCATGGTGGGCTGGAACAGGATGCAACGGTAAGTTGCGGAACGTAATTGGATTCGTGACTTTGGTTTACCTTCCTCATGGCGATTTTCTTAATCTTTGGGAAGCAACGGAGCAGCTCTGGGTGAAACGGTCAGCGATTGGAAACCAAGCTGGGTTGGCGTAACACACCCTTCCCGACCATATCGGTCCAGCCGCTCCCGATCAGTTCGAAGTTCTGGAACGAGGTTTTGGTGTTCGTGCTATCGTAGGCCTGAAAGACCTTGGTGAGGAGGATGTGAGGTTTCTCGCCCCGAGTGCACACAAGTTCCTCAAGGTTCGGAAGGCTCTGGAGTATGGGATGAACGCCAGAGGGAGCGATGAGCTTGCGGACACTTGGACACTGAGGACCGGTTTTGAAAGCGTTGCTGAATAGGGTGACGAGGGGGAGGCTCGTTGGCGCAATCTCCAACGTGTGTAGCCTGCCCAGGGCAGGGAGACAGTCAACGAACAGTTGCATTATTTCGGGGTCCCTGTCTACCCTGAACGTCAACGTCCTAGACATGCATAATTTGTGCCGAATGAGCACTTGGGATACATGAATAAAGGGCCCTACAGGATCGTACCTGACAGAGTGCGCAATATTTTGTAGATTCCAAAACGTCTTTCTCAGTCCCTGGAGTTCCCTAAGTCTGGGCACAAACCGGGCGGACTCCATTCCCAGATCAAGCTGGCTAGGGTCCGTGACACGCTTTCGCGGATAGGTCAGAGCCATTTCGAAAGTCTCCCAATAGGTGTTGTGGAACATGTTTCTGCAACATTTCGATACGCCGATCAGGTTCCGGAGAACTTCAAACCGGTCGTTGTATACAGAAGGTTCCGCCCGGATGGATCGCATGTGGGAATAATCGAGCCGTGGGTAGAGGTCAACAATCATCCAGACGATTTCTATCGGAAGTTTGTAAACTGAGGATCAGCGTTGGTTGGTGAATAACGGGAAACACCGTGAACAGAAGATGGGTAGACGTACAACCGCAGTTCTCGTAATTGAAAGAAGCGATGGCTTCCCTGCGAGCCCGTTGCCATTTTTCGTTCTCCTTGAATTGTCGTGAACGGAGGCCGATGTCTGGAGGGGGAGAACAACTGAAGTGGAGACATGGGGAGCTGATGTTTCCGGAACTCGTGGAAGGACAACAACGAAACTCCTGCACGGCGGGGGATGGAGTTTTGACCACGCGCCGGCCACGTGCTTGCGGTGATTTTCCCTTCCTGAAACGGCTTTGAAAGGGGCAGGTAGGGGGGGATCGGGGGCGATCCGCAGTCACGGCAGGGGCAGGGAACAATTCCAATTGTACCACCACGGAGCGAGGGAGCCAGAACGCACAGCGCACGCATCCAAGAAGTTCCATGGTCCATGCCGAGGGAAAGGGGGTCGCGGTACATTGAGGGCATCGATCGAGCTCCCGAGTCCAGATCATCCTGCGTAGTGCTGCCTGAGATTGGAACAAGTTACTGGGTTGGGCCGAACCAGAGGCAAACTGGTCAGGATAAGTAGGTAGGTGAGGGGAGATGGCGGAAGTGCATGTGATCGTACTTACGGGCTGGTGCAGGTTATATGGCGGCACTAAAGCGCCATCACCCAAAAAGTGAATTGAGGTGAGTGGCGTGCAATCAGATTGGCTCTGGAAGCCGCCTTCCGAGTTGGCCGAAAGATGAAAAGACGACGGGTTCTCTGCCTCGGCTTCGGGTCGGACGGGGACGCATCCGGTGGACTGGAATATCTGATAATGTAAGGTTTCTCCCCAGGCCCGAAACAGATGGCGGGCTTACCTCGGAAGACGCCCAGGAGGCGTGGTGGAGGGACTGTAGCTCATCGACAGGCGTCGCTAGAATCCGGGGATGGAGCGCAGATTGATAGCAGCCACGGGACATGTCAGCTGGGTCATCGGAGGGGCGATAGATAGGACCATCGGGGAAGGTTATATCCGCAAGAGAGGGGTCGGCGAGCAGATGGTCGCCGACGTAGAAGGGGCGCATGGGTGGAGGGAGACGCAGGTGGCACGCAGAGGGAAGAGAGAAGGATGATGAAGCTTATATAGCTCGTGGGTGTGTCACGACTGTGTTGTCGAGCCATGGCCGTGGCGTGAGTCCAAAATCCCCAGAAGGTTTATGAAAGAGAGAAGCGACAGCTCCGACCGATCGACAAATACCAGAGCAGCCAGGATCAAACACGCTCTAGGCACCGTCCGGATGCAATCGGCACCCGCGCCAATCACGTCACGTTCTGTATTCCTGAAAATGAGGAATCCGAATATCAATCCCAGATGCTGTGCTAAATCGGGGCCATCCAGCCACAGTTAATATCGACGTAGGCTGCTTCACCTCCCCAACGTCGACAAGGCCCACACTGATTTGCATTATCCAAATATGTTTGGTCTCTTATTTCATCGCGGATCACGTCTCGGTCACTCCCTTGATCGATTAACCGCAAAAATCCAAATTTCCGTCCCACTGCAGGCGCACACACAGATAACGTCCACTTATCTGATCCAGGCTTGCCGTTGTCCAATATCACCCTGCCACCAACGGTCACCGTGACCAGATCTCCTCCCACCACCTGATTCGCAACTTCCAGCTATTCCCCCAAATGCTCAGCGACCGGCGGCGGCAACACGATAACACTTTTCTCTACCTTGTCCGCCGGTTAGGGAACCTGCTCACCCAAAACCTCCTCCGCAAAATAAAGATGTGATAGCTTGTGATCGTTTTCGAGCAGTAGACGTTCAGCGTACGTCCAACATATCTGGTTGAGGCTCAGGTAACCCCATATGGCATGTCGTTGGATCCGAGTGCAGTATATCCAATTAAGTAGCCTGTGGCGGACGTATTCTGCGGACTGCAAGCATCATCAGGACGTTGCGATATAACACAATGGGAGTGTTTACCAAATCCGTAATCGCTGGAAGGGGAACACTCAACAAGTCACCTGGGATGCGTGGCATGCACGGTCCCTGGGCCTCAAACTGGTCGGGGGCCAGGCAACGGCCATCGCCATCAGAGTTGCCACTCTCGTCGAGATGGTGAATGGAAGAAGTGGTGCGACCAGCGCAGCAAGGACAGAACATGGTGAAGTGGTGAACTGAATGTCCAAATCAGACGGCGCTCTATTATACCATCGAGAGCAACGGTCCACCTGGCCCAGCACCCATGGAGGCGGGTGTGGGGGTACGGGCGAGGTCACCTTGCGCCTTTGTGCCACTGGGATGAAAGAGACCGTGCTTCTCGCGGGCCAGGGTGACAACGGCCATTCACAAAGACCAAGAGAAGGATGCATTCTTGACCTGTAGGGGAGCGTGAGGTTTCCACCAAAGGGTCTTATTGCGTCCAGCACCCAGCCACACCGCAACTTGCCGTTTCCTGATCGCGAACAACTTGACTTTCACCACGAGCGCCCACAGGACCGCTCCGCTCGCACGTGACGCGGGATTCCGGTTCGTAGAATTTTCTGACACTGTTTGACACTCCCCCCCGCGCGAATTACTGTCGGGGACGGGGCGTGTAATTAATAGCTGCTCTCGAGCGAAATAGATCCTCGCTCGCAAGTTTGGCCGTCCGTCATGGAACGTAAGTCTCTGCGGAGGAGAATAGCTAAAACGTAAGAAAAAACCACCGCGCAGGGCGGAGGGTGCGCCTGCGAGCCCGGTATGTGGTACACCTAATAACAGTATGAGCCCAGGGGACGGTGCAAAAGTGGCGAATGAAGGTGGATGTACGAGATCGCGGGCGGCTGTCCACGAGGCATGCCCCTGAGTAAATGGGTGTTAAAGAACTGTCAGGGGAACTGTCAGCACCCCGTCCGTTGCGTATCTGGAGCTAGAACGCCATGAGATTTCCCCCCCAAAACGGTCCAACTTCCGAGCTGCGGGGTCTGAGAAGGGCTGCGACCTCACTGAATGCCGGTGGCTGAACTTTCAACTCCACCAGCCTCGCTCCGTGAAGAATTCCAGATGTCGAGGAATGTGCTTTGGCTTGTGAAATACTATCGAAGCGGGTATGAATATTTCTGGTGTCATGAATGGTCACAGGGAGAGTGACCATCCGTCGGCTAATAGAACAGCTTGTAATTTCTGCACCCAATCAACTTGATTTGTGTTCTTTTGAGCCCGGACAACGGCTGGAGTCCGTCCGACGGTTCCTTTCCTCGACCGAGGCATTCGGAGCGGAGAGACTCTATCAAACGGCGGAGGACTACTCAATGTGAGAACCTGAGAGAAGCAACGGACCCATCGACGTGATGCGACAGATCGAAATCGTGGGCGGAAGTGGAACGTGATCCGCCCGCGAGAATGCTGCTTATTGGATATTGGTCGACCGGGTGTGTCGTGGGAGCCCGTGGGAGTCTCACCGGTAATCTATGCGGGGGAGCCTACAGAAATCACGACAGGGGCGGAAGAACACTTACCCCGACGGGTATCGTTTTGGGTCTCCACACTCCGGCTCGACGGAGGGGCGGCTGGGGACTTGATCCCGCTCCGTGCATCCGACCCCGATGCGGTAGACTGCCAAAGGTAATGGTGATCTCCGTCGTCGGTGAGCTCACGGGAGAACTCCAGTGTCATGTAAGGCCCTCGGACGCGTTGGGGGCGAGGGTTACGACGTAACGGCTAGGGTGTGAGGCTTTGAGGAGTGGTCGGTCGGCATCAGAACGAGCGGGTGGGAGTTGCCGGCGACGTCCAGCAGGGGGTGATCTCTCGACCAAGGTGCCGGGACGACAGATGGTACCTGTCGTCCCCCTCACGGGGGATCCATCTGAGAGGGCTGAAAAGGGTGACACGGTGTCCGAGGAGTTGACCGTCTCTGAGGCGTTGGCCATCTTCCACCTGGAGTTGTCTGCCTCGAGCGTGGCCGGATCTCTGTAACCCTCCCAACGTGCACCATGGCATCGCGCCGGTCAATATGTGACTGATTGAGCCGACAGTCCCGCCATGGAGGCATCGTCGCAACAAGCTTTCGCGCTGTCGAGGTTCCTTGATTAGCCCTCTATCTGGTTCAGATCCCCGCACGCCGTATACGCACCACACAAATCCCGACCAAATCGATGGGCAGAAGATTTGAGCCGACCAGGGGTATGGCGCGCCTATGAAGTGCCCTCCGAATTGCCGAGACGGTCGCCTCGCGTGTACCACCGTGCCATTTTTGGGATGATCCTGGCGGTCAGGATCAACGCCACCGGGCTTGATGGGTAGGCGATCGTGGTGGTTACTCCGAGAATAGGTTGCCCATTTCCATTCCAGAGTTGGGAGGGTTAGGGTAGAATGTACCTTCCGATCCTGGCCGCAGACGCTTTGCCCTCTTCCACCACTCGTCGATCCTAGGCTTCTGAAACGGTGTCCCGTTCCGTGCAGTCTAGGCTATTGGGCCCGCTTCCAGTCTCCCTTCGGTGCACTCAGTCGAAGGCGTCAGCAAGCCCTGACTGGCATCTAAGAGACCTGCACCATACCATATGGGTTTTCCTCCAAATCGTCCAACATTCCGGCCGTCCAACCAACCAAGTATGGAAACCACACAGCGCGAATCACTGTTGAATACTGGGTGCCCTCCACCCCTGTGGCCCATCATAGGCGGTATGTGGCACAGTCAGGCCTCTCCTACGGTGCTGGGAGCGGTTGCGGGACGCGCGGGCTCGTGAGGGAAGCGGTGCGGCAACCACAAGGCTCATTTAATCCGGGGTGACATCGGGCACATCCTAGCGTCCCTCGGATTATCCTCGCCAGTCGCCTCACAATCCTGGAACACAGCGTGTCCTACAAGTATCAGGAATGAGTAGATAACCCGAAAGAAGCCCACTTCGCCTCATGGTCCGAGTTTCCGGCGAATGTTTGGTTTTGCTGGGCTTGGCTGGCGCAGTCGCGTGGCACTCACGTGGCTGGGAGCTAGTTGCAGGCGCCCATTAAATGTGGTTATCGTTAGCGACTATCTGGCCACACTACTTACGAGAGGTAGGCCTGGACCCTGCCGTTTAACCGTGGCAGATACTTGGTATCCAAAAAACCTAACATTGCGTTCCAAAGAACAAACCTCGTCGTGATCTCTGTCGCCGCGTTTTCGCCGCGCTGCTCGGGAACCTAACGTGAGTAATCAATTCAACCTCGAACTTAACGCCAACCTCCCCAAAGACACGAGGGGCGCATGCGGTCACCCCTCTAGCTTTTTTCCAAACTCAATCTTGAATACCAGAATTGATAATCCTGACCACTTCTGGCGCTCCCGGCGATGATCATTCCTGGGAAATTGGTACGGCCTTTCGGTCGAGTTCCCCGAGAGCTCGATATGACCGGGCGGCAATGCGGTCCGGGGAGCCGTGAGTGAGGCGGTTGGTCGGCCTATCTCCATAACAGCCACCGACGACCACGAGTTTCCATGGCCCCCGCTGTGTGATGGGTTTGACACGAGGTGCGTATATTGGTTTCGAAGGACGGCCTCGAGGTATACGGGGGTGAATTTCGTTCCGAATTGGAGTGGATGATACGCCCCCATCGATCCGTTTCGACATGTACGGAAGGTTGACGTTGACGTGACGTCTGGCAGGATCCTAGTTGAAGGTCAGTGCATTTCGCGTGTGATTCCAAGGAACAAATAAATGAAAATCTGCCTACCTATCCAGATTTCATCAGGTTATGCTCTTTGTTTGGTCACCGAAGCGTACACGAAACGTCAAGAGAAGAAGCGCAAAGCCAACCACACGCAGATCCAGTACAACTCTCGTTCCATTTTATGGACAGATATCATACCATTCGAGGGTCCACATCAAGACGCTCAAACCTGAACGTTCTTTGACAAATTTCTACGCGGAGTTCATCCAACGCGTACGTACGTAACCCCTGTTTCGAAAACACGAATGGGTCGTTATCTAGGAAACTAAATCTCCGCGTTCCAGGGAAAAACGAGGCCGGTAGCGTTGGCGCTTTATGGTGGTGACCTGGGAGGTACCCTCAACCAGCCTTTCTGATACGATATCACGATACCCTCTCCATACGCCGCCGCATACCGCCCTTCACTCACTCCTCCCTGGCAGGAGTGTCACAGACCGGTGTAGATCCGGAGAGCGATTAGAAACTCTGCTGACGACCTCTGATCTGTCGCCGATCCTGCTTGACCCAATTGAAACAGGTCAGAAGCCAGCGAGAGCTTATTCGAGCACCCCATAACCGGTAACGCCTCAGAGAAGATTGGTGGTGGTGGTGGTACCGATGAAGGACGGTGGCTTGTGATAGCCCCAAGCCCGAAAGGACCCGAAAACAACGTGCTAAGAGCGTCACTTTCCAGTCATTCTCAACACATCCGTACCCTAACCTTCTTAGGGGGCCAACGTTGTAACCCGACTATCACCCGGACGACAACCTTCTGTAGGAGATACCTCCTCCATCCAATATCCCCAGAGCATTCCCGGGCTGCACACGTACGCCAAATTAACGCTAGGCCCAGACAGCCAACGGTTGGCGGACAGAACCAGGCGATGCTGTGGAAGGGGTGGTCGAGGAGGGGTGGAGGAAGGATCAGATTTGCACGGCGACCTCTGAGCAGCTGGCTATCGTCGTGCCTCCGAATGCTAAAATGAACCAGTGGCTTCAATAGGCTTTGATCGTCGTGACTTGATCATGGGGTCCTCACTGAAACCAACCCCATGATCACCGTGTCCTTCATTTCGTGCAATGGTCACACTCGCACCACGCAAAGCCTGCTGCCAGTTACGGTGCGCTTAGGTTACGTTTGCGGATTATGCGTAGAGTGTGTGTACATGTACAGTTTCGATCAAAATCGGTTGTACAACTACTTGTTTAGTTCAGCAGTTCGTGCCGCCAACTCTTCGCTGGTCTGCAACGTAATCGTAAGCGCTCGTTCGGATCTATGAAGAGGGTCTGGGGCTTACGGCGGGTGGGCCGGCGTTGATCAAAGCCTCACGGTTTGGAACGTGAGGTCCGCGGGCCCTGAACGCTTCCATCTCTGGCTTGGAGGTGAGCCCCGCGCCGGGTTGGGGAGGTTCAAGATCTTTGGGATCATTGGATTTCTGTATGCATGACACGGCGGTTAGGATTATGAACTTCTCGCCAAGGATCTAGCGGCGACGTACAGCAGGATGAGGCAAGATGCCGAGCTTTGGTTCTTGACTAGTCTTGGGATCGGTTTTGTTGGACATGATTGGTACCGTAGTTCGCCAATGTAATAGTGAGGGTTCCGTGAAGAGGACTGTTGAGATCCGGGAAGCCTACTCCAGGTGACTTTATACACTGATAACTGGGATGGGCCGTGGCTAAGAAGTGGCGCAGATCTGGAACCCCGCAGCACCTGATCGCAGCGACCATCGTGATGATGCCATTCCCGTAAGTGACGTCGATGCTGGTAGGGGTTCGAATTCATTAGGGTGTGGCTTGGTGGCGGCCGGGGATGCGCGTAAGACAATAACGAGAGGCCAAAGACATATGACCTGGCGTTTGCAACTTTTGGAAGCTACTGAATGTTGTTACAAAGGGCAAATAACGGTATCGTACATGACTTCCACTTTTGCTTGACGGGTAGCACTACTTCTGTATCCCACTTCCTAATCCTCGTGCTCCTCTTCGGGCTTTTGCCTCTTCCTAATCTGCACGTAGGTGTCTCCACCCTCACCGGTAGATACTGCCTCGATGTCACCGCTGATTGTTCCGGAAACTTCGGGGCGACGGCGGCGTCTCTCGTCCTTGATCATCTGGAGGTCGTGCGACAGTAATCCGTGGCCGGCGACAGGACCGTAGTAGGAAATCCCGGCAAGGGTACCGATGATACATGATCCAACGATGAGGGAGAGGTAGAAGCGATATTGGGAGTACCATTTCGGGGCTGGTTGGTTTGTAAATGTCAGTCTCATGTGGAAAACAAAAGGATCAGGGAAAGATATCACCCCATCCTTGAGCGGTAGCCTTCACATCGGCATACCAAAGCCCAGTGAAACCGAGCCACTGCACAATCAGCGCAGTAGTTGGACCCATAGCCAATGTTGGCCAAGCGACGAGGACAGGCGCAGCCCCCAACATCAACCTCTGATACCCCTTGTGACCACCGAGCCCGCTGAACTCCATTCCCCAGTGCAAAGCGCCGAGGAAACTGAGCATGACGGCGCCGTATGTGACTTGAATACTTAATGCACGATCGAGGAGTGTAAGAGCAACACCTGGGTCGAGGTTGAGGATAACTCCTTGGGCCGCAAGACTTGCTTGATTGGCGAGGTAGATCACAGTGCCGGATGTGCCAAGATAAGGGAGTGCTCCGGCAAGTCCGAAGTAAAGGTAGGGTTTTGGAACGGCGTTGGCGACCGTTCTAGTAACGCCGAACTACGAGATTCCCCTTCAGTTATATATTCCCCCGATACGAGGAGTCAGGAGCAGGTTTGGAGACTCACGAAACTCGTTTGTTTCTCGGTAGGAACGTAGTCCGTTGCCATATTTCCCCCAGCAATCGACCTCGCAACATCAGCCGCAGAGTTCCCGACCTCTTCCCGGATGTTCAAAGCAGCGTGCTTGAGATTCTGCGAAGCAGGCCGGCTTCCAACAGATGTGGCGACGGTCCTCCTGAGTTGAAGCATGGACACCGCAGCGGGCGGTGGACTGAACCGCTGCGGCTTGGTTTTGAGTTGGAGCGCTCTCGCCGTCGCGGTGTAGAACTGCCTCTGGAACAGCTTTTGAGAAATCATGGCGTAGATAACGAGTCTTAGGTCCCGTCGGTGGTATTTAAGCGGGCGGGTGGTGGGACCTGAGTGACGTCATGAGGTTTGTCATGTGTCTTCCCCCTTTCATGGTCACACGCTGTGGGTCCCCAGTGGGGTGTGGTGCGCGACGGGGGAAACTGCCGACGAAACCATTTCTCCGAGGTTGTACGCGCCTGGTTCTTGTGGTTCTGCTGGGGTGTTACTGGGTGAGTGGAGGGCTGGTGTGGGGTGTCATGCTGAACAGGCCGGTTCATACAATAGGTGGTGGCCTCAAGAAGTTGATTTCCTCACCGTGGTGGAAGCCTTGGTCATCGGTCCTCCGCACCAGGAGCAGCGAAGGGCGGAGGGGCACATCATGATTTTGCGATGCGTTGTGAGCGTGGGAACAACGCGTGAAAATCGCTTGCGCTCGACCCTTTGACTTCAACAACGAAGTCTTGTTCATGGGAGAAGCGTTTGCCTTCGACTACGGTCCACGGCTACGCGGGTCCTAGCGACTGGCCAGTGCGCTTCTGGAGTCCCAGGTTCCGGAACTATTCCACCCGCGGTTTGTCAGCACTCTCTGCTTGATCAATAGGCCCACACTTTTCAGTTACCTGTCGACACGCAACCTGGCCCCATTGATATCGCATCGCCCATTCTATAGGATACCACTGCCACACACGCGACGTGGTCTGCCTTTCGACTTTGTCAAGCGCCTAACTTCGATCACATGGCCGCCACAGACACGGCGAGCGTGGCCATGGAGTCCTTGCCTTATTTTTTGTGCACATCAAGGGGTGCTTTGGCTTATAGGACACCATGGAGGTTGAATCAACGCGGTTGACACTGAATGCGTCCCTCGATACGGACGATAGTTTCTCGCCGGGCATGGCTATCCGGCTTCGGGACCGTTCTCAACTAGCCTTACTTTTCCTGGTCATGGGCCCCTTTTATGTTCGCCCGATGTAGTGCCACCGGTATATAATGTAGGTGTGGCTGCACGGTGATTGCGCTCCCCCCCCTCATCCACCGGACGCTCAGTACCAAACATGGACATCGACCTTGATCCACAAGGTTACACCGACTCTCGACTAAGAACGAGCGATTATGTCGATTACTCCGGCGACGATCAAGTGCGTGCAGAGACCGAGTTATCCATATTTAGCTAACGCCTCTCAGGACGATTATCCTATGACAGATGCCTTTTACTTTGGATCCGAAGTGGATTGGGAGCCAACGCAACCTCTTGGACCGGAGGATCCATCGATTTACGAGTTCTTGACTCACCCCGAGGACCCCCTGGATTACCGTTTCGGGGCATCCCATATGTTGATCTTGGATAGACTGCCGGCAGTCACGCACAACCACGCGTTCCAAGGAGTGGACGACCCTGCTGTAATCCCTGGTGGCTCAACCAAGACCCCGATCTACGGCAACGAGGCATCGCAATCCCCCAGATATTGGGAACACATGCAAACCCCGCAATCAACCACACCCGGATCGAGTATGGGAATCTGCCCACACCCAACACATCCACCCTCCGGACCTAACATGAACTCACAGCCTTCGTTCCACAGTTGCGACCACGCCACCTGCATCCCTCCTCCCGATGTCGGGTTCCTTTCCCGCAGGTTCGTGGAGAACGAGGATTGGATTCGTGCCCGTGCGGCCGCTGTTGCTTCTCTCGCACACAGGAAACGTGGATGTAAGTCGCTCTAGACCACTGCCGGGCCAACAGTGGAACTAACCGAGGTATTGTGTTACAGTCTACTCCCTACCAATCGAAATCATGGAGATGATTCCAGAACGGTTTCCTACTATCGATCCACTGATTGGCCTGGGACTCCGGGAGGCCGATCTCCGCACTTACCACACCCATGAGGCATTCAGGGTCTTAGCCGCCACTTCCACACGCCTCAGGGCGATATTCCACGAGCGCTCTTGGAAGACCAGAGTCTTGACAGCATGGCAGACAGTAATGTTGGCCAAGTTTCTCGGGCAGCCCGAGACGCCCCGAGCCTTCGCACCCCACGTCGGGTGCGTTTTCTCTCCCATCTGTGCTGTTGAATTCTGTCCGCCTCCGGTGACACGGAAATTAAACCTCGATCTCATTTATTATCCTCCGCAGGAGATTGGTCGTGACCCTCAAGGGGAATTCTATGCTATATTTGAGGGACTGTTTGGAGGCCCTCCCTTCCCTACACACGTTAGAAATCGCACCCGGTGACCGGAACATGACTGGATTGACCAGAGTCACCTTCAAGGACCCGCTTAGCTTCCCGAGCATCAGGAAGGTCACAATCCCGCTAACCGTGCACCCGATCTTGTCTCGGCTTCCTAACCTGGAAGAACTTGTCTGCTTTTCTGGACCTTCGGGGAAGAGCGTCAAGCCTCTCCTGGGTAGCCTGCGTGGACCCTACCTGAGGGAAAGGAATGGAGAGGTCGAACCTGTTTTAAAGAGTTTTAGGGTCATCAGTCCTTACCCAGATTCGGAAATCGCTGCGGGTATGTAGAATCCTCTTCAACTCCCCCTCCGTCGTTTGGACCTCGCGATTTATTTACGTTCTCGTGCAGCCCTTGTAAAAAGACTCCCAAGACTGCGCAAGGTTTGCTTGCCAGGGGTGAGTACCCCTTCTCACCATCCTCCCCCCGTTCGCTGACAGTTCGCCCCTCGATAGCCCTCAGTGGAATCCATGACGATCCTTCACGGCCTCAAGGAAATAGTTGAATTCGAGATCCTCGATCTTCCTGTTTACAAGTCTCCATCCTATGACCTTGACCGGGTCAAGTCCGTGGCAATAAAGATCCTCCAGGCGAGCAAATGCCACAAGGGTTGTGTGTGCAATTATAGTTGCGGGTGCGCCAAGACAAGTGAATGCAGCAGATGTAACCCCCCTAAGAGGTTTTTGCGAGTCAAGACGTGTCCCGGTGGCCTTCCGTGGGAGCTCGAGGTGGTAGAGGTTTCATCTCGGGGTCCTATCCATGAAATAACTTAGACACCGTCCTTCTCTATCATACCCTCGAGTTCTTGAAGCCTCGTGTTGGCTTGTGGATTTGTGTAGATGTGCATATATACTAATACGTAAAGCTCAAAGCTATAACACCGCTGTCGAGAAGAAAAGAAAAATATAAACCGTTGAGTATGACGAGGTCAGAATACAGACACCGAGGTGCCAAAAACAAAATGACAGATGAACGAGTGGCGAAAACTGGAAGGAGAAGACAAACGAGTTGAGGAATGTAGAAGCCGAGAGAGGGAGGAGGAGGAATGTAGAACAGGTGTAAATAATGAAGAAAAGCAGCGAGTGTCGGGGTTGGGGCGCGGTGTGAAAGTAGAAGGGAACACAAGAGGGGAAACCAAAGGGAAGTGAAACCAAATAAAAAATGGTGGGATTAGGGTAGATAAGACGTGTGTGTGGGGAGGGCAGGGCAGGATTTCTTCAAAGCAAGGAGAAAAAACATGGTTATACATACTTCAGCTAGATTATCGAATGTCGGTGAGTGTGAAAGAAGAGAAAACGTGAGAGGAGGTGTGGCGTAGCGGTGGCGTGAGTTATGGCGAGAGTATGGCGGGGGGCAGCAACGTGAGCGGAGTGCTTGAGGATGACAACGGAGAGGGCGCGGGAGGGCGTAGTTGAGGAGATCAGAGTGACCGGAAATAGAACCCCGATCTTGATCGGAGGATCAGGTCGTCACAGGATTCCGGAAGCTTTCAGTGCATTCTGCATAATCGTCTCCTTCACCGCGGCAAATACAAGCCGGATATTTGAGGTATCCGTTGCTTGTGTGAGACTATAGAGGGTCAAGAGGCGGAGTCAGGTCGCGAACGGGATCGAGTGGAGGCCGAGGAGGAACGCGTACTGTGGGTAAACGCTGAGCCTGGCTCGATTCGCTTGCATGAACTTCAGCAAGATAAACTTGGCAGCTTTATTTATGTCCGCTCCGCCAATGTACTCAGGACAGTAACGCTCCAGTGGGATCTAAAGCGCGGTTCGTCAGCTCACCGTACACGCGCAGTCAAAAGCGGCTACCTTCGGTATCTTATTCCGGAACACGTCTATCTTGTTCATGAACAGGATGATCGACGTCCGTAGAAACCACCTCGAGTTCACGATGGACTCGAAGAGCGCCAACGATTCCGTCATTCGGTTCTGAATTGTTCCCGTCAGCGAAGTCAGGATTAATTTATCAAAGCGGAGGTACCTGATTCCTCTCCTCCAAAAGCACCTGATCGTACTCGCTTATGGCTGTGCAAAAAATGATGCTGGTGACACCTTCGAAACAATGTATCCACTTCTTTCGTTCCGACCGTTGACCGCCAACGTCGAACATGTGGATTCTAAAGCACCGGGTCAGAATTTGCAGGTATGAAGACGGGAGAGATGGTGGCACGAACAACAGTGGGCCCATTGAGAACCGAGTTTCAACAATAGCGGTCGTTTTCTGTCGTGATCTCAAGATATCCGTCTCGAGTGGGACGTAATTGAGCTTCCCTATCCGATGGGCTTCCCTGAAGAAGCTGGGCGCGTGTGAGTACGGGAGTTCTCTGCCGGTCGTGAGGCGAAGGATGCATACAAGGGAGCACTGTCCATCAGATAAAACTCGCTCGGGTGTTCGTCTAGAAGTTTTGGGATGGCAGGGTCCCGCCATAGCGACTGGACGGCGAGGGCGAGGTCTTCTGGGAAACAGTACGTCGACGCGGGCGAGATGAGGTCCAAGTCGTAATCCATAATTTTGTCGGCGCCATCCTAAGTTCACGAACGGTCAGCGACAGGGAACACCGTAGAGCTAAGGGTGACGCACTCGGTTGATAGGCTCCTCCGCGACAACCCCAAGTTTCCTCATAGCAAGCACCAGACTCTGCGCACTTTCCGTGAGATTCTTGTAGATGATGTGTCGGTAGTCTGCCCGCTCCTTGTCGGAGAAGCCGTTCTGGTGAATGATCTTCATTTGCTTCACAATTGTCGATTTCCCTGACTCTCCAGACCCTAAGAATAACGCGTCAGCCCATCGCCCAGGAGTTGCTCGTTTGTTGGAAGGGAAAGAAGGTTGATCGGAGGACGGAGGGGTCAAGGTTGACCAACGTTGGCCGTCCCCGGGCTAGAGAGAACCAGGGATAGGAGAGAGCGGTGGCTCCGTTCTGTGCCAGGAGGGCTGCGTAGTTGCCAACGCCGTACTCTGGCCGCAGGTATGAGGGATCGAATGAGGGCGACTTACCTAGTAACAGAATTTTGCACTCCTTCCTGAAGATCTTGGAATCCTCTTCAATCTGCCTGTCTATGGCTGCCGAGTGGGCAGCCCCCTGGTCATCGTTACTTGAGGAGCAGTTGCCCATGGTATGAGTCTAACAATGGTGGTAATAATGTCGCAATGGCGGGGGTATGAACGGTTGACACCTGAGCGTTGAACGTGAGACGTTTGTTGGCGTACGGTGGCGGATACGGGATGGCGCTGGGGATGTGCTGGACTGAAGCTGGGTTCTGGACTGAGCATAACTCTTCAGACGGTGTTCATCGTCAGGAGTGTCCCGGAGATATGTCGGGTACTGTGGCAACAATGTCCGGCGGCGACCGTCGTCACTCCCCATCAGTCGCACCCCCAACTTCCTCCACCTTGCTCAACGCGCGAGACAGCGGGCGCGCCCCGACCCTGACGTTCGAAATACACAACAGAGTCAAGGGAAAATCATGGGAACTGATCCAGTGGTCATGATCCCGGACTATCTTTGCGTTTTCTCTCGCCCAGCGATTACAGCCACGGGTCGATGCACTGGGGCCTCGTGAAACCCTTGAGGTTGGTATCCATGTGATACCAAATACCCTTCACAGCTGTGGTGCGGATATCGAGGGCGATAAGCCCCCACCCTCGTGCTATGCCTCGAGAGCGTTTGGTGGGTCAATGTGATCCCGACCTGCCTG
>Ga0307516_10004032_pt1 | contig 18406 bp, 29 predicted proteins | sample 19_EM_MG_FD_203310 | JGI IMG/M metagenome (GOLD analysis project Ga0307516, IMG submission 203310) | Populus trichocarpa ectomycorrhiza microbial communities from riparian zone in the Pacific Northwest, United States - 19_EM | ecosystem: Host-associated > Plants > Roots > Unclassified | place... | reverse complement strand
GATGTCCAGGAGAGTATCAACTCCATGGCGACAACTTGGGTGGACTCTTTGGTAGGGGAGCAGTTGGACATTGCTCCAAAGTAGATAGTCCTGTATGCGTCTTCCTCTGGGCCAAAGGTCTTTAGCCTGAGCAATCCGAGATGACCGAGTTCGCCTTCTGACCAAAATGACCGAAAGAAGATAAAAGATAAGATAAAGGGAATGGGACATGAGATAAGATAAGATAAGGAATGTGGGAACATGTCATGGTTGAGCGAAGTTGAATGAGTGGGCGCTTGGGAATTAGAAAGAAAAAGGTAGAAAACCGGCGAAAATCATGACAGTGACAGAAAGGACAGTGAAAGTTGAGGAGGTGGTGGTGTGGAGGAGGGGATCGAGTCTGGAGAGGACTGAGGGGGAGTACCCCTTATATACTCAAGAACGAACCATCCACCGAATTTTCAACATTTGCGGGTTTCAAGAAGCCATGGTCCACGCGTACACGTGTCTGCCAGAAATTCACCAAGATACACAGGGTGCACAGAAGGGTTTTCTGGAGCAGTAAACTGTAAAGAAAATGCTATGAAAACTACAAATTTCATTACCAAATTCAGTGCCTTGAAAAGTGTAATAAAACTCAAAGTTTTCTGCATTTAATGAATGGCATAACAGGAAAAGTTTGAGTTTCATTACACTTTTCAAGGCACTGAATTTGGTAATGGAATTTGTAGTTTTCATAACATTTTCTTTACAGTTTTCTGCCCCAGAAAACCCTTCTGTGCACCCTGTGATAGAAGCCCGTCGTTCCAGAATTCGCTGTTCCAAGTTTAGTAATCTTAATCAGCCCCAAAGTGCTCGAGCGAGGGTCCAAAGCCATGAGAGAGGAGCAACAGAGTCCGCGAGACCTGGCCGTTCGCACAGGTATCGAAACGGTCGGTCGAAGCCATCCCTATATTTGACACTGGAGGTGTTTCCGCGCGAGTGTGCCTCGGGCCGGGGAAGCCCGAAACCGGGCTGGTGTTTCTCACGAAGCACGTGCGCATACCGGCGATCTCGGCCTGGGAAAAGAATCGTCGCCGATCTAACTACCCCCCTTCCGAGTCGCCCCATCTGCATCGACCCAGCGACGGCATGCAGTTGCCAGACTTCTTCTCCCTACCATTGGAGGGTTATAGGGCACAAAGTACGGTCAGGAGGCTCAGGTCTACAGCGAGAAGTCTATCCGTTATCCTAAACTCCTGCGATTTACATCGAACCACGCTATGCCCCTTACGGCCCTTAGGGCTGTCCGAGGAAATGACGAGGTGCTACCAAGCGGTAGAATCGTTAACTCCCCGAGTTGAGCTGCTTGCGGAATTACTCAGCGTTCCCTCTCCTGAAGGCGGAGTCGAGGAGGGAGAGAGGAGAACGACTCTCAAACGGTAACACCACATTCTCCAATGTCAGGGATCAGCCTGACGTATACCTTAATTGCAAGGAAACTCGACAAGGCTCTCCGGGTCCTCACTCCGCTGGAGAAACCGGGGAGGATCGAGAAACTCCTAAAGCGCCCTACTGGTATGGATGGACTTTATGACCTGGTCGAGGATATTCGTGCCGCTGTGGTGGGTTATCAGGTTCGTCCCCAGAGCTCCCGCACCTGCTGCACCTAACACCTGCGTCAGACGTCATCACAACAAGATATCTACGACAAGGGCTGTCGACTCATTGTAAGCCTCATCTCCCTGGCGTCCGACCACAGTTTGTGACATGCAAATAGGGAGATGCTGACCGATCCCTCCTGAACGGGATGCGCCACGCTGTTAATGCCGGGCACCATCCCGGGGATGGGCATGGGTGCATGAAGGGAACAAGGCGCGGCGTCCTCCAACAACTCGAAGATTGGTTGCACGACGAGCAAGGCGAACCTATCCTCTGGCTCCACGGTGCCGCCGGGACCGGAAAGTCAGCCATCGCCCAGACGTTTGCCGAAATTTGCTTCGCAGACGGGATTCTTGGCGCGAGCTTCTTTTGCTCGCAAGCGCGCGACAACAGGAGGGATCATATCAGGGAAATATTCCCTACCCTTGCATTCCAACTCGCTCACCGGTATCCACGGTTCCGAGAGGAGTTGCTGAAACTCCTGAGGACAAACCCTGACGTCGGGCGGGAATTTCCCAATCCACAGATGGAAAAATTGATCGTTGGCCCGTTGGAGGTGACACAGATCCAGACCCTCATCATCATCGACGGCCTGGATAAGTGCTTCAATACCCGTCTGTTCCTATCGTCACTCCTCGCACACATTGATGGGATCCCCAACGTCAAATTCTTCATCACTGGCCGCCCTATGCCTCCGATGGAGCCTAGGCTTGGCAGTGGCCCTCCCGCAAAAGTACTCAGACTTCACGAGGTCGACCGTTCCTCGGTGGATGCCGATGTCAAGCTGTGTTTAAGGGTTTGGTTGCGAGATTACGCCAAAAAGGTCCAGCGCACCAACCCCCCCGAAGACTGGCCGAGTTCGCACTGGATAGATGAACTCTTCCATCTGGCCAGAGGTCGTTTCTCCGACGCCGGGATGTTCGCCTATCAAATTGGCCACACCATGCCACCATCGTTGGACTTGGTGGCGATCATTCAGGGTCTCACTCCCCCCAATCGTCCTGAGCGTGTGGTCGGGATCCTGCCAATCATGTACCATTGACCAATCACGCAAGTCCACACCCAGACCCGTGGACGCTCACTCACTTATACATGGACCGTCGCTCGTTCTGGTCCCCGACTGACGTCGATATCGACTATCCCGTCGTCCATCGACGACATGGGGCTGTTAGATTCCCTCTCCCTACCACCATTGTAGGATCCCAGCACGGTCTGTGCCATATGTGCTCCGGGGTGACTCAGAGGTTCTGGAACGCGGTTCGGGGGTTTGAGGTCGACGATGAGTGCCTAGAGTCGTCGTGCACCTCGGCAGTCGTGGTGAGGGAGTGCTGGATTAGTTTCTGATACCTGTGTTTTGGTGGACGGTGTGGCTATCACATGTATTTCTCTAAACTTACTTCCTTCAGAACCTATAATTCGTCAGATAATCTGTGGTACAGATGACGCGAAAGAAAAGACGTGGTCAGAACTGCAACATTAAGGAAAGAGTACATCGGTAGGCCAAATACATGGTAAAGTGCGAGTAAAAGGTCGGACCAAGTGGTGGAGTCAAACGAAGAAAATCCAGGGAGATAAGTTTGTCGGATGGTGCTGCCGGCCACCATCAGTACGTATCATCCCAAATCAATAATTGGAGGTTGGACGGAAGCGGTCGGGCGAATTCTCCAGTTTCCGTGCTGGCGGATGTAACCATCCTATGGTCCTCGCTGAGTACACGTAAGGTGAGAACGGAAAAGGAAACTCACAGTGTGTCCGACCGTGTGGCTGCTTCAAGACCAGCACGTTCGCAAATCGCCCGAAGGAACACGAGGCGCTCAGATACGTCGCCCAAAGCTGGCCTCTGCAGCCATTGTTCGAGCTTCTTATGTAAGCAGCGGAGAGTGGATCGAAGAACACCGTTCGCTTCAAACGCTCGTCGGGTGTACCCGCACTCCCGTCGAAATTCCCTGAGTGTGCTTTTCATCAGGACGCCGTCCCCAAGCTACCCTTTGGTGCCGGGTTAGAGAAAGGATAATCAACTTCCTCCCATCTGCCATTATCGGACCGCCGCGGCCCCAGGCACCCATGAGCCTTGGAGTTTCCGAGGCAAGAATTCACCAAACTGGGAAGAGCGGTACCTTTGCCCCCCAACCCGATCTAGTAGCGGTCCATGGCGAGGCCGAGCATCCTCGATGCCCATCCTGGGTTCAACTATCGTCGCGAACGGCAATTCTTACGACCCTGGTTCTCGGTTTCACATACTCATTGTCCACTCCAATCACTCTTAATACCAACCCCAAGCTCTATCGTTTGGAGAGCCCTGCTTTCCGTGTGTGCGATCCCCGGTGGCGACGGTGACAAGCCCTCGTTTCGAGTACCACTCCCTCGAGGGAACCGAAATCCGCTGGGGGCTCGTACGGTTTCTTCGTCGGTTGGACCGTTTCAGGAACGCGGGACGTCTCGCTACCCCCCTCGGAGATTGTACGGCCAAGGATACCTCACGAACCACCGGACCGTATCTTCGAGACTACGTTCGACATAGTGGCGGATCTCAAAAAAGACTGGGACTTTCTGCCTCTCTGTGCAAGTGCGAGATCACACAGGTCGTGTACTTCTGGGGACCCGGACTCGTGGTCATGGAGGACGTACCCGCTCAATCCACAGGCCTAGGGGGTGAGAAGGTCTTCCCTCCTCTACAATACGTCCCTGCAACCGGCTGGTCGTAGGAGATTGTAGCTGACGTCCACCTATAATCCCTCGAAGCATTATGTTCATCAAAACGCCAAGTTGGCGTTTCCCCGGGATAGTCGACACTTCCTTACAAGCTTTGGAGAAGAAGGACGAAGAAAAATTGCGACGGCGGGCTGCACGCTCTGATGTAGTAAAAACAATCCCGAGGTAAAACACAACCCCGGACACGACGAGCGCGGGGGGGCCGCTGCGAGGATGCATGGGAAAGGTGGGTCGAGCTGGCAGACTCCGTAAACGAGGAGTGCGAGAGCTACGAGGAGCATAGCCATGGGGCTCTTGAGGACAAGATCAGATCGCCATTTCTCAAGCCCGTCGAATTTGCGTTGAAGGTCCACGCAGCGCTCGATCAACGACCCGCCCCCATGCAGTTGAAGTAATTGCGCAGTGCCGTGGCGAGGGAGGGCTGGGCTGGTTCCTGGCACCTGTGTTCGGATGGGCGGTGCAGCTGTCGCGCGTATTTCTCCGAACGTAGTTCCTGAGTCAGAGCCTGCATTAATTGGACAATCCATGATACAGATGACGCGAGAGAAAAGACGTGTTCGGAAGTGCAATATCAAGTAAGGAGTATATGGTAGGCCAACGACATGGCAAGGCGCGAGTAAAAGGCGGGACCAAGTGACGGAGTCATGAGATGAAGAAAATCCAGGGAGATAAGTTCGTCGGATGGTGCTGCCGGCTACCATTAGTACGTATCATCCCCAATCAATAATTGGAGATTAGACGGAAGCGGTCCGGCGGATTCTCCAGTTTCCACGCCGGTGGGTGTAACCATCCTAGAGTGGGCCTTGCTGAGTGTGCGTGAGGTGGTAGCGGGGAACGAAACTCACAGTGTGTCCGGCCATGAGGCTGCTTCAAGGCCAGCCCGTTCGCAAATCTCCCGAAGGAACTCGAGGCACTTAGATACGTCGCCCATATATGGACTCCGCAGCCACCGTTCGAGCTTCTTAGCGACGCCGGGTCGTTGGCGGAGCAGTGACAGTGTCATGCGCTCCAGATTCTCTGGTACCGCATTGATCTCCGGGCGGTGTAAAGGCCAAACAAAGCACACCCAACACTCTAATCTATCCCAGTCCTGTTGTTCCTCGAGGGAGACCATGACCTGCAGGTTCTGGTTGTTGGGGCAGATGAACCCTACCATGGCGGCTCCCAGTTCTGGAATCAATTCCCAATATGAAAGGCCTAAGGACTGCCACCCCTCGGGAGATTTGACAACGTCCACGAGGAGCGACAGCCACCTGCCCTGGGAATTCGTATCGGACATGTCGTCTGCACCAACACCTAGGTGGTCCAACAGCATAGTAAATCTCTCCACTCCAGCCAGCTCGAACGGGCGAAAACCAAGGCACCCAATGGAGTGTACGGTGAGTCGCCGCAGCCTTAGGGAAGTAGTATAAGCCACATGTTCATGGCGAGTGAGGTGTCTAGCCAACGCGCCGGGCAACTCGGACGATCCTCGGACAAAACTGCATGTAGCCCAAGCCTGTAGGAAGTCCGCGACTACCTCGTCATTCCCGTTCTTGAAAACAATTTTGGCCATGTGTTTGAAGTGTTTGGTGTGGAAAGGCTGCACGTCTCCCCACAGACATTGGAGATCAAGACCGCGGAAACCAATTTCCAGGGAGAGGAAGAGAAGTTCCTTCCCATTCTTGAGATTTGGGTAGTTCTTGCATAACACGGAACACCATTCGTACGCCATTGCCCTCAAATGGTCGGGGCGGCTGTCCCATTCGGTTAATTTGGTCAACATATCTTGCAATCGTGGGGGGGAGGCGGGGATGGCCGTGGTGATTGCACTGGATAGTTGATGTATGACCTGTCCCGAGCAAACGCTAGAAACGACAATGTAAGTTATGTGGGGGAAAATTGAAGATTGCGCACGTCTTGTCTTGAATTTTCAGCGCCTCATCTTCAACAGGAGTACCAAGGAGTATAGACCACGCCAAGAAAATGTTGAGAGCTGCATCCAAAGGAATGGCTTTCAAGGGGACATGCGGAACCCCACGGAAGGGGACAATCGAGAGCGCGTCTGGGCCCCCCTTTGCCCAACAGAAGTGCAAAAGCGCATGCGAAACCCATTGCATATGCGGAACGGTATTAGACTCGGTGAGGGTCCATGTAAACACGAAATGCCGAGGCACCTGTATCATGTTGAACATCCTCAGAAGGGAACTGAGGTCCCAGTGATCAGGTGCCATATCGTTGACATGCGGCAGAGGAAAGTTGCATGCGAACTCCTCGGATACACAAAGAGCAAGAATATGAATCCATAGCATAGCCCGCGCGGAGTGGTATGCCCGATCCAAGAGTCCAGGGTACACAGTTCCGGTGGAATCCAAACAACTGTGGAAGATGGAAACGATTACGTTGTACGGGGGTTCGACGTTGAGTCCATCCTCGAACCATAGAATTATGCCAGCGAGGCGGATGGCAGCCTCAAGCGCCTCTAGGTCGGTGATGTTCCTGAGGATCCATGATACACACCGGACGTCCTTCACGTTTGTCTTCTGAATGACAGTCAGATCCCCCCATGTCAACCATGGTCCAACGTTTCCTGGGTGATATGTGAGCGCGCCCAGGGAAGAAGGGGCGACGCTGTGGGCTGGAGAGTTGGAGTCGTGGTGTGATGAGTTGGAGTCATGGTGTGAAGAGTCGGCAATGTGGATTGGAGAGTTAGGTTCCGGGGTCACGCACGAGTCCTCTCTTATATCTTCCAGTGAGATCGCGGGAGGTAGGCGGTTTACATGCGGGTGGGATCTGAATGGAACGTGAACCTGTTGATTGAAACTCAGAGTCATCTGTGTGATAGCAGCTTTGAAGCAATTTGTAGCAAAGATAATTGGACGAGCGGCATTATCCCACAGGTGACCAATGGCAACGACCTGACGGGCCGGAAGGGTTTTGTGGGACCGGATCCTCTTCCACAGACCACGCAAGCGGGTGGATGCCGGCGTCTGGAACGGACACTCGTACGAAGACGTTCCGGAGACGACGATGGCGAGATAGAACATCATACCGAGCACAGTGAGGGTGATGAGGATGTATGCGACGGAAGTGTTGATGGACCACGTGTATCGGCAAAGCCCGCAGGCTAGGAGGAGGAGGGACAGCTGGAGCATGACCGGAAGGCTTTCAACGAATAGGTGGAATGGCCATTTCTCGAGCCCATCGTGCTTGCATTGACGGTCTCCGCAACGCTCGATCGCCGACCCGCCCTCATGCCGCAAGTACCGGTTCAGCCATTGCTTTCCCAGCATCGCAACGAATGCGGCAAGCAGCGAAATCAAGAGACTTGCGTACATGAGCCCGGTGGCGGTGACGATCTCGTGGGGAGGATCTTCTGGGACCAGCGGAGCGGCGGGGTTTCCGTCCGGGATGGCGGACTGGTTGAGGGTGATGAGGATGGCACGGAGGAGTGCTGCGGATTGCTCGTTCGGGTCGGGCTGCAGCTTCGATTGGACATCGATAACGAACGCTGAGCTGACGGCAGAGAACAGACCAGCCTTCAGGAACAAGTAAGATACGTGGCAAGAGCAGGTGCCAGGCGACGTACGAAAATCAAAGTGGTGTTGAGATCCTCATCATACTTCTTGACGTAGTCCACGTCGTACTCCGTTGCCTCTTTCTTGTAGACGGTGTAGAAATCGAGGCGGGCATCGTCGTTCTTGATCACCGGCAGAAACGCACGCAGAGCGTCCTTTATGCTGGTTCCGTTGAGCGCTGAGTAGCCTGAGCAGTGGAGCATACAACGTACCACTTGGGGTCGATTTGTAGCAGCGGAGACTCCTTCTTGCTGTTTCCTTCCACGGAGGGCCGAGGTGGGTCGTTGGTGGGCTGGCGCCCATCCGTCATTGTTGGGGGTACTTGTGAGATGGCAAGCCAGGCTCCCGCCCCGGTGGCGCTGATCGTGGCCCTCGGGGGCTGACTCAACGACCGCGGCGCTGTGAGAAACTTGCCACCACACCTCTCGTCTTGTCACCCTCAAATGTTAAGCACCTTCGAGCCAGGCCACTCCCAAGCGTGTGCGTGCGCGGGATGAGACAAACCTACCAATACCCCGCCTGACCGGACCTGTGCAAACCCACACACAGGGTAGGTCAGTCAAATTCGTGAGTGAATTCACCTCCAAAACCACTCGTCGCTCATGAAACGGCCGGAAAAACAGGACTAACCACGAGTTCAACATCGAATCCGTGTGGTTCGAGGATCGAAGAACAGCGTGAAGAGTGAATCAGATGTTTCGCTTTTGAAACGCGTTCGGAACTCGTCGAGTGTACCTGCACTTCCGTCGAATACCTTTGGGTGCGTTTTCCGCCGGGTCATTATCCCCAAGCTGCCCTTTAGTGCCGGGTTGGAGAAAGGATCGTATAACTCCCCATCTGACGGTACCTTTGTCCCCCAACCCGATCTACTTCTAGACTAGAAATGGTCCACGGCGAGGTCGAATACCCTCGATGGTGTCCGAAATGCTCTTCAGGACCGTACCACGCGGGATACCACACGGCGGGTAGAACTCAACGCTGAAGATTTAGAGCCTCTAAGTTCTATTATCTCTTCGGTTTATTCGTCAGCTGAACCATCCCAGGAACACGGGACGTCTCGCTGTCTCCATCGGAGACTGTACGTTTGTTGTTGTTCTATGAATCACCGCACCGTACCCTCGGGACTACGTTCGACATTGTGGCAGGTCTCAAAACTGACTGGAACTTCCTACCTCTATGCACAAGCACGAGATCACACACAGGTCGAGCACTTCTAGGCGCCCCGGACTCGTGGTCATACCCACTCAATTTCCAAACCTAGGGGGTGAGAGGTTCTTCCCCCCTCTCCAATATGTCCTTTTAATCCCGCTGGTCGTGTCCACTCATAGCCCCCTGGCCCATTACACCTGCTGGAAACCGAATTGAAATGCTTCTCGCCTTGATCCCCCTTTGCGTTCCTCCAGCTCCTGGCCAACACGGTTTCGCGATCGCCCAGCTGTATTTAGTAGTATTGAGCACTAAAATGCCAAGTTGGCATTTCTCTGGGATAGTCGACGATTCTTACAGGCTTTGGAGAAGAAGGCCAAAGGGAAATTACGGCTCTCATGTGGCAAATGCAACCCCGAGGTAAAATACAACTCCGGACACGGTGAGGGGTACGAAGAGGTATGGGACAGATGGGTAGAAGTACAACGCTCGTTGGCAGGCTCCACAGGCGAGGAGGGCGAGAGCGATAAGGAGCATAACCACGGGACTCTTGAGGACAAGATCAAATCGCCACTTCTCAAGCCCATCGAATTTGCGTTGACGGTTTGCGCAGCGCTCGACCAATGACCCGCCCGCGTGCGGCGAGTAATTGCGTAGGCACTGTTTTGCCAACAACACGGAGAGCGCGGCGAATAGGCAGAGCATGGAACTTGCGCAGAAGAGTGTAACAACGGTGTCTGTCCTGTCGGCGGGAGCTTCCTGGGCCGGTGGAATGATAGGGGTTTCGCCTGGGTTGAGAGCGAGGAGGATTGCGTGAGTGAGGACTACGGATTTATACTCCGGATTGGGCTTGAGTTTGAGTGATAAACTGGCAAGGGCTGCACCGATGGCGGAAAACAGAATCGCCTTGCGAGACACAAAGTCAGGCGAGTTGCGGGAGGGAAGGGTAGGGGGCACACCATGACGAAGGTGACATTGAGGTCTTTATCGTGTCTCTCGACGAAGGCTTTATCATACCGAGCCGCCTCCCTCTCGTATATCGTATAGAATTCGTTGAAACGGATGTCTTCAGCCCCAGTGGATTGGAAGGACGTTCTGGTGGCATCATCGAAGCTATGTTCGTTTAGCGGCCAGCGACCGGGCGACACGAGACCTCGAACGCACCACCTTGGACCAAGAGGCAGCGGCGGGGAAACCTTTTCACCCATTTCGGCCATGATGATTTTCAACGTGGCTGGTCGATAACGAGAACGACCGTGAGGGGAAGGGGATCGAGTTTGGTGGTCCGCGAGAGAGCGGTATCCCTGGTAAATCGGACCATACACCGGAAAGTGACTTTTGACATATGGAAGCTGCAGCCCATACACAGATCTATCGCCGTGCGAGAATTCACCACGATGGAAGTCTATCGTTCCAGGAATCCACCGTGCCAGAAGTCCACTGCTCTGGACTCAGCCCCCAAGTGTTCAAATGAAAGTATGAAGACGGTGGACGGTCTCGCGACTTCACGAGAAGAAGGGCATGGTTCGCACAGGTACCGAAACGGTCAGGCGAAGTCATACCTATACTTACTGACGCTGGGAAAGTGTCCTCAAGCGCGCCAGGGGGGGAAGATGAGGGCGAGTGTTTCTCACGGAGCACGTGCACAAGTCGGGGATTTCGGCCTGGGAGGAGTCCGCTATCCTGCCACCCATCATCTGCACCGACCTATCATGGGAGGGTCATAGGGCACTGAGTACAGCCAGGAGGCTCAGGTCTGCAGCGCGAAGTCTCTCCGTCCTAAAACGGTATCCGCGGTTCCGAGAGGAGTTGCTGAAACCCTCGAGGACAAATCCTGACGTCGAACAGGAGCCCCTCGATTCACGGATGGAAAGTTTGATCGTTGGTCCGTTAGAGGCCACACAAATCCAGACCCTCATCATCTTCAACGCCGTGGGTGAGTGCTACGATATCAGTACATTCATATCGCCGCTCTTCGAACACACTGACGGGACCCCCAACGTTAAGCTCTTCACCACTGGCCGCCCCGTGTATACCATCGATCGACCCCAAATTTCACCAGGAACCCCAGACCAAACCGGCCAAAGTGTTCAGGTCAAACGATGATACCAAGTTGTGTATCAGGGTCTGGTTGAGAGACCGCGCCAGCTGCCTGGGCCATTACATCGCGGGGGGCTGGCCGCGTTCGCGATACATAGGTGATCTCTGCTCCCTCCCTGGAGGTCGTTTCGCGGGCGCCTCAAGGCTCGCCGATTAAGATTGCCAGACCATGGTACCAGCGACGTGGTTGCTGTACTTTTTTGAAAAATCAAGGTCGATGGCGATGATAGCCAGCGGTGTTTACATTCTTGGCGTCCTCCCACGACACCAAATACAACAACTTTCCCCTTTCCGGGGGGGTTCTATTCCTTCTTATTTACCACAGAGCGACCCGCGGTCGAGTACGTCAGAGACCCGATAAACACCATCCCAGCTCCGAAGACGAGGGAGTAATTCCAGTCACTCCCGAAGTACCATATACTCAGACAAAGACTGACGGCCTTCCTTACTGTGAGAACCACGCTCGTGGAAACAGAAGAAGTCGCCTAGTAAGATGTTGCAAATTAGGAAGCGGGCCGGGCGATCGGGAGCGTGTTTGCCACGCACCGATGTGAGTTTGTTGACGCCCGAGACGCACACGACTTGCGTCAGTAGGTTCATGGCCAGAAAGATGTATGGTAGCGAGATCGGGGACCCGTTTGAGCATGCTGAAAGGCTTTTGAAGCCCTGAATCACATCGTTACGAAGGAATATGAAGAAGGGTAGGGAGAGGAGATGCTGGATTGGACGTCAGCCAAGCATGGCAGAGATGACCGGTGGGTCGACATACTGTGTAGAAAACGCCTTCCCTCCAACAAGGCCCGTGAGCTCTATAGGTTCGTTCCTGGAGTATCCCAAGGATTGCGGTTGCGAATAATGATGCGACTAGCATTAGGATGCCGTACAAGTATGTTGTAGAAATATCGTCCAGTGAAGTGATAGCGGATGAAGATGTGGATATCGATGCGATGGAAACCCCGATGGAAACTAAAAACACTGACAACTAATGGGTGAGGGGGTTAGATGTTTGAAGGGGTTTTGGAGTGCGGATACTGACTACTTGTCTAGAGGTATACCTGCGTTGGAGAAGATAGCGGCCAAGGATCATAGCAATTACTACGCCTGGATGAATCTAAGTCAGTCTACTGAAGCTCTGGCTGGACCTTTGCTACGGCGTACCGGCGGAACGGAACACAATCTGCACGGTCAACGGTACGTGGAACGCATACACCCAGTTGTTGAGGAGCGAACCGGTCGTGAGGAGAAAGACTTGAGTTGCCCAATGCGAAATGGGGGCCTGGCGCTGCTTTAAGGCTGGAAAGACGATACCCCAGCAGGACTTGTGCCATTCAATGAAATAGGGTAGGGATTGGATGGTGATGAAGAGCATTTGGGAGAAGGTGAGGGCGGAGCCTATTTTTGGGGTTTGCCTGAGGAGTTGCTCGTATGTCCACACATTCCTGGGGAAACCACGTCAGCAGGGAGGTAACGGATGGAGAGGAGAGGACGGACGAGCAACAACCACCGAAGATGAGAACCAGAGAGGTCGAGTAGTCCATGGTTCGGGTGCGTGCCTGGCGTTCTGCGGCCGCATGCCCTGGCAGGTGGTGTGTGGTGGAAAGACGTAAAGGGGCGTGCGTCGTTTCTTGGCCGCGGACGCTTTGGTGGAAACTGGGGACAAGGCGAAGGATAAAAGTGGTGGTGTCCGGAAGATGGCACTTGACAGTCGCTTACGATCTTTTTCCGACCCACCCATCCTCATCCTCTCCCTTCACCGCACCATGGGGGCTGTCTGCTGTGGCTCGCAGCCCATCGACTTTGACGGCGAGGTCACTCTCTTTCACTTCAGGCTGCTCAAGGTCGTCGGCAAAGGCGCATTTGGGAAGGTTCGCCCCCCGCCCCCTCTACCCCACCGCTTATCCTCACCCAGCCTGGCGTTAGGTCCGAATGGTCCAACACAAACAGACCCGGGCGACGTACGCACTCAAGTACATCAACAAAATGAAGGCTGTCAAGATGAAGGCGGTGGGGAATATCATTCAGGAGCGGAGGCTTCTCGAAAAGGTCGGGCGTCCCCCTCAGCTCCCCCTCCGCCCGAACTGATTTGTGCTGCCAGATTGACCACCCATTTGTCGTCAACCTTCGGTACGCGTTCCAAGACGACGAGAATTGTTTCTTCGTCCTCGACCTCATGCTCGGTGGTGACCTCCGCTGTACGTCGTCGCGTCTTCGACCCGGATCCCGGGCGCATTTACTCCCCTCTCTCAACCACGTGTCCAGTCCATATGCTGCGAGACTACACCTTCAGCGAAGAGACTCTCCGATTCCATGCGGCAGAACTCTCATCCGCCCTTATCTACCTTCATGAACACCGTATCATCCACAGGTAAATTCGAGCATTCCTATTCCAGCTCTTTCGCTCCCACCCCCACTCCTCCCTCATCCATCACTGCCTCACCATATGCTGATGGGATCCCACCGTATCCAGGGACATCAAACCGGACAACATTCTCCTTGATGCGGACGGTCATGCTCATCTCACAGACTTCAATGTCGCGTCCCACTACTCGGTCACGAAACCTCTCGTGTCGGTGGCGGGTTCAATGGCTTATATAGCGCCCGAAGTAACATCGCGTCAAGGCTATACGTTCACTCCTGATTGGTGGTCCCTCGGCGTTACGTTGTATGAGGTGATGTTCGGAGTCCGGCCATACAATGGGCGAAGCGGTCAGGAATTGATGACCAACATCGACAAGGGTGCCGTTCCTGGGTTCTTCCGTGATCCGAAGGGGAGGTGTAGTGCTTTGTGCATCGATGTTTTGAGGGGGGTGAGTGTACCGCGGTTTCCCTCATCCCGTGCGTTCCCTCATGTTTGCTGCCAAAGTTGGTGGAGAAGGACAAGGATGCGCGGTTGTGTTGTAAAGGCGGGATCGCCGGTCTTTCCGAGATCAAGAAGATGCCATGGTTTAGTGGTATCGACTGGAAACAGCTCGAAGCAAAGAAGATCACACCACCGATGCGACCGAATGTGAGTCCACACTCCCCACCCCCATCCTCCGTCGTTGTAACGAGCCTCCTCGGCAGGGTAAGGGAAACTTTGACCCCGCTCACGAGCTCGAAGAGATCCTTTTGGAGGATAACCCACTACGGGCCAAGCGGAGGACAAAAGACTTTGATACGATGTCCCCGGAGATGAAACGGATGGAAGAACAGTATGTTTGGATCTCCTCCCCTCACGGTTAGATTGCCGATTGCCTCGCCAGATTCCTGCCATACGACTTCAGGCAAGCGGTCACCGAGAGCAGCAAGGGTTATTCCTCTGAAATCTCTGCGACTCCATGCCGGCCGGTGACACCTGGGACCCCCGTCATTGATCGGGGGTTCGAGAGTATGATTGACCACAGAAGTATGATCAACCAAAGGATAGAAACACCTGTGGGGAGGCGCCTCGACGATAAGGACTCGGACGAATCCCACGAGTTGACCCCCCTGCCTCCGCCTTTCCTCAAATCTACTTCGACGTCGGCGAAACGGACGAATGATCTACCCGGTGAGTTGATGGTAACGGATTTGATCGCCGACTGTGGACTGATACTGTGTTCCGTCCTTTCGATCAGCAGTTGGACAGGCGTCGTAGTAACCACCCATGAACTTGAGGTCGTTCACCTTCTGCCCGGACCTACGCAATCCGACCCAATACCCGATTTACGTTAATTCCCCAGGGTGTTGCCACACCAAACACGCCCCCTTTCTCATACCTTTCCCATTTCCTCCGGCGGTTGCCTTGATCTACGTACTAATCGCTTTTTGCTTTCCCGTCGACGGTCACCGACGTGACGTTTCTGATTCCTCCATCTTTCTTTTTTGGATGTTTTCGGTTTCTAACTCTGGTTCCCTGTCCATGGTTCTTCCCCCCCTGAGTAAAGAACGTGGGCTGGTGCGTGCTTTATGCTTCACAATCCGATGGGAGCTTTTTTGTGACTAGTTTTTCTCCCTACCCTTTCCAGGCTTTGGACCTAGTTGGAGTAGATGGTAGCGCCCCTAGGATATTTGGGTGATGTAGATCTGTCTAACGGTGTAAATATAGGGATCCAGTGGACAAGGGACGCGCTGTCCGCGCTCTATGCCGTGCAGGAGATCAGAACATTTTCCCCTGCCACCGGGTCCGTCGGCTATTCAATATTCAATTGCCGGTATTTCGTAGACCCGGGCGGACGGAAAACAGAGAACGACTGCGCACCACAGAAGGACAATTATCGCATACGAAGAAAGTGTTCGGTCGTCGAGCCAAGTTATCGGAAGTTGTCTCCCTCCCACCCGCCCGCCATCCTTTTGACCATCGTGGCGGCTTGGACCGCTGGGTGCTCCCCTCGGCAATTGGCAGACCTGTGGTCTCGTTAATCAACGTAACTTTGGGATGTCGCGTTTCTCTTCCATCGGTCCAGCCCCGGTTTCAGTACCCGGCGTGGGGGTGTCCAAGTCGGGCAATCTTTCAACCCGGACAGGTACGGCCGTGAGTCGCGAATGAAGGGTGGTTGCCGGTCACTGGGACCGCGGATGGATCCTGTTCGACCCGCGAGGGTGAGCCTAGGTCAACAGGGGAGGAATCGCGTTTCAGGGGGTTCGAACCGCTCTCAAGGGGGTCCTAGCGTAAGCAGGAGTCCCTCTGAAAACTCACAGAGGTAGGTGAAACGTTGCCGCATACTGTAACCCAGAAAGCTCGGGTCATTTACAGAGTACAAGTTTTGTCTATTTGATATTGTATGAGGAATGGGACGTTTGTTCACTTAGAGGGTTTGGTGTTGGTCGAGAGTTAGATACCCGAGTTGCTACCGAAAACACTCAGTACGTGCCATCCCCGACCAACAGTGGAAGAGTGGGTATGTTGACCGGTTTCTGCGCTGGCAGGCTGAATCGATCTAAAATAATGTGTGTTGAGTGCGCGGAGTGAGGTGATGACGGAAAATGAAACCTACAGTGTACCCTGCTGCAAGGCTTCTTCAAGGCCTCCCTGTCTGCAAAGCCATCGAAAACACTCCAGACGGTTGGATCGATCGCCTGCGTTTGATCTCCACAGCCATCGCTCAAACTTCTGGATGGAATTCGGTCGCTGGTGGAACAGCAACAGCGTCACATGCTCTACCTCCTCCAGCAATTGATAGGGTCTTGGGCATTGTGTAATTCAGACAAGGCACATCCAGGACTCTAACATACCCCACTCTTGTTCTTCCTCGAGGGAGACTATCATGGTCTGTAGCACCTTGACCGTCCAGTCTTTCTACCACCAATTCTACACCTCATTATGCGCCTCTTCAGCACCCCCGCTCCTCCTAGATACCATGAGGGAGCCCGAAGATATCTTTATCCCGGCAGTTTTGGGGGTTGTTGGCGGGAGCTGCGATCGCAGACGCACCGTGGGCGGATCGTGGCGCCACCTACAATCCACACATGGTATTCAATTTCAATGGGAACGTGCAAGTGCGTGCAAGTAACGTGATCTCTCTTGATCATGACCGCTTCCGCCACACCCAAGGAATATCCTCCGCCCACTTACCCGGGCGGCGGGACCAAAAAGATCTCCAATGAGCCTCTCTATGGTTTTGTACCACGCAGAGTCACTGCCAAACAAGTACAGGTTGCCCTGGTATGTGAAATCCACGATGCCCGACTGAAGCAACTGACGAAACAGCAGGATGGAGATGTGAATCCGTTCAACAAGCAACCGCACACCGCTCAATACAAGAAAATCCTCGAGGCCAGAAAGAGGCTCCCGGTCTATGCCCAAATGACCGAGTTTTACGAGATGGTGAGCGTTCTGCCGTCGATCTGACGTCCCCCCTGGACGTCAGGACTTGCTTCAGAACCCCTCGAGAAGACTTGTGACAAGGCTAATATCCTGGAAAGTTCACCAAAAACCATATTATCATCTTGGTTGGAGAGACGGGGGCTGGAAAAACTACTCAGTAGGACTCACCCGCCCACGCCTCAACCCAAGAGCTAACAATCTCCCAGGATACCTCAGTTCGTGTGTTACTCAGATCTTCCCCACGTCAAGGGAAAGATCGTGGCCTGCACACAACCTCGGAGAGTGGCGGCCATGTCTGTGGCCAAGCGTGTTGCAGATGAGATGGATGGTCAGTCGCTAACACTTCGTCCCCCTAACAGTCACTCACCTTGGCCCGCAGTAACACTTGGGAAGGAAGTCGGTTACTCGATTCGTTTTGAGGATATGACCGAGCCTGGGACGACCTTCCTCAAATACATGACTGACGGTATGCTTCTTCGGGAGGCGATGAACGATCCGGATCTCAAGCGCTATTCGACCATCATTCTCGACGAAGCTCACGAACGGACCCTGGCTACCGATATCCTAATGGGCCTACTGAAAGGCGTCGCGAAGAGGCGGGAAGATCTTCGTCTTATCATCATGTCTGCCACCCTTGACGCCCAGAAATTCCAACGGTATTTCAGCATCAAGAAAGAATCTCCCGCTCCCCTCTTCAAGGTCCCCGGCAGGACGCACCCAGTCGAAATATTCTACACTCAGGAACCAGAGCCAGACTATGTTGAGGCTGCAATTCGCACGGTCCTGATGATTCACCGCGCCGAGGGCGAAGGGGATATCCTCCTCTTCCTCACAGGGGAGGAAGAAATCGAAGACGCGTGCAGAAAGATCAAGATCGAGGCGGATGATTTACTCAACCAAGACCCGGACGCGGTTGGCCCTGTGATCTGCATTCCTCTTTATTCATCCCTCCCTCCCGCGCAACAACAACGGATCTTTGACCCCCCCCCTCCCCGAAGGAATACGAATGGCCCTGCTGGCAGGAAAATTATCGTATCCACCAACATCGCGGAGACGTCGTTGACGATTGACGGCATAGTCTACGTCGTGGATCCCGGATTTTCGAAGCAGAAGGTCTACAATCCACGGATCCGGGTCGAATCATTACTTGTTTCTCCCATATCCAAGGCCTCTGCTCAACAACGGGCCGGCCGGGCTGGTCGAACAAAACCGGGAAAATGTTTCCGCGTGTACACCGAAAAGGACTTTATGAAGGAACTTGAGGACCAGACCCACCCGGAGATCCTGCGGAGCAACCTTGCAAATACTGTATTGGGGTTGGTGAAGCTGGGCATAAAGGTATTCACGCTCAGCATTGATCGCTTTCTATCGGTTTACAGTCCCTTTAGGATCTCGTCAAGTTCGATTACGTCGACGCCCCAGCACCTGAGACGCTCATGAGGGCGTTGGAGCTTCTAAACTACCTCGCTGCGCTGGATGATGAGGG
>Ga0307516_10004031_pt1 | contig 18411 bp, 27 predicted proteins | sample 19_EM_MG_FD_203310 | JGI IMG/M metagenome (GOLD analysis project Ga0307516, IMG submission 203310) | Populus trichocarpa ectomycorrhiza microbial communities from riparian zone in the Pacific Northwest, United States - 19_EM | ecosystem: Host-associated > Plants > Roots > Unclassified | place... | reverse complement strand
TACTGTACCATTCCGACCAACCCGGTTTGTCATTGTCATCGGGGGGTCCGCCCGCCGGTTTTTTGGCCGGTGTCATTGGTCATTGGGGGGTCCGCCGCCAGCCCGGATCGGTCATCGGCAAGGTCTAGTTCAGCGGTACGGCAAATGCAATGCGGCGGGGCGTCGTCCCCATCAGGGCCGCCGCCCGGCGACATCTGTCACCGTCATCGGGCCTGCCGCCGCTCTCGCCGGTTCTGATTTTTTCCAATTTTTTTTGTCATCGACCAACCCCCCGCCGGGTTGGTCGGAATGGTACAGTATAAGTGGTCGCCTGTCGGCAACAAATGCCATCGCTGTCGATTCGCTACCCGGTCATCCCTGATCAAACCCGTCTCTGCACGGCCGTTCTACGCTCAAAATGTCGCGCCGCTCCTCGTGAACCCCTCAAACGTCACCGAAGGCTCGATTCCCGTGGACGCCAGTTGGCACGTGCCGAACTCCCCGCGCAAGGCCCGTGAAGAGTTTTTGAAGAGGTTGCCCCAGGCGCGGTTTTTGGATCTCGACGAGGTTGCAAAGGAGCATGCGTTGGGCTTGAAGCATATGATTCCGGACCCGAAGGTTTTTGCCAAGTACTGTGGTGAGCACCCTCGACCGCGTCCTCCACCTTTTCGTCCGCGACTGACACGGTTCATTACATCCAGAACGTTCCGGAATCTCGAAAGCTTTCCCCGTCGTCCTGTAATACCAATCCCACCTATGCGACGCCGACAATCGAGCTGACCTCTGCCCCAGATACGACACCAATGGAATATTATCCTCACCTCGAGCCCTCTTCATGTTCCGCGCGTTCGGTCACACAAACTCAAGCGTCCTCGATGGCGGCCTGCCGGCCTGGGAATCGACTTTGAACGTTGGGGAGTTTTCCCAAACGCCCACAACCCCAAAGGCATCCAAGTACCCTCCCCCTTCCCTCGACGGGAACGTTATAAGAGGCACTTCTTGTCATGTTTAAACATTACGTTCAATGCAATAACCCGAGCTTTGGGCTATAAACAAATGGTGTCGAACAGTTCCGGCTTTGACCCGACTTCCAAACTGGTCCTTGGTGTCCGCGCCCGTGGAAGGTACACTACGTCCTCCATCCTCCGCTGAACCCCGCTCACACCCGCTCAGATTCCTCGGTACCGATCCTGAGCCCCGTCCTGGCCTTTCATCAGGACATATCCCAAATTCCTTCTCCCTTCCGTTCAACCTCTTCCTCACCCAAAACACAAACATCGTGTCCGGCGAATCGTACACGACGTTCAAATCCCGTGATCAAATCCTCGGAGAACTCAAGAAGGCTGTGGGTGAGGAGGAGACCAAGGTGATATTGGAGGGTAAGAGGAAGGCGGCGGCGAGCTGTGGGAGTGGGATGACCGCATGAGTGTTGTGGTTGGGGTTGAATTTGCTCGGCGTGAAAGGCGTTGCCCTGTACGATGAGGCCTTCGTCTACCTTGATGCCTGCAATGGATCCCCGACGACTGAAGGTTGGAGGGTTGGTCCGTGACGAAACGTATCGACCCCCCCTTTAACGAACGGCACCATCCCGATCGGCCCGACCCACGCAACGGCTGAGTAACGTTAACGCTGAATCGAAAAAATCTAAATTGTCCGTGTGCCGTAGCGAGAATATCCTACAAAATGGAGCCAGCCCAATACTGTAAACTTCTTGTTCGGACTTACGGGACCGCACCGGGCGGGCTGATACTCAGTACTCAGGGCCCGCGGAGTTCCTGTTCCGAATCTCAGCTTCGCCCGGTCACGGGAGAGCATGTCCGAGGCTCCGGAGCGCCGGTTATTCAACTTGCCAATTCCCCTCCCTTCAGTCCCGCCTGGAGACCAACCGGCTTTCCAGTCGCACACACCCTCCTCCCCTTTCCGGATTCGAAAGCTACCACACTTTCTCAGCGCGCAAACGGGGCCCCTGAGGGGAGCTGTTGGATTACGATGGCGTCGGTATCGCTGCCCCCGTTTGCTCAGAAGAATGTGAGGTAGCTGGACAGTCCCCCCCCCCCCCTTCCTCACAGCGCCACCCTCCAACAAAGGGGTCAATTCCAGGAAAAGTACAATGGCCGCCAAGGTTTGTTTTTTCGAATTGTCACAGGTCGACGCATTAAAAATGAATTCCCCCGCATCTTGCTTTTTGTAGCGCCTCGTGTGTTTCACCTCGATGTCGTCTTCAGGCTCAGCAGACCTCAAACGCCTCAATGTCTCTTTGTCCTTCCCACACCGGCGGTCACCGTCCCATCCCCCGAACCCCCTTCCAACCCATCATCTCACCACACTACGCCCCTCCGCCAGTTCCAACAGTCACAGCGGTCCCTGTTATCGCTACCCCTTCGCCTCCATCGAAACAGCCTCTGCCAGCCTCGGTTCAGTTGCGCGTGGCCGGCCTCGGAGAAGCGCTGCCAAGGCACAAGATCACCCCGTCCTAAAAGTAAGGGCTTCGTCGTCAAAACCATTGGTTTCGAAACACTAGCCATCGTACGGTGATGGCAGAATTCAATTGATAGTGCCGTTTCGGGAGTACATAAATTAAGGGTAAGGGAGACGCCAATGCCAATCACCGCCCAAACTCACATGAACTAGGGGGGAAAAGACACTCGTGGCAGGTATCTTGCCAGAGACCAGCGGATGGACAGATTGGCGAGGCGGAATGGACTGGACCAACAACATTGTTCAGGGTCCAACAGGTGAGAAAATCGTGTGGAATCAGGCCGCTGTGAGTAACTCGCGTGATAGATGCGCTCGTCATGATCGTGGGCGGCGTGAAAGGACTTCCGGAGTCCCCCCAACAGAGCCTAAGCTCACATTTTCCACGACGGCTTCTATTCTCCCAAGCTGGCACAGAGTGAAACTCCCCCTTCTCAAATCAATCCCCACGAGCTGTTTCATCGATATTCAGCCCTATGCATATCACGCAATTGCCAACAACCTGCCGTTGGACCCAAGGCCACGAGGATTATTATTGAAGAGCAGGGACCTGCAATCACAACATGTGAGTGGGAAGCGCCTCATAATTCACCCGACTCTAACCTGTGGCTGAAGCGACTGTTGGGGTAGACTCCCAAGCTGCATGCCTGGTGGATGGGCCAACCGATGATTATGAAAGTTGGGATGGGGAACCTGCCAAAGAACTCCTCAAAGACAATGCGGTCCTTTGTGTGCATAAGTTGCGGGTTTCTTGAGGTGGAAGGTTTTTCACGTCCTACACAGACAGTACTGGACCGAAGCCACCGATGCTGAGAGCTGTGAAGCGGTGATACTGATGACAGGGGCATGAAAAATGTGGGATAAATCTGACCTTCCGCATAACGAAAGGCTGACGCTTTCATAGGTGGACGGCACTCCTTTCCTATGCCTACATGAACGAGGTTACCTTTGTGACAGACCAGATTTCGACTCGTGACGGTGATTCAGCGGTGAATGACGAGGCACAAGGACCACGATTGCGTTCTACTCGTTCAATGTACTCTTTGGCGGCGACAGTGGGTATTCCCGCACTGACACTCCACCCGTGCTAACACGTTAGAAAGCTCGGGGCTAAGGAGGTCAAAGGGGATGCATTCCAGGACATCCAATCCAAACTCTCCGCCTCTAGCGTCATGCAGGAACTGTTTTCTTCCTTTACTGCAAGGTGGGCGTCCAGCGGTCCCTCCGGTTCACTCCGCATTCTCACTCGGACCCCTTCTAGTCACAAAGAGATCCTGGATATGGAAATCCAGTTTTTCCACGAAAGGGTCACTAAATCTGATCCCAAATGGTTGATTGACCGTATCCAAAGAATGGCGTCTGGGGAGGCGCCCTTCTTGTCCGCAACGCTAAGTTTGGTCTACGACAAACCGCTTGAGGAAACGTTCACAAAACGCAAACCCTTCGGTCTTGGTCCCGGCGGTTGTGTTGAGGAGGAGAGTTTGGGTTATCCCGCTCCTCCCCAAGCATCAACCCATCCAACATTCCTCCACCTCCCGCCATCGATAATATTGCTTCGTCTTCCAATTTGCAAGCTCCAGCTTCCACCCGTCTGCCCGTTCCTCCAATTATGACTCCCAACTCGACATGGCTAAAATGCCGATAATGCGGTGAAGTTTCGCGGCTGTGGGACCTCCGTAACGGTACGTGTTACCCCTGATGCCCAGCTGGGGTGCGAAAAGGAAGACCCTCATGCAGCGCTCGTCATGCAACCTCATGCAGGGAAAACCTATAGCTGGCTGTGAGGGGTATGCGTAAGAAGAGATTTATGTGGAATGTTCTCATGAATGGACAAGCGTGTAAGTTAACGCGCGTCGGCTTGCGAGGTTGAGGTTGGGAGTTGGACGTGGATCTGCGGTGGTGAGATAGCGCAGGTTCGTTCCGGCTGAACAAAAGAGAGGTCTTATTCAGTTCGTCAACGCCGTTTGCCTGTTGATGCGTTAACGGGGTTCACTGCATGTGGCCCGATCCCACCGTCAAACCCGTGAAAATTGACGGCCATTGACCCAAGGTCGCGGCCCTTGTGAGATTCCCCAGCAGGTACTGGGTATGTTCAAACTGTCTACTCCGATTCGCCGACTGGGTGTCTGGACTAGACGGCCGAAACTCTGGTTGCGGTTGGGCCACTCTGCGACAGATGATCTGAGATAACTTAAGTTCGGAAATCATTGGGCCGCTGGCCATATGCTATTTGAATCCCTCGTTATCACCCATGATACCATGCTCTTGGTTAATGTGTTGTGAGCTGCACTGAGGGTTGAACAACCAGCGTTACTGACAGGTCGTCTGAACTCCCAGTAGCGGGCATTAGTACCGTTTACGTTAAAAACACAAGCTACCATGGAGGCTAGCTTCTCTGGCCACCACGGCGAAGGGGGAGATGGAGCGTAAAGGTCCTGTTCCAGGTACGCTTGGCCCGTCTGTACGACCCCCGACCCCGCCTAATAGGTGGGCCCAACGTCCTAAATATCCTATGAATTACGGCGGCCGGATTGGTACAGTAAAATCTACCAAAGCCAGGGGTGCCAAACAAATGTAAACAATCATGCTGGCTTCGGGGGCCATGCCTGATCCAGTCGTAACTTTACCAACCATGAGGAGCTGTTGCTCCTCCAGATTCTCACTATCTGGGACAAGGTTTCCCCGCCCATTGACTCCCAGGACCAGTGGACACAGACCTTCCTGTGGGTAAAGCGTTCCTGGGCTACATATCAGGAAGACGAAGGCACCCATTTCGAGGTTATAGGCTGGGGCTTACGCCTGTCTATCTACGGGTTCTGAGGGATCGCGCACCTCACCCTTGCTCAGTTCCTCAGGGATGTGCTAGTTCAAGGCAATCCCACCATGGTATTTCCTGTGTACAGCTTCGCCATCAACGCCCCTGATGGTGGAACCTTGGAATTACTTCAGAGCTTGGTACTGAGCATCGTCATGCGTATAACAGAATCTGTGGGAAGCACGGTCGGAAGACTGTCAAGGAGGAGGATGACAACACTGGCGAGTGGTGATCCATAAAATGAAGATACGATATTTCTAGAAATCTTTGGGAATTTTGAACTGTTGTACTCGGGACAACCTGGGGGCAATTCTTTGTGGCTCTGATGCGATTTCATGGATGCAGGTGATGTTCTATGTGTGGATTTTTGATGTGCAATTTTTGCAAACTCCAAATCAGGGTCCTGAGTTGCCCCAACCTCGTCAACCACCATGTCGTCCCACCTGGACCCCGCCACGCCATCCGGCTCTAATTCCACCCTGCCATCCGACCAGAGCTCCCTCACACTTGACTCTCTCTCAGAATACGCCAACATTCAGGAAGAACGCATCAAGTTGCTTTTGGAAGACGAGTTCCGGCCTCTTGGAGAACACGAACGATCAGTCGCGCTCTGGCGCAGTGCCTGGGGCAAAACAGACCTTCTTTTGGACACGGTGGGGGAAGTCAAGAGAGACCCCATTCCTGACAGGGTCAACGACTCTCTTATCGATGGCGTCGTGCCCGACAAGTTTGGCATGATGGTCTTGCCGGAGGCCGTCGAAGAATTCTGGAAGTTTAGGTGCCGGAACATCTTCATCCGGCCCAATGAGTACGAGGAAGCCGAGAAAGCTGCTTTGGTTGCCTCTCAACGGGAGTCATGGGATGGGCTCCAGATCTCTGGTCAGCCGGGCATTGGTTTGTTCATTTTCCACTTTGTCATCTACGTGTGATCTTAGAGTTTATTGTCAGGGAAATCTGCCCTTCTTCTTCGCCTCCTCTTGCGGCGTCTCGCCCTCAAGCTCCCCACTGCGCTGCAAATTGAACCAAACAGTGCCATACTTTTCCACAACACGGGTGTGGTGGAGTTTAAAAATCCCAACCGTGGGGCCTCCTACCAACGATTGTGTGGTTTGGGCCTCGCGGATGGTTACCCCCTCGACAGGATTTGGGTCCTTGTGGACTCCAGCTCCAAGTCGGTAGAACCATTTGATGTCTTCCGTGATGGTTGCCTCTTCATGGTCCATGCGGCGTCTCCCCATCACAAACACCAGCCGTGGGTCCAGAGGGCCATGCTCAAGTTCTTCTACATGAAACGGTGGTCCTTCTCAGAGGTGTTACAGGCGTAAGTCAACCTATCCCTGGGAGTTCACAACACTTACATTCCCACAGCCGCACGCTCCAGCGACTCCCACTACGGAAAGAGGAGGATCTGTGGAAGCTTTACTCCGACTATGGAGCATCTCCCAGAAGCTTGTTCCTGTTTGCCCACGACCCGGACAGGTATAGGGAAATTATCGAGGATCAAATCAGCCTGCTGTCGCCCACCAGTTTACAAAGACTGCTCCGGTCTCCCAACAAGGTCACAAAGTGCTCCAACCATATAATCACCACAGTACCATCGCCGGAAAATCGCTTCAAATCATCTTGGACCTTCGCCTCACCATACGCATTGAAGAAATGCTGTGAATTACTACTCGAAGATGAGGCCAATGCTGTTAGGGGGCTCTACGACATGTTGCATAACGACCGGACCACTTCCACTGCTGCTGGGATGGTCTTTGAACACTGTGTTCATCAGTTCCTTCGGAAGGAGAAGACTATCGCTCTCTTCCCTATCCTCGGTCGTCTCCTGAAGAGCGGCCCAAACTCCGGCAAAAACGTCATCTATGACAATTACAAGGCCACGATAAAAGCAAAGAAGCAGACATGGGTCAATTTGCCCAAGTTGGAGGAATTTGTCGTCATCGACGAATCCAAAACGGAGGTCAAGTTAAATACCTACTACCACCCCAAACGAAGAAACTTCCCCTCGATCGACTCGTGGGTTCTCATTTGGCCCGCGTTTTCGAAGGTCCCCATCTTCATTATGTTCCAAATCACAATCAACAAATCCAACCACGATGTAAAACAGGAGGGTTTGGATTTCATGGATCGGCTGAACATTCCCGCAAATGCTGTGAGGTGGCTGGTCGTGCTAACTCCCAAGGGGTTGACACCACAGATTGGACCTGTGGAGGCGGAATATCTGAAGAGCAAGAACAGAAAGCGGAAGTTGGGTGCAGGTGATGTTTTTCCCGAGGACTTTCTTGTCTATCATTACCCAATCGACTTGGCGCTGTCTTCTGGCCCATACAGTCTTTGGGGCAGTTTATGTGGGACGAATTAGTTAACAGGAAACTGTAGTCACAGCAGTTTGGAAGTCGAGAGACCGTTTTAATGAAAGGAAACCATATTTCACCCCATTCTACTGTTCAACATATCAACCATCGCTGTTTGACCCATCACCCTCGTTCACGATCTTGACTAGGCCTCGAGTAGGTAGGATGCACCCTACGTTCTCCGCACCGTCGTCAGTGCGATAGATCGGGGTGCAGAAGCTCTATTAGGGCAGACGTTCTGTGTTACAACCACCATTGGTGATTGTAGCGTTACTTTGTTGTCCTATCCGTGAAGGCGAGGCCGAATGAAAAATCGTGATTTGTGTCCATAGTATACCTGTACCGACCGGATGCGAGCGAGAATTTGACTAGCGTGGAGAAGCAAAACAAAGACCAGCCCCCGAGTTTGGAACCGCCATACACAAGGCAAATACATTCGCTCACTCGACCAGACAAAAAAAGCGGCCAAGTTGAAGAGAAAGTAGTTTAGTACTGTATCATCTTTGCCTTCCGGTGTCCGAACCTCTGGACGAGGTACTCCCAGTTTTGAGCACGGATGATGGCCGAGGGTAGGCGAGTGGCATGGCGAGTTGCCTGAGGCCTGTACTCTTGAGCCTCAGGTTTGACGATATCAACGGAGTTGGATCCGTGTCGTTCTTCAAAAGAGAACCTTGAGAAACCTGAGAAACGCTCCTCGACAGGGTTCCGGGGGCCGGCCCGGAGTCATCTGGACCATGGGCGGTATCCTCGGGGGTGTTGAGCAACTGATCAAATGGTCCGGTCAACCGGGAGATCACTGACAAAGGGGTCGGGAAGTTCGCATCCCCTCTGAACTTGAGGTTGGATTTGGATTGGATTCCAGCCTAGGTTCGCAGGGCCCGCGGGATGGGGGTGCTACACACCTTCCGCACCAGATGGCGATGAGCACTAGTGTGACGGTCAACAGCAGGATCCGGGAGGCCATTCCGATTTCTACGGGAAGCTCGGTTTGTAAACGGAACGTCGACACGGAGGTGGTATTACCAAGTTTAAGAGTGAACCGGTGCCTGTGGTATGAGGGGGCCACTTGAGTTTTCTGGGCGGTGAGTATTTGGATATCTATGGCCTGTTGTGAGAAAACCCGTTGTAACCAAAGTTACTTGAAATCCTAACTTGAGTCGTACGTTGTCCGGGCTTGCCCCCTCCGAAGTTAAACGCCTTCCTCCCTCGCCTCACCTCCCTGATCAAATCCACCCGACGATGGCGAAAAGACAAAGTAAAAGAGCCGCGGCTCTCAAACTTTCAGAATTTGTGTATTATATCGAGTTTCTGTCCATGGCTTGAAATAAAACATGCAAAAATGTAAACCTGTACGAATGTCCCTTTGTTGAGTGCAGCGATGGGAGCGAGAGGAGCGCAGTCGGCGGCCGTCGATCCCTCCCACTCGATAATGTTGCCCCTTGCTGAGGTACGCGGCTGATTCGCAGGCCGGGTCGAAGGATTATTAGCGCCTAAGGCCAGAGCTACGAGAGGTCGTCGACCGCAATGGAGGGAATCATTAGTTGGTCTGGATTCAATCTAATGTACATCGTTAGAACAGGGGGGCGCAGCTGGGATAACGCAGGAAACGGAGGGGGTTAAAAAACTTCTCGGGTCGGTTTTCATTTGGTTGCGCATAAGGATCACCGCCTCAATCCACCGCGGCTGAAATTCTGCCAACTTCCCGCGCGGATTCAGCTTTTTTGCTCGCAGAAGGGTTCTTTGCTAGTTTGGACATAGGTTGCGGTTGTATCCGGGTAGGTTTCTCGGTGATCAGGACGGGTCCAAACCCGGGTTTCGAGGGTTCTGGAGGGGGAGGGGTGAGAAGTCCCGGAGGAACCGGATGGTACGTGTTGGGTGTCAGCGGTTTGTTAGAACTAGACGTAGATGGAGCACCTTCGAGCGCCGCCCAACCTCCGCTCCTAAAGGAAGACCCAAGCGTCATAGATTGTGGAGGAGTCAGCGTGACATGAGATGGTTCTGAGGGTGGGGGAGGTGGTGGTGAAGGAGGTTTCGGTGGGCTCGAGACAGTGGCCCATCCAAATTTCTTGAAACGGCCGCCGGAAGACGAGCTGCCAACCGTTGACCAACCGCCACCGGTGAATCCCAATTTCTTCTCCAGCGAAGCGGGGATGGGCTTGACAGTTGGAGCGGGTGTTTGTAATGACGGGGCTCTGCACGGTACTGACCGCGCTGACCATTGGGGTAACAGTGCTGAGTTTCATCCCGGCAGCCTTGGCAGCCTTCCGGAACTCTTTCTCCTCTCTTTTCCTTTCCTCTTCCCTCCACTTTTCGATCGCCCCTTGGGAGTTAGCCTTCGCTCGCTCGACCGCGTTTCCTTGAACCGGATTTTGGGGTGGTGGGCATAAGAATTGCAGCGTTCGTCATCCTGAGCAACGTTCTTGAATTGTTTTTCGAACACCGGTTCCCGTGACCTCGGATTGGATGTACGGCCGGCGAGCAACGTTGTCCTGCCTGTCATGAGTTCCTTGGAGCTACCAGCGATGACTGGAGACGATACGCACCTCTCTTTCCGCGCGTTGGCCGGGGCTCTCCTATTGGGTAAACGTTCAGAAGCCAGTTCACGACGCTGCGAGACTGTATTTTCGATCTCCCGTGCGTCCTGGCCGTACTTCCCGAGACCGGTCATATCTTGCTTATCGTGGGGCGGAATGGGATCAACCAGTCCTAAGAGTCGAGGATGAGACCGTCTATCGCTCAAACGGAACACTCCGACGCCTACCGTCACCAGCTGCCCCCAATCCCACTCCCTCAACCCAGCCCAACTTCATCAACGACCCGAAACCCTTGGATACGCCCTTCATCATCGGCTTGCACAGAATCCAACGGGGAGGAGGACCGAGAACCGGTGGACACGTTGTCCCCGTATTCATTGATGTTTCTTGCTCGCTAGGGGCGAAGAGGAGGGAAGTAGCGAGTCTAAAGGGAATATTTCCGGCGCGAAGAATACCTTGAAGCCTGAGGGGCTCCGTTGGGTCGAGGCCATGCTGCCTGCGCTCGCCATGGGGTGTGGCGGACATGATCAAAGGTCACGAAGATCCCGGTGGGCGCGATCGAAGTTCGACTCCCGCCAGGACGCTTGTAATACCACAACGCTCCCTCTTCGATCCTCTGGAATACTGTGCCGGGTCAAGTGCAATACGGGCAGAGAGAATTCACCTGTCGTTCGGGGCTTCGTGTTATCCCTGGGGATGACAGCATCCTATTTCGAGCTGCGACGGGTGATGAGATGGGGAAGTTGAGCGTCAAGAACTGAGTTCTGCCATTTCAACAGAGTTGTAGGGAAGAACTTTCTGCCCCGCGGGATAATTGATCGCGACGTGGTTGGGCGCTCCCAGACCTGACGCTCTACAACCATGACCCTTCCACAACACCCAACCCTCGTGGGAGAGAGAAGCCCAGAACTTGTTTCCTAAATGCACTTTCACTCGAGGCGATAAGCTGCCGATGGACGATCCAGCTCTCGGCGATGGATTCCGATGCCACTCGTTCCCCAACGCCGTGCCGACGCCGCACTTGTTTGTTTCTGTCAAACGGCTGTCCATGAGGTTCCTTCAAACCTGGAACATAGGGAACCCACGGTCATGGTTCCATTTATCATAACCGGGGTGCGACGTGCGCGTACGTCCTCATCCGTCCACCCCACTCCCCTCCCCGATTCGGTCCCCCGCCACCTGCCTTCGATTCGTTGAAACCCTCTTTCAGCGTGAGCAATACCTATCATATTTAGTGGGTTATACATACTTACAAGCGCTTCAGGGAACGATGTTTGGGCTCCGGAGCCACGAAGCCACACGACCCTTCCCATCCTCCCCAAAGTCCGTCAAGAGATCCACCAAGGATATACGGAACAGATCATCTACCTTCACCGATGGCGTATCCAATACCTTGAAGCGAGCAAGTCGTCGAATATCGTTAAACAAGCCTGAGATCCCCGCCAAACTCTGTCCCAGCTGCGTTGAATACGTCATCGACCGTTCATCCGACAATGATCCTGAACGAATTGACGGAGATCATGAATGGATCGGTGGTGATACTGAGTATATTCACGAGGATCCCTGGCAGATTGACGAACCCTTAAACGGATTTGAGCCCTAATTGACAGATCAGCTTCTTTTGGACCCTGCCACCATCTTCAAGCACCCCCGACCTTCTTCGTTGTTAATCTGGGTCTAATGTTTTGCGTGGAGCTGTGGACCTGCCAAAATGTCGGAAATTCTCCGAACGCATGTGGGTTGCGTTTCTGGAGGTCCACGTGGCTGTCCCCTTCCATGGTCTCCCGCCCGTCGAACCAAGGGCATCACCTTCGGTACCCGTATGATGAGTCCAGGGCATCCCCAGGGGCTTGGCCATCAATCCTTCTGACCAGGCCCCCTGTAGGGGTCCCGTGGATAAAAATGTCTGGGAATATAGTTCCCGATCACCTGCGACATATCTGTATCAATCCGCGCTTCAACGACGCCCCCGCAACGTCCTCGTTAATGGACCCTTGCCAACCGACTACCGCTCGTTCGAGAGGAGGATCGTTCAAGTCGCTTTGGTGGGATTCCCCCAACCCTGAACTCACGACATGGGGGAAGGGTGAAATGAAGCTGTGGTGAGGGATTTCGGGCGTTCAACTACCCCGTCCCTATGGATGAATTGTTTCCTGATAACCCATTGAGCAATTCATAAAGACCCATTTTTCGTAGTTAGTACGTATCAAGACTGGCCCAAGTGGCATATCAGTGCAATCCGAGAGTCTTACACGTTTATGATCAGTCCCTGTGGGACCGTAATGATTGGTGGCAGTCAGAACGGGGTGGTTGGAATAGGTCTCACATGGTCAAAAAGCAAAGTCAATCCGTGAATTTTTTTTCTCCGACACCCCCGAACGCTTTGAGACGCTTCGCGCGTGCTTCCTGCACCGTATGCAGAATGTACCCGTGGCACGAAACCAGCGGACGTTCCATTTACGGATACATATTGACCTCGGCTACGTACAGCCCGTAGTGCGCTGCCGTCCCGGGCTCTGTCGCTAGCCGGTCCTGAACCTTATAAGAATGGTCAAAGTCTAATTCCAAAAATCTTGGGATAAAATCATTCTGGAGCGACCTCGGGGGTCCTGTCAAACGTTACATGGTCAATTACAATTATAGTCGTCGTCCTGCGCTCAGTGCGCGGATGTGGGGCTCCTACTTAGGAGCTCATTCTGTCCCAGGCCTCCTTTACCAACTTTACGGCACCTTCAGATCGAGGCTTATCGTGCATTTGAATGGATTAGGATCCCTGGTTCAAGGTTGTGCGACGGTCAACATCGTAACCATAAGAATCGATGGCTCGAGGAAACATACCGAACGGAGGCACCGTGGAATTCGCCTTTGGGAACTTGAGGATTTCCATCCTCGTCCAAAGCAGGCCCGATGTCGAACGCAGAGAGTACGCAAGCGACGACGAGGTACACGGTCCGGATGGCGAACTGCTTGCCGGGACAGATCCTAGAGATTACGAGTACGATTATTCAGCATTGGCGGGTGGGACACGAACTTCGAAGTTCGGGGTTCCGTACCTCCTCCCAGATCCGAACACCCTATCCTCAGGATTGAAGATCAGGGGGTTGATTTTCCCATCCTTGAGGAATCTATCTGGGTTGAAGGCTTCCGGGTTGGGGTAGACGTCTGGATCACGAAGGATCGCCCAGAGGTTCTCTATAACAGTTGCACCTGCAGGGATGAAGTATCCCCGGTACACGTCGTCCTGGGTGGATTTTTTTGGGACGCTGATAGGGAAGGGTGGATTCCACCGGAAGAGTTCCTTCACCAGAGCGTCGACATACGGCAGGCTCTCTCTGTCCGAAAAGTCCGGGAGGTGTTCTTTGCCAACGACTCGGTCAAGTTCCTCCTGAGCTTTCTTCATGACGTCAGGGTTGAGAACCATTACCAGGAAGAACGTCTGCAAGGCCGAGCTTGTCTGAAACCAGTGTCAGGGGGGCACGGTGAAGTCCGGTTGTGTCTCCGACATACCGTTATGGCTGCAGCTGTAACCGACTGTGAGGAACACGAGGACGAGGACGGGTCTTGGGACCAGCTTACCGGCAAACATATTGCCCGAGACCTCCCGTATGATATCTTCGCTAAAGTTCGTTCGCTCGTTGCCCTCCAAACGAGACAAACAGTCGGACGTTATCGAGTGGGTAAATCCCTCGCCGGACTGTTGGTCGCACCTGGGTCTTAAACGCAATTCGATCCCAGGGTACATTATGAACTGACCTTCATGGCATTCTTCACATACTCCATGGGACCGTCTATGGATATCTGGTACTTTTCACGTACTTCCTTGGCGAGAGCCTTGAACTTCGTCCCAGGGAACCAGTCTGGGAGATATCGTACTGTCAAAGGTTTCGTCAATTGCTTGTAGGTGCCGATTGACCGTATAGGCACGCACGTATGGGGATGGCATCGACGAGGAACTTTCCGGGTTCCAGAGCGACTCCTAGCGCATGTGACGCGGCGCGGGTCGCGCTCAGGAACGGGTCCTCGGCTGATTTGAGATCGAGCCCGTAGGTTACGGACAACATAATGGCTCCGGGGGTGCTTTGGGAATAAGTCCCATAAGTAGACGGTTTAGGCGAAGGGGAGTAAGGAATAGCTTACAACTCCGCCTCCTGGAAAAAACTCTCGGGTTCCTCCAGCAGGCGCGACAGAAGACGATATGTGTATTTGTACCGGTGGCTGTCGAAGCTTCCGGTAAGTCTTCCGTTCAGGACCTCGTGGCAGAGTCTGCGGCGAGTCCTCCATCGGTCACCGTAGGGCATCAGGACAAATGCCCACTCCGCGGTACCTGCCCTGTCGATGAAGATCAGCGGTCATGAGGCGACCTCCTGGGGTGGCACCCAATCTCACAGTTGCGCCATTGTCGATGTAGGCTGCGACTTAGTGTCAGGAACGGATGGTGAGGATAGTTAGACCACCGACTCTATCTGAGTAAATGGTTGACCGCTTCTCAAGCAAATCCAAAATCGCCTCGTTGCTACTCAGGACGACCACGTCATCACCCATCAGTCGTAAGTACAATATATCCGTGCCTTTCGAGAGGCTACTTTAGAACTTCCAGGGAAGAAGGTGACGTTGGGGCGTACCGTGGTCCTTAGCCAACGATGCGAAGTTTTCCCACATCGGAACGCTCATGGAGAGATCTAAGACGTTTCCAAGAATCGGATAGCCCTTCGGGCCTGGCGGGTACGACAGAATTGGTTTCTTCCATTTCTTGGCGAGGATGAAGATGGGGATGGAAAGCAGCAGCGAGTAGGTGATTACAGAAGCGTCGAACATGGCGACGAAGGAGGTGCGGGAGGTCTTATGCCCCAGTCGTCACCAAGACCCCCCGTCTCGGAGCGCACGTAAGTACTCGTCCATGACATTTCATTCTTGGTGACCGGCAATTCCCGTTGGTCCGACAGGCCAGGTCCTAGGTTGCGATACGCCCGCATCGCGTCTTCATTCGAGTTATCCGCGGGGGCCACTGCCGCAGTGTTGGATGTGAGGATTGCCAGCAGGCGATCGTGATGCAAAGAACAGCCTGATTCCAAAAATCTTGGCATTCCTTACGGGCCACGCTTTTATCAGGGTGACTGGGCGACTATCCGTAAGGCCGCCCGCGTACACGCGAGTCCAAACGAATACCAGGCTCAAAAAAACTGTCAATGGGACCGCCATAGGTTGTTCCGGGTTCTCATTACCCTCCGACCCGGGATCCCACTGGTTGATCTTCCTCCTCACTGAACACGACTTCGCCGTTGTCTTCACTAACCTGGAGGTGCGATCATTATGTGCGTAATCAGGGCGACTTTGTTGCAGTTATTACCTTTCCACGAGCGAGTTCGGCCATGTCCTCGAATCCCCAGTCTTTTAGGACGCCGCCCTCTAGATGTGCAACTTCTTCACCTCCCATCCACCGATTACCTCTAAATCTTCCCCCTCCTTCCTCACGAGCTCCGTCATGGAGAAGCACCCGACCCTGACTGACAGCTTCGACCGATCACCATGCAAGCTCCTTATGAGTGCGATGATGAGCGCAGCGTGGCTCACAAGCATGATCACTTTGTGCTGGGGGTATAGTCTCTCTACGTGCGGGACGAAGATAGAGATGTACCCATCAGTACGATCGTGGATCTCCTCCACCTCTTCTAACCGACTGGACGGATACCAGGTTGTAGACCACCCTGCAGGATCGATTTCTGGGAACCACTGCTTGAGATCGGAGGCAGACCCAGGTCGAGGATGGAGACCCCTCCCAGGGGCGACCGGGGAGCACCATTCGCTCAACCCTACAAAGGAGTTATCGAGTAGAACCTAGTGGTGATGTTCAAAAGGCGAACCGTGTTCTACGTAGAGCGGGAGCTCTAAGGCTTGCGCCGTCTGTAGGCAACGGTCTGGGCGCAGCTGGTCATCAATATCGGACTGCATGATCCAGTGGGGAGTTATTACAGTAGGGAGAATAGAAGATCGCCAATTACCGCACCAAAACGGCGTGTTTCGCCCCGAACATCCACAGGCTTTCGGCGGCAGCCAACGACGACAGTCATTGTCGTTGTCAATTGTTGCCGAAAAACCTATGGAAGCTAGTGCAAAATACGCTGTTTGGTGTCAAATATGTTTGTTGTACAAAAGCATAGGGCTTCTGATAAGTGTGCCATGCGAGAGACCACGAATACGGGCTGCAGGATGTGTGGCGATGGGGGGGCTTGATCGATCTCGATCGGACGATCACCGAACCCACCCTCAGTTGGTCCAAACCCGATATCCCCTCTGCCACGACGGCACATCCAGCTCGCTTTTTTCTTTTTTTCTTTCCTGCATCCCTTCACTTCTCCCAGGATTCTGGTCTCCGCTCCGTTCTACGACGATCACCGGTTATTTTGCTATGGCAACGAGGCAAGGCATTTCTGGGTTGCCCGAGACTAGGGGCGATCAAGACTACTACCGGTACAACAACGATATCCATATGGACACCGCCAGAGGGACGATAGGAGGGCTTCCCGATATTCGCATGGACACCGCAAAGGGCTATACCGTTAACAATGATATCGCGATGGACACCGCCAGAGGCAACACCACCCTCAAGGTCGGACCCCTCAAGGCGTGGGAGAGGGAGCTAGTGGAAAACCCAGAGATTAGACGCAAATCTACCGTCGCTCAATTATGTGCGTGTTGTGCGAGAACTTGTCCCAAACTCCCCACCCCCGCGGATTTTGATTGTTGATCGTTGATGATCTATCGTAGATTTCCTCGACTATTATTTCCAACTTTTGGGTTACATCGCGTCAAGGAGGGAGCGCAGGTCAAAGTTTGACACGGATACCACTTCACGAAAACTATCGTCGGCCGAGCATGCCAAGGAATTCAAGTCGTATTGTGGACGTGAACGCGTATTGCTCCGTCGCAGAAGAACCAAGCTGAGAGTAGAGCAATTCCATATCATCGCTCAGGTTGGGCAGGGAGGTTACGGAGAGGTCTATCTTGCTCGCAAACAGGAAACCGGGGAGGTTTGCGCGCTGAAGAAGATGCGCAAGCGTACATTATTCAAGATGGACGAGGTTCGTCTGAGCCAGTTGGATCAGCCTCGATCCATTTATAACCGCAGTACAGATCCGCCACGTCCTTGTTGAACGAGATATCCTGACCGCCACCAAGACACCATGGTTGGTTCGTCTGCTGTACGCCTTCCAGGATCCTCAATACGTTTATCTTGCCATGGAGTACGTGCCCGGAGGTGACTTCCGGACGCTGCTCAACAACTCTGGGGTCTTGAAAGAGGAACACGCGAGGTTTTATATCAGCGAGATGTTTGCTGGGGTCACCGAGCTCCACAAACTTGGTTATATTCATCGAGATCTTAAGCCTGAAGTGAGCTGCCGTTGCTTGACTTCAGGTCGGTTAACTAATGGCGTCGAAGAATTTTCTCGTTGACGGAACAGGACATGTTAAACTCACCGACTTCGGCCTTGCTACTGGCGCTCTCAACCCGCAACGGATAGAGTCGTTGAAGGGCAGGGTAAACTCGAATTGCTTACAGGTTCGAAGAAAAAACTGATCGCTCTCTCAGCTCGACAAAGTCAAAGACAACGAAGTTGTCCATCGTTCCACTCTCGAGAGGAGATCCATCTACCGATCCATCCGTAACGCCGACCCCCGCTACGCCGACTCAATCGTCGGATCTCCTGACTATATGGCACCTGAAGTATTGCGGGCGAAACCGTATTCCTACTCGGTCGATTACTGGAGTCTGGGATGCATTCTGTTCGAGTTCTTGGCTGGTTTCCCCCCGTTCAGCGGAAGCACTCCCGAAGAGACCTGGACGAACCTCAAGAACTGGACGAAGGTGTTGAGAAGGCCCGAGTACGATCGGCCTGAGGATTTGATTTTCAATCTTTCAGATATCGCTTGGGACGCTATCACGAGGTCTATACCATTACTTCTTCGTTCCCGGCCGATCCGCTGACATCTTCTGCATCCTCGATAGGTTGATCGCTCACGCCAGTGTCCGTTTCTCCGGGCTTAACCAGGTCTCAGCCCATCCTTTCTTCAAAGGAGTAAGGTGGAAGGACCTGCGCTCCGTCAAGGCGCCTTTTGTCCCTGCCTTGGATTCTGAAATAGATACGGGCTATTACGACGACTTTACCTCTCCAGAGGACATGGCCAAGTATGCGGAGGTCAAGGAGAAGCAGAGGAACGTAGACAAGGTCAAGGAAAAGGAGGACCAGTTTGG
>Ga0307516_10004030_pt1 | contig 18412 bp, 15 predicted proteins | sample 19_EM_MG_FD_203310 | JGI IMG/M metagenome (GOLD analysis project Ga0307516, IMG submission 203310) | Populus trichocarpa ectomycorrhiza microbial communities from riparian zone in the Pacific Northwest, United States - 19_EM | ecosystem: Host-associated > Plants > Roots > Unclassified | place... | reverse complement strand
TGAGCAGCGTCGTTTCGGCGAAGCGGCGCCCGACGATCTGCCAGCAGACGTGGCGCGCGTACAGCGCCTCGAGCTCCGACCAATCGAGCACGAACAGGCGAGTCTCCTCGACGGCCTCGACGCTCAAGTACGACGGCTGTCGCGTTAGCAGCGAGACGTAGGCGCCGACCACGCTGCCGGGGCCGCCAAAGCCGCGCACGAACGACTGGCCACGCGCTGTCACGTGGAGCTTGCGGATCAGACCGTTTACGACGAAGCCGAGGCAGTCGGCCACGTCGCCTGCGCGGGTGAGCGCCTGGCCGGCTGCGAGCGTCTGTAGGCGCAGCCGCGGCTCGACGTAGCGCCATTCCTTGGCAGGAATCGGCGCCAGGTGCTGCAAGAGCGGCCGCACGTGCTGCTCGGCGCGGAGCTGATTCTTATCTCGGGATAAGGACATCGGGCCTAGGATTGGTAGAGACTTGGCGCGGTGTCGACCTTTACCTTGATAGCCAAGGCAGCCGGCTCCGACGAAGCGCCGGAAAATACCTGCGCTGCGATCGCGGCGGTGCTCGCGGTGCCGGCGCCACCGGGCGTCACGCTGGCGATCGAGCTGGACGTGCGGCTGAGCGCCGACGGCGCGCCGGTCGTGATCCATGACGCCCGGCTCGAGCGCACCACCAACGGGCGCGGCAGGGTGGCCGACCTCACGCTCGAACGGCTGCGTCGCTTGCAGGCCGGACCCGGGGCGGAGCGCATCCCCACCCTCGAAGAAGCCTGCGAAGTCGCAGGCCAGCACGAGCTGGTCGTCGACGTTCACGCGCGCGGCCCGGGCGTCGCGGAGCAGATCGTACGTTCCCTCCGGCGCATGCACGTGCGCTCGCTGGCGCGCACCATCGTTGCCAGCGAGCACGCGGGCGTGGTCCGCGCCGTGCGGGGGCTCGAACCGCGCCTGCGCACGGCGGCCACGAACCTGGAAGCGTGGCGCAAGCTGCTGCTCGAGCGTGCGCGGCTAAACTGGTGGTCTCCGCGCGGGCACACCTGGATGGTGCCCGAGAAGCATCGCGGCCTTGCGATCGCTACGCCGCGTTTCGTCGCTCGCGCGCGGCAGGCCGGCGACGCTGTGTGGGTGTTCGTCGTCAACGAACCGGCCGAGCTGGCGCGCCTGCGAAGCTTGGGTGTGAGCGGCGTTTTCACTACACGCCCGGCGGCCCTGGCGCGCGGTGTTTTCGAGCTGCCAAGAAGCTGACGCGGAAGCGAGTGTAGCCGTGATAGCTTGAGTGGTTTGTCGGGCGCACGGACCACGCAAAGCCGAGTGAGGCCAAGCTCGTGAGGCTCGTGTACTCAACGTTCGTCGCCCTGCTCTTGCCGTTCGTCGGCTGCGGCGGGAAGGCGGAAGAGTACGTGCTCTTGAACCACGGCGCCGACGCGGGCAGAGCCGCCGGTAAGACATCGTTTGCCGGCGCTGGGAGCTCGTCTACGGCGGGCGTGACTTCAGGCGCTGCGGCCAGCGGAAGCGACGCCGGAGGTCTGGGTAGCGGCGGTTTCGGCGCTGGTCACGACGTGCCGCAGGGCGAGGGCGGACAGGTCTTCAGCGCGGCGGGCGAGGGTGGCCAGGTTTTTGCTGCAGGTGGCGCCGCGGGGAAAGCTGCGGACGGCGGCGCTGCCGGTATGAACGACGCGGCCGGTGCGAACGCTGCTGCTGGTGCCCCTGCAGACCTAGCGTCGGGCTGCGTCTCCGTTACAGAATGCCCGCAGCCGCCCAACTCTTGCTTGACCGCGCGCTGCGCGGCGGGCGTTTGCGTCACGGACAACGTGCCAGCAGGCGCTTTGTTCGTGCTCGATGCGCCCGCGGATTGCCACGCGACGACGGCCTGCGATGGCCTCGGTCACCCGACCCTCGAGGTCGCCCAAGAAAACGCGCCGACGCCGAACAACGAGTGCCTGGCTGGGACGTGCAACAAGGCCGGAAGCATCGGTACCGAACCGGTGCCGAGCGGCTCGGCTTGTCGTGCCGACTTTGGTCACGGAAAATGCGACGGCAAAGGTGTTTGCGTGGCTTGTCTCGCCAGCGCAGATTGCCCGCTCGGCGAAACGTGCACCGCCTATCACGCCTGCGCCGGGCAGCCGTGCTCCGCTACCAATTGCGGCGGCGCTTGCCCCGCCTGCGTGGTCGCCAATACCTGCGCCGTCGACACTGACTGCGCCTCGAACGCCTGCGACCCCGAAACGCTGCTCTGCGTCGCCGACCATCAATGCGTCGACCACCGCCAAGACGGCAACGAAACGGACACGGACTGTGGCGGTGGGCTTTGCCCGTTGTGCGGGCTCGGCCAGGCATGCCTCGCCAACCTCGACTGCATTACGTTCGCCTGCGACTTGGTCACGCTGACGTGCGTCGCCAATACCTGCGTCGACCACCGGCTGGACAGCGATGAATCCGACCTCGACTGTGGCGGAACCACTCCGTCGTGCAGCCTGTGCGGTGTCGGTAAAAAGTGCCACAGCAACTTCGACTGCGTTCCTGGGCATTTCTGCAACTCGTCTCCAGGCGGGGTGTGTCAATGAACGAGGTTTGGTAAGCGATGTCAGACCATGGCTCGATGCTCCGACGAATGAGCCGCTCTCGCCCCGGGCGCTACGCGCTCAGCGCAGGCCTTGCCGTTTCGCTAGCGCTCGGCTGCAACGGAACGGAGACGATCTACGAAGTCATCACCAGCGGCGGCGGGTCGGGCGCGAGCGCTGGAACGCCGAGCTTTGGCGGCGATGGCGCGAGCTCGGGCGGCAATAATGCGAGCTCGAACGGCGGCAAGCCGGCTTCCATCGCGGGCTCTGCCGCAAGCTCGGGCGGCGCCCATGCTGGCGGCCTCGCGGGTGGTGACGCGGCTCAAGCCGGAAATGCGGACCCCGGCGGCGCTGCGGGCAACGCGGGCGGCGCGAGCGGCAGAGCCGGCACGGCCGGCACGGCCGGCACGTCGGATTCGGCCGGCAGCGCAGGCGCGAGCACAGACGCTGGCGCCGGCGGTGCGGATTGCGGCAGCTTGCTCGCGGACGTTCCAGCCGATTGTCACGCGAAGGTTGCTTGCTCGGGCACACGCGTGGTCGACCAAAACAACGTGCCGACGCCGGCTAACCCGTGCATCGAAGGCACCTGCAACGGCGCCGGCATTCCTGGAACGGCGCCTGCTGCGGCGGGCACAGCGTGCGACGCCGCAGGCGGCGGCACGGTGTGCGACGGCGAGGGCAAATGCGTGCGCTGCGTCGTCGCCGGTGATTGTCCGGGCGGCCAGGCGTGCTCGGCAGCGCACCAATGCCTTGCCAATACTTGCACTGACGTCGGTTGCGGCGGCGTCTGTCCGGCCTGCGGCACGGGCAAAAAATGCCTGGCAGATGCCGATTGCCTCACGTTTGCCTGTGACGCGGTAGCGCTGACGTGCATCACACCGCAATGCCAAGACCACCGCCAAGATGGGGTCGAGACCGACGCCGACTGCGGTGGCGACTTCTGTCCGGCCTGCGTGCTGGGCAAGAGTTGCGCGGTCGACACCGACTGCGCCAGTCAGGCTTGTGACGCGCTGACGCTGAGTTGCGTGCCCGGTCAGTGCTCGGACCATCGCACCGACGGCTACGAGACCGACATCGACTGCGGCGGCGGCGGCTGCAACGCGTGCAACGTCGGCCAGCACTGCAAGAGCAGCTTCGACTGTCTGTCGGGGCACTTTTGCAACGTCGACAAAGCGTGCCAGTGAGCGAACGGCGCGGCTCGGCTGGGCGCAGCGGGGCTCGCGCCGCCCTCCGTAAACGGACACCCGTGATCGATTCGGGCGGCTCGCGCATTAAGGTGCGGTGCTGCGACGTTCCAACCGGTTTTACTTCGCCTGCGCGGCCGCCCTCGCCGCTTGCGGCACGAGCGTAGGGCCAGGGTCCCCGGCCAACGGGCAGGCAGGCTCGGGAGGCGGATCTGGCGTGTTCGTCGCCAGCGGCAGCGGCGCCGGTGCCCCCGTCAGCAACCCCGCGAGCGGCGGCAGCGCTAGCCCGGTGAGCTCGAGCGCGGGCCTGCCTGCGGGCGGCGGCGCTGGGCTGGCTGGTACATCACCCGTTGGGGTGATGTCTGAAGGCGGCTCGGGCGCTGCTGGCGAGCCAGCCAGCGCCGGTGCGGGGGGAGCGGGCGCCGCCACGACAGGCGCCGGCGGCGTTGGCGCTACGGTCCCGAGCGCCGATTGCGCGCCCGTTTGGCCCAAGCCGAGCACGACGACCAAGCTCAGCGCAACCTTCGAGGTAGCGAGCGTGTACGACGGGCAAGGCCAGCGCTTCGTCGGCGCGGGTGACCTCGGCAGCGGCAGCCAGTCCGAGAACCAACCGCCGCTGTTCGAGCTTTCGGCTGGCGCCACGCTGAAGAACGTCGTGCTCGGCAGCCCGGCCGCCGACGGCGTGCATTGCTTGGGCACCTGCACCCTCGAAAACGTGTGGTGGGAAGACGTGGGCGAGGACGCTGCGACCCTCAAAGGAGATTCTCCTGCGCAGGTGATGCGCGTCATTGGTGGCGGTGCGCTGCACGCGGCCGACAAGGTGTTTCAGCACAATGGCCCCGGCAGCTTCATCATCGAAGGCTTCTACGTCGAAGATTTTGGCAAGCTTTACCGCTCTTGCGGCAACTGCAAGCAGCAGTACGCGCGCCACGTCGAAGTCCGCGGCGTCGCGGCCAAGTCCGGCAAAGTGCTGGTTGGCGTGAACGTGAACTATCACGATACGGCGGTGCTCGAAGACATCACGCTGTGTGCCGGCACGCCCAAACCCGGCATCTGTGATCGCTACACCGGCAACGCCGACGGCAGCGAACCCGTGAAGACCGGCAGCGGCGCCGACGGAACCACCTGCAACTATGCGGAGTCGAGCATTCATGACTGAGCGCGCATCCCGATCGCCATCGCCAACGTTTGCGGCCTCTCAGGCGCCCTGGTGGCTGGCTCTGCTTTTGGCCGGCGCCGCCTGCAGCGGACCCGCGACGACAGCCCACGACGGCAACGCTGCCGGCGGCGGCGTCACCGGCGCCGGCGGCAGCTCCAGCGGGGCCGGCAACGCCGGCGCTACGAGCTCAGCGGGGCCTGAGCTGGCACTCGGCGGTAGCGCGACGACCACGCCCGTAGGCGTAGACGGTGGTTCTGCCTGCGTCGCGACCGAAAGCGCGGCCACGCTCGAGCCCATCTACCTGGCTTTCGCGTTCGACGTATCGGGTAGCATGGGCGACGACGACAGCGCCTACGGCGACGACCACAAGCGGGCGCTCAAATGGGATCCGGTGGTTAGCGCGACCGGCAGCTTCTTCGGCGACCCGAGCTCGAGCGGCATCCACGCCTCGCTCACCTTCTTCCCGATCGACGCGGGCAAAGACGAGCGCTGCGATCCCGGCAGCTACGCCAAGCCCGACGTGGAGCTCACGGAGCTGCCCTCTGCCACGTTCGCCGCCGCGCTCGACAAGGTTCAGCCCGACCGCGGCGGCACACCTACGCTGGCCGTCGTGAGCGGGGTCATCTCGTCTATGCAAGACGTCTTGGCACAGCACCCAAACGCCAAGCACGCGCTGGTGCTGGTGAGCGACGGCGAGCCGCAGAGCTGCAAAGACAACGACATCAGCTCGATCGAGGCCGCCGTAGCCAAGGTCAAGGACCAGCTGCCGACGTACGTGATCGGCGTCGCCAACCCCTCGGGCGACGACAACGTGAAGGCGCTCGACCGCATCGCCCTAGCCGGCGGCACCGAGCACGCCTTCATCGTCGCCACCGGCGATCCGGCGGCCACGAAAAGGGCTTTCGCCAAGGCCGTCGACAGCATTCGTCAAACCAGCGTCTCGTGCTCGGTGCCGCTGCCCACGCCACCCGATGGGCAAAAGCTCGATCCGAGTAAGGTCAACGTGAGCTACACGGCCGGCCAAAAGATGCTTCTGATCTACGACCCCGACTGCGCGCGCAGCGACGGCTGGCGCTACGACGACGCCTCCAATCCGAGCAGCGTCGAGCTGTGCGCGCCGAGCTGCGCTAGCGTCGAGCAGGCCAAGTCTGCGACGTTGAGCGTCGAATTCGGCTGCGCCACGTTCACCAAACCGCCGAGGTAATCGCTCCGCGTAGCCCCAGAAAGAGCTCCGGCGAGAGCCACGGCACGCGATGAAACTCGGCGTCACCAAAGCCGAAGCGGTCGCGGGTTAGCGGCGCCCAAAGCGTCCCGCCCAGCTCCAGCCACAGCGCGCGCTCGAGCCTCAGGCGCAGGGCGCTGCCTGGTCCCGCTGCCAGCCACAGCCGACCCGCGCGCCGAGCCGCGGGCGCGCGACTGCCGCTCGCGAGCAGCTGACCTGCTTGAAAATCGGCGCAGACCGCCAGCCCGAGCGAAGCTTGCGGCATGCCGACCGCGCACATTTCGATGCTGCCGCTCACCAACCGAAAGCTGGCGTCACCGTCGGCCGTGTGCGCGAGAAAGCTGCGCGCGTAGCCGGCAGCAATTCGCAGGGCCGGCGCAATGCCAGGCGTCGGAGCGGCTACTTCCAAGCTCCCGCGCACACCGAGCAGCCAAGTCGGAGCGAGGCTCGGTAGCGCGCTACCCAGCGCTCCGCCGGACCAAGCGGCGCGTCGTCGAGCTGCGACACGGGGCCGTGCTGCGAGGTCGGCGTCTGCGGCAACCGGTGGGGCAGCGGCGGGCGTTGTGGGGGCGCTGGGGGCCGCGGCCGGGCCTTGCGCGAGCGGATCGATCGCCAGTGCCATCATCAAGGCCAATGCCTCTAGCAACGCCGGACAGTCGCGGTCGCTCAGTCGGCGCACTTCGGGAGCGAGCCCCTGACTCTGCACCGAAAGCTCGCCCTCGTAGCGTCGCGACTGCTCGCGAATGACGACCGCAAACAGCCGTGCGTCGGCCAGCTGCTCGTCGACCTGGAAGCGCGAGGTGCGGGCCGCGACCCGCGCCAAGAACGCGCTTTGATCGCCGCAGGCGGCCGGCGCACGGTAGCTTATGTGTACGACCTCGCGCGGAGCTTCGGTGTGCTCGGCTCGGCCCGCACGCCCGCCGAGCAGCAGCCCCGCGGCCAGCAAAACTCCGCTAGTTCGGCCCAGTTTCGTTTTCGAGCGAGCGGCGCAGCTCAACGTCGGCCTCCACAACCGTCGCAGCGTAGTAGGAGCTGGGCTCGAACACGAGTCCCGGCTCGTTCTCGTCGATCACCGCGCCGCCGCTGGCAACGTCAGCTCGGGAGCGCAAGCGGCCCGGCTCGGGGTCATCGGCAATCTGGGTCACGGTTGCGTGGCTGCTCGCGTCGGCGTCGTAGAAGTTCGCCTCGGAGAGCAGCTCGCCCGCCATGCTGGAGCCGCTGGCAAAGCTCGACCAGGCCTGGAACAAGTTGTTGTAGCTGTGAACCTTACCGAAGCGTAGCCGCGGGTGGTACGTCAGCGTGTGGTCGAACCAATTGTGGTGCAGCGTGACGCGTAGCTCGGCATCTTCGGTGTCGTCGTTGTTGGCGCCGAACAGCATGACCTTGTCGTGGTCGTGAAAGTGGCACCACGAAACGGTCACGTCGGTGGCGGCGTGGGACAGATCGACCAAGCCGTCGCCGTACCGCGACAGGTCGCAGTGATCGATCCAGATGCGCTGAGCGCCAGCGCTGAGTGCCAAAGCGTCGTGACCTTCGTTTTGCGAACCAGGGTCGTTGCCGCCGTCGAAGCTCAAGCTCTCGATGAGCACGTTTTCGACGGGCCCGCTCAGCGAAATGCCGTACTTGTGCAGCGTGACTTTCTGACCACGGCCGTCGAGCGTCTTGTTCGAGCTCGCCACGAGGTCCGATTCGAGCGCGATGTCGCCCGATAAATCGAACACAATCCAGGTTGGGGCGTCGCTTTCGAGCGCCGCGCGTAGCGTGCCGGGGCCCGTGTCGTCCAGCGTGGTCACATGCGTGATGCAGCCAGCAGCACCTCCGTCCACCTGGGCACCGAAGCCGCGGGCGGACGCGAGGAGCGCGAGCTGCTCGGAGCTTGGCGCTTCGGCGTCACAGCTCGTCGGCGGTGGCCGCTGAGCGGCTGATATGCGGTCGCCGAGCGGCACGTAGTCGCCCGAACAGCCGAGCGTCGCGCCGAGGGCGAGCCAGCACCAGAGCCGAGGCGAGGCTAAGCGACTCACGGCGCTGCCATGAGCGAGGCCAGCCGTCGAGTGTAAGGGCTGGCCGGGTGCTGCTCGCTGAAGCGCCGCGCCAGCAGCGCCGCTTGTTCGCGCTTGCCGGCCGCGAGTAGCGCCTGGACGCGCAACACCAGCGCTTCTTGCTGCAGTTTACCTTGCGGATAGTTGCGCGCGTACTCGTCGAGCAGGCTCAGCGCGCGTTGCGGCTCGGGCAGCGCGGCTCGCGCTTGGTCGATAGCCTGCACCTCGGCCGACAGAGCGTCGATGGTGGTGTCTGAACGTGCGTCGCGCGCGGCGTGCTCACTCGACCTTTCGGGTGCTACTGGCTGCGCCGGCTGGTCAAGCATGGCCGAGCTGCCCTCCGCGTCGGCGGAGCGTGCGGGCGCAGCGGTTGGCGTCGCTCGGCTCGTCGCCGGCGCGGCGCTCGGCACACGCGGCGTGGCCTTTACCACGCCGGCGGTCGCGCTCGAGCCCGGGCGCGTAGCCATGACCGCCAAGCTGACACCGCCCACCAAGACCACGGCCGCCAGCTTGACCAGCGGTGCGCCGGCGACGCCCGTGCTGCGCAGCGCGAGGGCGAGCCGACTCCACAGGCTTGCGCCCGTCGCCACGGCGAGCGCCAGCGCGGCACGTCGCCGCGAGCGTCCCCTCGGTCGTTCGGCTCGCCCCGCGGCTAACAGCTCGCGCTCGAGCTCACTGCCGCCAGACAGCAATCGCAACGGCTCGCTCATCGCTCGGCTCCTCTCCGCGATTTTTCGGCTTGTCGCGCGGCAAGCTCGCGGGTCACCTGGGCGAGTTGCGCTCGAAATTGTTCCCGGCTTCGCCGCAGGCGCGAGGTAGCGGTGCCGAGCGGTATCGCCAAAAGCTCGGCGATTTCTGGCAGCGTAAAATCCTCCAGCTCGTAGAGCGCGAACACGCGGAGCAAGTCACCGTCCAACCGAGCCAGCACCACGTCGAGCAGGTCGCGCGCGCGCTTTTGGTCCGCGAGCTCATCGGGCCCCGCCCCGGCCGAATGCCGCTCATCGAAGTCTTCGCTCAAGACCTCGCGCAAGGCGACGCGACGGAGACTCGACGCCAGGCGCAGGGCCGTGCCGTACAGAAATGCGCGCTCGCTGCCGGCTCGCACCAGCTCGCGCCGCTCGGCCAAGATCAAGAACACCTGCTGGGCGGCGTCGTCGGCCGAGCGCTCCGGAACGCCAAGCCGCCGCAGGAGCCGCCAGATGCTTTCGTAGTGCGACTCGAATAGCGCTTGCACCTGTGCGCTGCCGAGCGCTTCCGCTGCGGCCGGGGCGCGAGCGTCCAGCTCCACGGGCCCGCTCGTCGGAAGTACCGTCATTCCGGAGGCGCCCATGCCCCTATAATGCACAAGACGGCCCGATCGATCAGGCCGTCCGTCCGAGGTTCCGCCCGGGCTCAGGAATTCGTCCAGGATGCGCGATAATTTCAACCTGAGCAGCACCGACACCAGCATCAGGTCGCCCGCGTTGAGGGGGTCGCAATCTGTCAAGTCGAGCTCATCGGTCAGACCACCAGCGCTTGGCGTCGTGCGCTGGATGCCTTAGCAGCAAGGCATGCCGCGGCGCCGTTCGCATGTTGTGACTGGAGCGGCCCCTGCGCTGCCCGGGCTAGCGCTGGCTTCTGCCACGGCGCGAGCGCAAACGTTACTTCGAGAGCGGACGCGCCTTTTACGAGAAGTCCGAAAGCTGAAGCTGCGCCTCGAGCAGTTCAAGCAGAAAGCTTCGCGAGACGAAGAAGAGGCGGTCGCAAAGATGGCACCGCTCATCGAGCGGCAGCGCGCGCTCGTCAGCGAGCTCTCGGCCCTGTTCGACGAGCTGTGCGCCGCGGGGCGACTTTCGGCTCGGGCCCATAAGCAAGTCAGCAAGCTTCGCCGAACGCTCGAGGCTCAAGGACTGCTTTCGCCCATCGGCGAGCGGTGTGACGAGGCGCGCGAGCCGCCGCGAGAGGGCCCCTTCAAGCCAGAGGTCGCGAGCGCGACCCAGCCCGCTCGCGGGCGGCGCTCACTGCGAGAGACTTTTCGGAATCTGGCCCGCGCCGTTCATCCGGATCGGGCGCGGCACGACGAAGAGCGCGTTCGTCGCACCGAGCTGATGAAGGAGGTGACGCGCGCCTACGACGACGGCGATTTGGCACGCCTGCTCGAGCTCGAGAGCGCTTGGCAGAGCCAGCAGGTGCTTGCGGAGGTGGGGGATTCAGAGCAGCGCTGCCGCGAGCTCGAACGCGTCAATCGCGAGCTCCTCGACCAAGTGCGCGCCGTGACACGCGAGCTTCGCGACATCAAACGCGACGCGCGCGACGACTCTCTGGGGCTCTCGCCCAACGAATTGGCCGCCCAAGCGGGGCGCGAGCTCGACGAGCTCGCCGGCGCTTGCGAGTTGTTGCGTCGCTTTCGCGACGGAAAAATCAACCTGGCCGATCTCGTACAGGAAACGCGTTTCACCCGCTGACCGGCTTTGCATCGGATCGAGGCCGTGGGCGCTTATGACTAGGCGGGCACGTCCGTATGCCGCATCGGGAGCGCACTCAGCGCATTTACGACGAACCTTCACGGAAGAGATCCATGCTCAATCGCCAATCCGCCTTGTTCTTGCTCGTGGGTATCGCTAGCGTTGGATGCACCGACTCGAAGGATGAAAAGGCGGTCGCTCCTGCCGCGGGAACAGAGCGGGTGCTCGTTACGACCGAAGACGCTGCGGCGGGTGACGGCTGTGAGGCGGGTGGCAAGCACGTCATGTTCGGTGTCGACGACAACGCGGACGGCGTGCTCGACAGCGATGAGGTCGAGCAGACCGTGCTGCTTTGCAACGGCGCCGACGGAAAGCTCGGTGCGCTTGGCCCAACAGGCCCAGCAGGTGAGCAGGGATCGCAAGGCGAAGCCGGAACGCCGGGCCCCGCAGGCGACACTGGCGCGCCAGGGCCGGCAGGTGACGCGGGCGCGCAAGGCCCCGCAGGCGACACCGGCGCCCAAGGCCCTGCGGGCGACACTGGCGCGCAAGGCCCCGCAGGCGACACTGGCGCGCAAGGCCCCGCGGGCGCAGGCGATCCGGGCGCGCAAGGCCCGGCAGGCGACACCGGCGCGCAAGGCCCCGCAGGCGACACCGGCGCGCAGGGCCCGGCAGGCGACACCGGCGCGCAAGGCCCCGCAGGCAACACCGGACCACAAGGCCCCGCAGGCAGCACCGGACCGCAAGGCCCCGCAGGCAGCACCGGACCGCAAGGCCCCGCAGGCAGCACCGGACCGCAAGGCCCCGCAGGCAACACCGGACCGCAAGGCCCCGCAGGCAACACCGGATCGCAAGGCTCGCCTGGCGACGCCGGCCAGAACGGCTACAGCTCTCTGATCGTGTTGTCCGATCTAACGCCCGGCACTCCCTGTCTCAACGGCGGCACCATGATCCAGGTCGGGCTCGACAACGGCGATGGTAACGGTATCGCTGGCGACGGCGTGCTCGACCCCGATGAAGTCGACGACTCGACGCCGATCTGCGCGGCTCCTCCGGCTTGTACCGCCCCCGCGTACGACGCGAACCTAGGCACTGGCGATCTCACGTGGGACTCGCACGTGGCGTACTCGGGCGACAGGCTGAGCTTGCCCTGCAACAATCAGGGCACCACGGTGGACCGCCTCTATCGCTGGACCGCCAGCTCTACCGGCTGCTTGTTCTTCAACGTGCGGGTGTCTGGCTCAGGTTTCCACCCGTTCTTCGGTATCCTCGATGACTGCACGGGTGAGGTGCTGAGCTGCTCGCAAGGTGGCACGACCTTCACCGTCGAGTCCGGCAAGACCTACTTGCTGGCGGCCGAGCCTTACACGTCTGGCGACCAACTGGGCGGCATCGAGATCGAGCCCTTTTGCGACTGAGATTGAGCTACGCCCGTCCCCCGCGGGACGGGCATTATTGACAGGTCAGTCAATAATGGGCTAAGAGCGAGGTGTGGCAGGTCGGCCCCGCGGTTTCGATATCGAGCAAGTGCTCGGAAACGCCATGCTCGTGTTCTGGAAGAAGGGCTACGAGGCCACCGGCCTAGTGGATCTGGAGCGCGCCACGGGCCTGGGCCGGCAGAGCCTTTACGGCGTGTTCGCTGACAAGCGTGGTCTGTTCCTGGCGGTGGTCGAGCACTACTTTCAGCACGTGCTCGAGCCGGGCTTCGCCGTGCTCGACCGAGCGGGCTCCGCGCGCGCCAATCTGGAGCAGGTGTTCGGCGCGTGGGAGCAAGCGGCCATGGCGCCCGAGTTTCACGGTTGTTTGGTAGGTAACTCCGTGCCGGAGTTTGGTAGCAGCGGCGACGCGGAGGTTTCGGCCGTCTTGCGCCGCAAGCTCGAGTTGATGGAGGCCGCGTTCGTGCGCACGCTGCGCCGCGCCAAGCGCGACGGTGAGGTGCCGGCCCAGCTCGACGTGAAGAACACCGCCCGCTCGCTGCTCACGTTGGCGCAGGGTCTGGCCGTCGTGGCGCGAGCCAACCGCGATCCGGCGTTCGTGCGCGGCGTGGTGCAGACCGCGCGTTCATTACTGGGCTGAGCCCGCGGGCTCAGCCCAAGTCCTTTTTTTGCTTCGTCCAATTATTGACCGATCTGTCAAGAATGAAAGAAAACCCGATGACTGCTCAAAATACTGCTGAATTCGTAGGAAAATTTGCGCTCGTGACCGGCGGCACGACCGGCATTGGTCGGGCCACAGCCGAGCTTTTGCACGCAGCTGGCGCTCGGCTGGCAATCACCGGCCAAAATCCGGACAGCTTGGCGGCGGCCGCGCGAGAGCTGCCGAGCGACGTGCTCGTGCTGCGCTCGGACGCGCGCTCGCTGGCGGACGCGACCGAGCTGGCCGCCCAGATCGGGCAACGCTTCGGCAAGCTCGACGTGTTGTTCCTGAACGCGGGCATCGCTCAGCTTGCGCCCTTCGAAGCCGTGGACGAGGCCTTCTATCAAGAGCACATGGACGTGAACGTGAAGGGCGTCGTCTTCACGCTTCAAAAGCTGCTGCCGCTGCTCGCTCAAGGCTCGTCGGTGATCGTGAACACGTCGGTCGCCGATCAGCGTGGAGCGCCGGGTTTGTCGATCTACTCGGCCAGCAAAGGCGCGGTAGCGGCGCTGGTGCGCACGCTGGCCGTCGAGCTTGCGCCGCGCGGCGTGCGCGTCAACTCGGTGTGCCCGGCCACCATCCTCACGCCGATCCAGCAAAAGTTCGGCTTGCCGCCAGATGTCGCCCAAGCCGTCGCGCAAAAGTACACCGCGCGCATCCCGCTCGGTCGCTTCGGCGCCGCCGCGGAGGTGGCGCGCGCCGTGCTCTTCCTAGCGTCGCCCTCGGCATCCTACGTCACCGGTACCGAGCTCGTCGTCGACGGCGGCCTGGCCATCACCTGAAGCAAGGCGAGGGGGCGCACCCGGCGAGGACTTGCCAGGCCTCGCCGGCCTCAGCCGTCTCCTAGCGCAAACCAAATTTGGTCTAGTGAGGCCCGGTTTTCGCGCGCCCAGCTGGGCGCGGGTAACCAGGCCTATCTCCCTATCCAGCGCCCGCCGTCGATATTGCAGCAACTGCGCTAAACGCCCGCCAAATCGGGGCGTGTGAAATATTCCTTGACGTGAATATTCTCTGAGGGGAATATGTAGCGCATGTTCGAAACGTTCGCGGCGCTCGCAGAGCCCAATCGCCTCCGCATCGTAGAGCTACTGCGTGGCGGGGGGCGCAGCGTGAACGAAATTGGCGAGCGCCTGCAGCTGAGGCAGCCCCAGGTTTCCAAGCACCTGCGCGTGCTCAAGCAAGCAGGCTTCGTCGACGTGGAGCCGCGCGCCCAACAGCGTGTTTACGAGCTGCGCGCCAAACCGCTGCGCCAAATGCACACCTGGCTCGAGCGCTACCGCAAGCTGTGGGACGCGCGTTTCGAAGCTCTCGATGAGCTCTTGCTAGAGCTCGAAGCAGGCAAGGAGAAGACGCATGAGCGCCGATCACGAAAGTAAAAAAGCCGTCAAACACGTCACCCAAATGGAGCGCGTCTCCGAGCGCGAGCTAGTCATGCGTCGCATCTTTCGTGCTCAGCCGCGCACGGTGTTCGACGCGATGACCAAGCCAGAGCTTTTGCGGCGCTGGTGGGCGCCGCGCTCGCTCGGCGTCGAGCTGTTCGAATGCCACGCCGACGCGCGCGTCGGCGGCAGTTATCGCTACGTCTTCGGGCGACCGGGCGAGCCGCCGATGGCGTTCAGCGGTATCTACCGCGAGGTCGTGCCAGGTGAGCGTCTGGTTTACACGCAAATTTTCGAGCCCATGCCCAACACGGGCGACGGCGTCATTACCGCGACTTTCGAGCCACATCCCGAGGGCACGCTGCTCACGCAACGCGAGCTTTATCCCTCCAAAGAGGTGTTGGATGGCGCCATCGCCTCCGGCATGGAGCGGGGCATGCGCGAGACGCTGGAGCAGCTCGAGACTCTGCTCGGCGAGCTGTAGCCCGACGAGGAACTGTGACCTGGAATCGGAGGGTACTTTCCAAAATCCGGAGGGTGCCCTCGAGCTCGAGGTCGGTGCTCGCGCAACATTGTCTTTAATTTCAAAGGCTTGCGTGTCGCGCCGGAACGGGCCTGTGGTGGCGCGGGAGTTGCTGATGCGCGGCTCGTGGCTACACGAATTTTTCGCGCTTCTGCCTTATTTGTCCTCGGTATGCTGGGGACGCTGACCTCGGCGTGTTCGACCGGTTCGGGGTCCGCTCCGGATTCCGGACCCGCAGCGGAGCACGATGTTGGCTCGATTGGGCTCTCTCTACAGCTCGCTTCAGGCGCGACGCTGAATTCCGTCTCGTACACGATCACCGGGCCGAACGGCTTCGCGCGCGCTGGCACGATCGACACGAGCCACAGCGCGAGCGTCGCGGCCACTATCGGCGGCCTGCCCGCGGGCAGCGGCTTTTCGATCACCCTGAGCGGTACGGCCACGGACGGCAGCACGCACTGTGTGGGCTCGGCCAGCTTCGACATCGCGGCGCGCATGACCACGGCCGTGAAGGTCCACCTCACGTGTAACGAGCCGGCGCACACCGGCTCGGTGCTGGTGAACGGCGTGCTCAACAGCTGCCCGGTCGTAGACGGTGTCTCGGCGCTTCCGGCGGAGGTCACGGTCGGGTCGTCGCTCGCGCTCGCCGCAGCGGCCCACGATAGCGATGCCGGACCCGCCGCGCTCGCCTATCACTGGACGACGACGGGCGGCACGCTGAGCGCGTCTGACACCCAGAACCCGTCGCTGCGTTGCACCGCTGCCGGCACCGTGACGGTATCGGTCGTCGCGACGGACGGCGACTGCACCGACACCTCCTCGGCGCAGGTGACGTGCACGGCGGCGGTTGGCGGCGGCATCGCCACCATGGACCTGTCGAAATACGTCCGGGTCGGGCGCTTCGCCTTGCCCGAGCCGACCCGCACGACGCCGCCCGACGGCACGAGCCTGCTGGCGCAGGAAGCCTCCGCGGTGACCTACGACTGGGACACCGACACGCTGTTCGTGGTCGGCGACGGCGGCACCTCGGTCGTCCAGGTCTCCAAGACCGGCGCCTTGATCGACTCGATGACGCTCGCCCCGGGCAGCAGCCCCCAGGGCACCACCTTCTACGACACCGAAGGCGTCTCTTACGTGGGGGGCGGCAAGTTCGTGCTGAACGAGGAACGCGATCGCCAGGTGAACCTCTTCACCTACGTCGCCGGAGCGACGCTTCACCGCGCCGACGCCAAGACCGTCAAGCTCGGCACGACCATCGGCAACATCGGGCTCGAGGGCGTTACCTTCGATCCGTCGAACGGTCACTACCTCTTCGTGAAAGAGAAGGACCCCAGGGCCATCTTCGACACCAGCATCGACTTCGCCGCCGGCACGGCCACGAACGGCTCGCCTACCACGGACGAGTCGCTCAATCTCTTCGACCCGTCGCTGGTGAGCACGCTCGATTTTTCCGATATCTTCGCGTTGTCGAATTTGCCGTCACTTGCCGGCGACCCGACGTTCAACCAGCTTTTGATCATCAGCCAAGAGTCCGGCAAGATCGTGCAGGTCGACCGCTCCGGCAGCGTGAAGCACACGCTGACCATCGTCGCCGACGCAACCGACACGATTTCCGTGCCCGACATGACGCATGAAGGCGTCACGATGGACCGCAGCGGCAACCTGTACGTGGTCAATGAGAACGGCGGTGGTGACATCAACCACCCGCAGCTCTGGGTCTATGCTCCCTCCACGGCGGCGGACCTCGCCCCCACGGCCGTCTCGCTCACCGGTGCTGTCACCTCGCTGCCGGAGAACACCAGCACTTTGGCCTCGGTCCACCTGGCGGACATCGTCGTTGCCGACGACGGGCTCGGCGACAACACGCTGTCCGTGTCGGGACCCGACGCGAGCTCGTTCGAAGTGGTCGGCACCGCGCTGTTCCTCAAAGCTGGCACCGCGCTGAACGCCGCGACCAAGCCCAGCTACAACGTCGCCGTCAACGTCGACGACACGACGGTCGGCGCGACGCCCGACGCCAGCACGTCGTACAGCCTGGCGATCACCGCCGGCGTCAGCGGTGCCATCACCCTCGCCGTCACCGAGGCGGCGCCGTGGTCTAGCGGTAACAGCCCGCTCGCGTCCGACTGGTTCGAGCTCACGAACTTCGGCACTTCGGCGGTCAGCCTGGTGGGCTGGACGATGGACGACAACTCGAACTCGTTCGCGGTCTCGGTGCCGCTGAACGGCGTTGCCAGCATCAGCCCAGGTCAATCGGTGATCTTCATCGAGACGGCCAGCGCTTCGGAGCTTGCCGCCAAGGCGCAGGCGTTCATCAATCTCTGGTACGGCGGAACGGCGCCTGCCGGCCTGCAGATCGGCAGCTACTCGGGGTCGGGCGTCGGTCTCTCGACTGGCGGCGACGCCGTCAACGTGTTCGACAACGGCGGCGCCATCCACGCGGCCATCTCCTTCGGCCCGGCTCCCGGCGCCGCTCCCTTCGCCTCGTTCGACAACTCGGCGGGGCTCAACAATGTCGCGATCACGACGTTGAGCGCGGTCGGACAGAACGGTGCCTTCCTCGCCGCGACCGATGGCAATGAGATTGGTTCTCCTGGCACCGTCGGCGGCGGAGCCACTCCGATCGTCGGCATCACCGCTACTGACGCCCTGGCGTCGGAAACCGCTGGCGACACCGGCGTGCTCCACTTCACCCGCAGCGGCAGCACGGCCTCGGCGATGTCGGTCGTCTACACCATCGCCACGGGCAGCGGCCAGGCGACCTCAGGCGACTACACGCCGACGCTCACGGGCACGCAGGTCATTCCGGCGGGCGCGGCGTCCGCCGACGTGACCATCACCCCGGTCGACGACGCACTCGTCGAAGGCGCCGAGACGTTAACGCTGACCCTGTCCGACACGGGCAGCTACGACGTCGGCGCCAACGCCAGCGCCACCGTGACGATCCAGGACAACGACGCCGCCAACCTGGCGCCGACCGCGGTCACGCTGCAAAACACGGTGACTTCGCTCTCCGAAGCGACCGACGTGTCGAGCCACGTGCGGCTGGCGGACATCTCCGTCACCGACGACGGCCTGGGCACGAACATCTTGAGTGTCAGCGGGACGGATGCCGCGTCGTTCGAGATTGTCGGCTCATCGCTCTACCTCAAGGCTGGCGCCGCGCTGAGCCACACCTCGAAGCCCACGCTGAGCGTCACCGTCGCGGTCGACGACACGAGCGTCGGCGCCACGCCTGACGCCACCGTCGCCTTCGGCTTGACCGTGACGGCGGCCGTGACGCCTGGCAGCATCGTGATCTCGGAAGTCGCCCCCTGGTCCAGCTCCAACAGCCCCCTGGCTGCCGATTGGTTCGAGGTGACCAATACGGGCAGCACGGCTGTCGACCTCACCGGCTGGAAGATGGACGACAACTCGCACTCCATCGCCAACGCCATCGCCCTGACCGGCGTCACCTCCATTGCCCCCGGCGAAGCGGTCATCTTCATCGAGACCCCGACCCCGGCCACGGCGGCCAGCGTGATCGCCACGTTCCGCGATCTCTGGTTCGGGGCGAATCCCCCGCGCGTGACGCAGATCGGTACCTACTCGGGCTCCGGCGTGGGCCTGAGCGGCAACGGCGATGAGGTCGCCCTGTTCGACGCCGCCGGCAATCTGGTCACGGGCGTGGGCTTCGGCGTCTCGCCGACGGCCGCACCCTTCACCACCTTCGACAACCACGCTGGCGCTGGCAGCAGCACGCTCCCGTTGCCGGTAGTCACGACGTTCAGCGCGGTCGGCCTCAACGG
>Ga0307516_10004029_pt1 | contig 18413 bp, 17 predicted proteins | sample 19_EM_MG_FD_203310 | JGI IMG/M metagenome (GOLD analysis project Ga0307516, IMG submission 203310) | Populus trichocarpa ectomycorrhiza microbial communities from riparian zone in the Pacific Northwest, United States - 19_EM | ecosystem: Host-associated > Plants > Roots > Unclassified | place... | reverse complement strand
GGTGGTGGAGGAAGCCTCCGTCGAACAGTTGTTCGCCAATCCCCGCCATCCCTATACGCAAGGCCTGATCCGCTCGATCCCGCGCCTCGATCTGGCGGCCGTCCGCAAGACCCGGCTCCAGACCATCTCCGGCACGGTGCCGAAGCTGATTGCGCCGCCGCCCGGCTGCCGCTTCGCGGCACGCTGCAACTTTGCGACGGAAGAGTGCAAGCTCGCGCAGCCGCCGTTGCGCGAGCTCGAACCCGGCCACAAGGTGGCCTGTATCCATGCCGAGGCGACGGTCGTTCAATGAGTGAGCCGCTGCTCAGGGTCTGGAACCTGACCAAGGAATTTCCGCTCACGGGCGGCCTGTTCGGCCGTCAAACCGGCAGCGTCCATGCCGTCGACGGCGTCGATTTTCACGTCGACCGTGGCGAAACGCTCGGCCTGGTCGGTGAATCCGGCTGCGGCAAATCGACCACCGGACGCTGCGTGCTCCGCCTGATCGAGCCGACCTCGGGCAACATCCATTTCGAGGGCAAGAATGTCCGGTCGCTGGATGCCGGCGAGCTTCGCCGTCTGCGCCGCGATATCCAGATCATCTTTCAGGATCCCTATGCCTCGCTCGATCCGCGTATGAATGTCGGCGCGATCGTCGGCGAGGCCCTGATCATCCACCAATTGACCAAAACCAAACGGCAATTCGAAGAACGCGTCGTCGATCTCCTGGAGACTGTCGGCCTGCAAGCCGACCATATGGGGCGTTACCCGAACGAGTTCTCCGGCGGCCAGCGCCAGCGCATCGGCATTGCACGCGCGCTCGCGGTCGAGCCCAAGCTGATCATCTGCGATGAGCCGGTATCGGCGCTCGACGTGTCGATCCAGGCCCAGGTCATCAATCTCCTTGAGGATCTGCAGCAGAAATTCGGGCTCGCCTATCTCTTCATCGCCCATGATCTCGCGGTGGTCGAACATATCTCGCAGCGCATCGCCGTGATGTATCTCGGGCGCATCGTCGAGATGGCCGCGGCCCGCGAATTGTATGTCTCGCCGCGGCATCCCTACACCGAAGCGCTGCTGTCGGCGGTCCCGATCCCGGACCCGAAAGTGAAACGGCAGCGCATCCGCCTCGCGGGCGAAGTGCCGAGCCCGATCAACCCGCCATCCGGCTGCCATTTCCACACCAGATGCCCGATCGCCCAGCCGCAATGCAGCGCCGAGGTGCCGCCGCTCAAGCAAAGCGCCGATGGGCATTGGGTCGCCTGCCATTTTCGCTGAAAAGCCTCGACTTTCTGACCGGTTCCCGCCCCAAAACTAAAATATCGAAAACAACCCCATGTACAGTAGCCGGTGGGTCGCCGGCATGGCTGCTGTGAGCGACGTCTAAGAAAACATTTTGACACGTCGGGCAAATCAGGGGCACGATTACACCATCCTGCAATTCGCATGACGCCGTGCCCCGCTCAACGGTGGGCACTTCGGCGTGATCGCAGACAAAAATCCTTACCACAATTGAAGTTACACCGGCTCGCAAGCGGCGAATGATCGCCTGCGCTGCCGCATGCACAACGGCGCGCCGGAATCCGGCGTGCAAAGACTAGGAGAAGGCAGAGACTGATTGGCAGATCCGCCTCAGACCGCTTCCGTCCAGCTTTCCGAGAATGCCAACGCCGACGTCGAGAACGGCCGCCCCTCACGATCCCGCGGCCAGGATCGCCCTTTCGCTTCGACGCCGTTGCGGACGAGGCGCGTCCCGAGCGCCGGAATCAGCACGGTGCACACGCCGTAGCGCCGGTCAGGAATCTGGTTCGGCTGCGAGTGGATGAGGAGCGGCTCACCGATATCGAACCAGGTAAGTGAGATATCTTCGCCTTGCGACCTGATGTATTCAGTCCAGAAGTAGCGTGGATCGCCAGCTTTGGAGAATTGCGCGTCCGCACAGGGGATAGCTGTGTCGGAAAGTTCGGCATTGAGCATTCCCTGTACGGTAGACTGCAGCCACCGCGCCATCGCGATATTGTCGGAGTAAATGCGCCAGCGCCCTTCCGTCAACTCGCTTTTCAAGTAGAGGACGTGGCCGGGACCAGCTGGCGAAAAAATGATCCGCCAATAGCTCGCCTCGGTCGAGTTCGGTTCGCCGTCCTTCAGGCTCAAGCGGATAAATGGGTTCTCGCCCGTCAGGATCGTTTTGTTGGGGTCGGCAATGCTCATTGTAACTGATCTCCCCTCATGTCGGTCTCCCAAGGTTTTGGAGGATACTAACGGTTCGCGTTATCGCCGCAAGGAGCACGGTTGGCGTCCGCCTTGGGGAAGGGTGCAATCGAGGCGGTTCGCGCTACCAACAAGAATATCGAAGGCGGATCGAGGCCGTGCTGGCTAACGCGGGGAGATTGCTGCCGGATGTGAGATAATCTGCACGGCCGAATGTCGCGGGCCGCGCGTCTTTCAGTCACGCACGCGGCCTCTTCATGCCGCTTCGATCGGCGAGAAAGGCATGCCGAGGCTCCTGGCTACCGGTTCGCAGGTTAGCCGGCCCCGATAGACATTCAGGCCTGCGCGCAAATGCGGGCTGTCGAGCACGGCCGCAAATCCCTTGTTGGCGAGAGAAAGACCAAAAGGCAGCGTGGCATTGTTCAACGCCCGGCTGGAGGTAAGCGGAACAGCGCCCGGCATGTTGGCGACGCAGTAATGGATGACGCCTTCCACCTCATAGGTGGGATCAGCGTGAGTGGTCGGGTGCGATGTCTCGAAGCAACCGCCCTGGTCGATCGCGACGTCCACCATCACCGATCCCTTTCGCATCGAACGCAACATGCTTCGGCTGACCAGCTTCGGCGCGCTGGCTCCCGGCACAAGCACGGCGCCAATCACGACGTCGGCGGCAAATACCTCTTCCTCGATGGCATCGATCGTCGAGAATTTCGTACGCACGCGTCCTTCGAACAGTTCGTCCAGCTCGCGGAGGCGGTCGATCGAACGGTCGAGAATGGTGACCTCTGCACCGAGGCCTGTGGCCATACGTGCCGCATGTGTCCCGACCACGCCGCCGCCGATCACCACGATGCGTGCCGGCTGGACACCGGGCACGCCTCCGATCAGCAGGCCGCGGCCGCCCGCATGCCGCCGCAGGGCCGCACCGGCCGCTTCGATCGCAAGCCTGCCCGCCACCTCGCTCATCGGCGCCAGCAGCGGCAGGCCGCCACGCGCATCGGTCACGGTTTCGTAGGCGATCGCGGTGCATCCGGACTGCATGAGGCCCTTGGCCTGATCCGGATCGGGCGCCAGATGCAGATATGTGAAGAGGATCTGGTCTTCCCGCAGTTGCGACCATTCAGCGGGTTGAGGCTCCTTGACCTTCACGATCATTTCGCTCGACGCGAATACCTCGCGAGCGGTCTCCAGCACTATGGCGCCGGCTTTGCGATAGAGGTCGTCCGTCGCACCGATGCCGGCGCCGGCATTGCTCTCGACCACGACGCCGTGTCCCGCCGCAACGTATTCGCGAACGGCTCCCGGCGTGAGACCGACACGGTATTCGTGCGTCTTGATCTCCCTGGGGACACCGACCTTCATTTGCGACCTCCGCTGCGTGCACACCCCTTATCTAGGCGGGAACGGCTGTTTGTTTCTCGGCAAAACTTGCGCTCATACCGGCAAATGGTGCAGAAATTCAACGGTATTTGGCACAATCGCGCAGGATTACAAACATATGGGCCACGACAAGATCGATATGACCATTCTCGCCGAACTCAGCGCCAACGCGCGGTTGAGTCAGACCGAATTGGCGGATCGCGTGGGACTTTCCAGCACCGCGATTGCGCGACGTCAACGCGCGCTCGAAGACGAAGGAATCATCAGGGGCTATCAGGCTATCCTTGACCTGGGTCGATTTGGCCTCAACACGACGGTACTGGTCCGCATAGCGCTGAACAGCCAAAGCGACGAAGCGCTGAAGTCGTTCGAAGTTGCCGTCGTCAATTGCCCATCGGTGATCCGCACCTTCCTGATGTCGGGAAGCGACGACTACCTCCTGATCGTGCTGGCGCGCGATATCGAAGATTTCGAGAGAATTCACCGGACCGAGCTATCGCGCCTCCCACACGTTTCACGCATCCAATCGAATTTCGCGCTTCGCGAGATCATCAATCGCACGGTTCCTCCTGCGATCTTCGGCAGGCCCGGACGTCAGGCAAGGAAACAGACCGGCAAACCGGCTGGCCGCTGACGAACCGCTGAAGCGTCCGCTTCACCGATCGCTCCGGATTCGGCGGAGCCGCGGACGCGGGGCCGCGCTTGACCCAAATTCGCAGGACCGGCCTGCCCTGAAGAGCCTTGCGAAGTGCGACGCCTCGAAGGATGCTCACGCGCGCCGCTCACAGAAGGATCAGACATGCCTGTCGACACCAAAGCCGCCACCGACCGCCTCATGCGCTTCCTCGCCATCGAGGGCGTGACCGGAAAAGAAGCGGCGATCGGACGCGACCTCAGCGCCGCGCTGCAAGAGAGCGGCGTGCCGGCGGATGCGATCCGCCTCGACGACGCCAACACCCGCATTCCGGTGCCGACCGAGACCGGCAACCTCATTGTCGACCTGCCCGGCCGCGGCGCAATGCACAACCAGCCGCGGATCATGTTCATGACCCACATGGACACCGTGCCACTGTGCGCCGGCGCGAAGCCGAAGATTTCCGGCCGCAAGATCGTCAATCAGGCCAAGACCGCGCTCGGCGGCGACAACCGCGCCGGCTGCGGCGTTCTCGTCACGCTGGCGGCTGAACTGGCAAAACAGAAACTCGATCATCCACCGATCACGCTGTTGTTCTGCGTGCGCGAGGAGAGCGGGCTTTATGGCGCCCGCCACGTCAAGACCGCCGATCTCGGCTCGCCGGTGATGGCCTTCAACTACGACGGCGGCGCGGCCTCCAATGTCACGATCGGCGCCGTTGGCGCCGATCGCTGGCATGTCGAGATCTTTGGCCGCGCCTCGCATGCCGGCGTCGCACCGGAGCGCGGCATCAGTTCGACCATGATCCTTGCGCTCGCGCTCGCCGACCTGAAGGCTGGCGGCTGGTTCGGCAAGGTGGTGAAGGGCAAGCGACAGGGCACCAGCAATGTCGGCCCCGTCACCGGTGGCGAGGGACGGCCGGCCGGAGATGCCACCAATGTCGTCACCGACTATGTGCATGTGCGCGGCGAATGCCGCAGCCATGATGCAAAGTTCTTCAAGGAGATCACCAAGGCCTACAAGGCGGCGTTCGAGAAGGCCGCAAAGCGCGTCAAGAACAGCGACGGCAAGACAGGCCGCGTCAAGTTCAAGGCCGAGACCGACTATTATCCATTCCGCATGAAGGACAGCCTGCCCGTGGTCAAGCGCGCGGTCGAGGCCGTGTCCGGCATCGGCGCAACGCCGAACATCCGCGCCGCGAATGGCGGGCTCGACGCCAACTGGATGGTCCGCCACGGCGTTCCGACGGTGACCTTTGGCGCAGGCCAGAACGAGCCGCACACGATCGACGAGTGGATCAATCTCGACGAATACGACCGGGCCTGTGCGCTCGCGGTGCAGCTCGCGACGATGCGGTGAGCCTCGGGGTGGCATAAGTCCAGAATCGTCCCCCAGGAAAGTTCCTGAAGCTTTGACGAGAGGGCGAGCTTACGCAATGCTGGTCAATGGAAAATCGTTGCCTTTGCAATCCTGATGGACCGCCCAATTGGGCGGCTGATACGGACTCCGCACCGACATCGCCGCCGATTATCCGTACGAACGTAGGGGGTTAAAGGATAGGCCGGGGTCTCATTGTGGCTTGTGGCCGGGCTATCTTTAGTTCTAACGTTTTCGCAAACGGCCATTCCGTCCGCGACATCTGGAGCGAACAATCCGAACGCGGGCGCGACATAAAACGAAACACAAGAACGAGATTTTGGGAGGATCAATGAAACGCAGGACGCTTCTCGGCGGCACGATCGCCGCCGCCGCACTTGGGTTGAATCTGGGGCTGACCTCGGGCGCTGTCGCGCAGCAGCCGCCGATCAAGATCGGCATGAGCATGGCGCAGACCGGCGGTCTCGCCGGCGGCGGCAAGGCCTCGCTGCTCGGCATCGAGATTTGGCGCGACGATGTCAACGCCAAGGGTGGCCTGCTCGGCCGCAAGGTCGAACTTGTCGTCTATGACGACAAATCGAGCGCCTCGGAAACGCCTGCGATCTACTCCAAGCTCCTGGACATCGACAAGGTCGATATCCTGTTCGCGCCCTACGCGACGGTACCAACGGCGCCGCTGATGCCGCTCGTCAAGCAACGCGGGATGTTGCTGATGGGGAACTTCTCGTTCCAGGTCAACAGCAAGGTTGGCCACGAAATGTGGTTCAACAATGCGCCGTGGGGACCGGCCGACAGTTGGGCGGCCTCGTTCCTCGATATCGGCCAGAAGGCCGGTGGCAAGACCATGGCGCTGCTCGCGGCCGACCAGGAATTCGCACAGAATCTGGCGGTGACTGCGCGCGAGGTCGCCAAGCGGCTCAACATGCCTGTTGTGTTCGACCAGGCCTATCCGCCCAACACGGTGGAATTCTCCAGCATCATCCGCGCGCTCAAGGCCGCCAAACCCGATATCGTCTATGTCGCGTCCTACCCGCCGGATTCGGCCGGCATCCTGCGCGCCGTCAACGAGATCGGGATCGGCGACAGCGTCAAGGTTTTCGGTGGCGGCATGGTCGGCCTGCAATTCGGCGCGGTCATGGAAAACCTGGGTTCGCTGCTCAACGGCGTCGTCAACTACAACACCTGGCTGCCGGAACCGAGCATGTACAATGAGGGCACCAAGGACTTCTTCGAGGCCTACACCAAGCGCGCCGTCGCAGCCAAGGTCGACCCGCTCGGCTACTATCTGGCGCCGTTCGGCTATGCCAGCGGCCAAATGATCGAGCAGGCCATCAAGGCCGTGGGATCGCTCGACCAGAAGGCGCTAGCCAAATATCTGCGCGAGAACACCCACAAGACCATCGTGGGGCCGATCGCATTTGCCGCCGACGGCGAGCGCAAGGAAAGCGCGACACTTCAGGCCCAGTTCCGCGGGATTGTGGACAAGAACATCGAGCAGTTCCGCCAGCCCGGCAAACAAGTGATCCTGTTCCCGTCGAATTTGAAATCCGGCGATCTCGTCGCTCCCTTTGAGGCGGCCCGGAAATAGACCTGGCGAGGTTTCTCCAGACTAGAGCATGATCCGAAAAAGTGGGCACCGGTTTTCCGAAAAGATCATGCTCAGATAAGAAGATAGATCGGGATGACGATTCGAAGAAAAGTCATCCCGATCCAGTGCGCCGACGGACCGGCGCACCAGCGTCGGGAGTTGATCGGGACCGAACAAGCCGGCGTGCGCGAACTGGAGAAGCGGCGGCTGAGGCGCGGGTCAAGGGGGACCTTACGTGTTTTCATTTGAACTGCTGCTCGATGCGGTGGTGCTCGGTGTACTGCTTGGCTGCTTCTATGCGGCCGTCAGCCTCGGACTGTCCGTCTCGTTCGGCCTGCTCGACGTTCCCCACGTTGCGCATCCGGCCTTTCTGGTGCTGGCGTCCTACGCCGTGTACGTCCTCAACGAAAACTATGGCATCGACCCGCTGCTGGCGGGGCTGTTGATCACGCCGTTCCTGTTCGTGTTCGGCCTTGTCGCCTATCGCATCTATTACGAGACCTTCGAAAAGCGCGGCAGCGACGCCGGCGTGCGCGGCATCGCGTTCTTCTTCGGCATCGCCTTCATCATCGAAGTGCTGATCATTCTGCAATTCGGTGTCGACCAGCGCTTGGTGACCGCATCCTATATCGGCAAGGCGTGGCGGATCGGCGACATGCGGATTCCGTTCCGGCTGGTGGTCGCGTTCGCGGTCGCCGCCGTGCTGACGATCGTGCTGGCGCTGTACCTGTCGAAAACCTTCATGGGGCGCGCAATCCGCGCCGTAGCCCAGGACCAGGAGGCGCTGCGGCTGATGGGCGCCAACCCGGTCCGCATCAAGCAATGGGCATTCGGCATTGCAACAGCCGTGCTCGGGATCTCCGGCGCCCTGCTGATCATCGTAGCTCCCGTCGATCCGATCCTCGACCGTGCCTATATCGGGCGGACATTCTGCGTCGTGGTCATGGCGGGGCTCGGCAGCATGACCGGCACGCTGGTCGCCGCCATCATCCTCGGCGTCGCCGAATCGATCGTGCTGACGCTGTTCGGCGCCTCCTGGGCGCCGGCCATTTCGTTCGCGTTGCTGCTTGGCGTTCTCGCGGTGCGGCCGCAAGGCCTGTTCGGCAGGCGATCATGAACCGCAACGGCATCCTGTTCTGGGTCGGGGCCGCGGTTTTTCTCGTCGCCGTCGCTGCCATGACGCACCTCGTCCGCAACGAATATCCGTTCTTTGCCGGCTATGTGATCCTGCAATTCGTCGTGCTTGCGGTGGCCTGGAGCATCCTCGGCGGCCATGCCGGCTACGTCAATTTCGGCACCAGCGCGTTTTTCGGCATGGGCGTCTACACCGCCGTGTTCCTGTTCAAGGTTGCCGGTGCGCCACTTCTGGTGCAGATCGCGGCCGCCGCAGCCGTCGGCGCACTGATGGGTTTTGCGCTCGGCCTCCTGACCTTGCGCATGCAGGGCATCTTCTTTTCGATCGCGACGATCGCGGTCACGATCGTGATCGAGACCACGATCACCAACTGGCGCTATGTCGGCGGTGCGGCCGGCATCCAGTTGCAGCGGCCGCCGGTGACGGCGCCGTTCGATGGCTATGTGCAGATGCTGTTTTTCGTTCAGGCGCTGCTGGTGGTGCTGGCGGTTGCGATCTCGCGCTACATTCAAAATTCCTGGATCGGCCGCGGCCTGCAAGCGCTGCGCGATGATGAACTCGCCGCGGAATGCTCGGGCGTGCCGACCTTGCGGTTGAAGGTGCTGGCTTGCGTCATTTCGGGTGCGCTGATGTGCGCGGCCGGCGCGCCGGCTGCGATGTATCTGCAATACGCCGATCCCTCTTCGGCGTTCAATCTCAATTACTCGGTCTCGGTGCTCGCGATGTCGCTGATCGGCGGCACCGCGCATTGGCTCGGCCCGGTGGTCGGCGCCATCCTGCTCGGCTCGACCCAGCAATTGCTGACCGTGACCATCTCGTCGGAAGTGAACCTGCTGGTACTCGGCGTGATGCTGGTGCTGTTCGTGGTCGCGGCACCCGAGGGTATCATCGGCCTCTTGCGAAAGCTTCGCCGCCAGCGTGACGAGGGCATGCAATGACGCTTCCCGAGAGCGGCGCACCGCTGCTGCGAATATCGGCGCTGACCAAGCGCTTCGGCGGCTTTACCGCGCTCGACAATGTCAGCGTCGACATCCGCCCCGGCGAGCGTTTTGGCCTGATCGGCCCGAACGGCTCGGGCAAGACGACGCTGATCAACTGCATTTCCGGCGCGTTCCGCACCGAGGCCCGCACCGTGGTGTTCCGCGGCGAAGACATCACGCAGTTGCCCGCGCATGTGCGCACGCGCCGCGGCATCGCGCGCAGCTTCCAGATCCCGCGGCCGTTCAAAAGCATGACGGTGCTCGAAAACCTGATGGTGGCGCTGGATTTCGCTGTCGCCACCGACCCGCTGGTTTCGGCCGCGCACCGGCGCGAAACCGCGATGTCGATCCTGACCGGCATGGGGCTCGCCGCCAAGGCTGGCGCCTCGGCCGCCACGCTCAGCCAGGTGGAATTGCGCAAGATGGAACTTGCCCGGGCAATGGCGACGCGCCCGAAGCTGCTGATTTCCGACGAAGCCATGGCCGGCCTTTCCACTTCCGAAGTCGACGAGGTGCTCGATCTCCTGATGAGCCTTGCCGGCCACGACATCACCGTCATCATGATCGAGCACATCATGCAGGCCGTGATGCGCTTTTCCGAACGCGTAATGTGCCTCGACGCCGGAAAGATCATCGCGATCGGCGCGCCTTCCGAGGTTATGGCCAATCAGCGGGTGCAGGAGGCTTATCTTGGCACTTAGCCTCGCGATATCGGACCTCGATGCCGGCTACGGCGCCGTCAAGGCGCTGCGCGGCGTTTCGCTCAACGTCGAGTCCGGCGAGACCGTGGCCCTGCTAGGCACCAACGGCAACGGCAAGAGCACGCTGATGAAGTGCGTGGCGGGGCTGGTCCGTCCGCAGCGCGGATCGATGCGGCTGACGATCGACGGCACCGTGCACGACCTGAGCAGGCTGTCGCCAGAGGCCATCGTCGATCTCGGCGTGGCGATGGTTCCCGAAGGACGGCGGCTGTTTCCAAAATTGACCGTGCTGGAAAATTTGATGCTCGGCGCCTTCCGCAAAGCCGCCCGGCGCAACATCGACCGCAATTTGGCGCAGGCCTTTGAGACGTTTCCGGTGCTGAAGGACCAGCAAAAGCAACTTGCCGGCACCATGTCCGGTGGACAACAGCAGATGCTCGCCATCGCGCGTGCGCTAATGTCCTCGCCGCGCCTGCTCCTGATCGACGAGCCCTCGGTCGGCCTTTCGCCGCTATTGGTTTCGCAAACCATCAGCAAAATCGGCGAGCTCAACGCGCGCCTCGGCCTGACCGTGCTGATGGCCGAGCAGAACTTCAACCAGGCGATCCGCATCGCCAATCGCGGCTACATCATCGTCCACGGCGAGATCGTCGTCGCGGCGGGGTCCGTCGACGAGTTGAAGGGCAACGACATCGTCAAGCGGCTCTATCTCGGCGGCGTAGCCTGATGGCGCAAGACGACGCCGGCGTACCGCCGTAATATTGGCCGCCTGACCGGAGAACGCAATTCGTCAAGGCGTTCAACGAAAACGTCGCCGAGTTGTTCGCCTATGGCCAGCATATGCTGCAAAATCGCCGCGCCGACCCGCAAGCGCAAACTGCCGGTGCAGTTTACTCCGCAGCGCTCGGCCTGAGCTCGGGTCTCACGGCAGGTCGCGTGCCGGACTCGAACACGATCCCCTCATAGCCCTTGGTGACGACGTCGTTGATGGCGGCGACGTATTTCGGCGTGCCGCCATTGTAGACGAAGTAGCGGACCTTGCCGTGTTCGTGGCCGGGAATGTTGGAATTGTAGCCGGTAAACCAGGACTTGGCTTTTCGCATCAGCATGATGGCGTACATCTTGGTCACGTGTGCGCTCCAGCGCTCCTGCGCCGCCAAGGTCGGTTCGGCGCGCGTGTAACCGCGATCCCACATGTGCTGGAGCAGATTCATGCACCAGTTGACGCCGGTCTCGATGCCGCGCGGAAAATTGGTCGATGCCGAACCGCTCTGCGGCCCGGTCGGCATCAACAGATTCGGGAAACCATGCACCAGCATTCCGAGGAAGGTCGCCGGGCCGTCGCGCCATTTGTCGAACAGTTTTTCGCCATTGACCCCGCTGATGTCGATATGGTCGAAGGCGCCGGTGATGGCGTCGAAACCGGTGGAGTAGATGATGATGTCGAAGTCGTAGGCCCGCGCTGAGGTGCGCAAGCCGGTTTCGGTGACGCGCACCAGCGGCGTTTCGCTGATATCGACGAGATGCACATTGTCGCGGTTATAGGCCTCGAAATAGCGCGTCTCCAACGGGACCCGTTGCACGCCGAACCCATGATCCTTCGGAATCAATTTCTCCGCGGTCACCGGATCCTCTACACGCCGGCGAATGCGGTCGGCGATGTAGGCGGAGAACTCGGCGTTGGCCGCCTCGTCGGTGAAGATTTCCTTGAAATTGCTGAGCCAGATCCCGAAGCCGGGCTCATCGTACAGTCTGTCCCACAGCGCCACCCGTTCCTCGGGCGTGACCTCGTAGAAGCCGCGCCGGTCGGGCTCGTGTTCAAAGCCGCCGGGCGAGCGCGCGCATGCCGCGAAGATATCGTCGTAGCGGATGCGGATGTCGGCCATCTCCTCGTCCGAGATCGGTCCGTTGTTGAGCGGTGCGGCCCAATTCGGCCGCCGCTGAAACACAGTGAGTTCGCCAACCTTGTCGGCAATCTCGCCGATAATCTGGATCGCGGTGGCGCCGGTGCCGATGATGGCGACTTTCTTGCCAGCCATCGCGACCGGCTCGTGCGGCCAGTAATAGGTGTGGAACGAGCGGCCTCTAAAACTATCCATGCCTTCCAGCCGCGGCAAGGTCGGCGTCGACAGCAGGCCGATCGCCAGAACCACGAACCGGCAGCTCAGTTCGCGGCCATCGTCGATTTTCAACCGCCACAAATTCTGCGGCTCGTCGAACCGCGCCGCCACGACCTTGGCGTTGAACTGCATGTATTGGCGCAAATCGAATTTGTCGACGACATGGTTGAGGTAGCGGAGGTTCTCGGGCTGGCCCGAGAACCGTTCCTTCCAGTGCCACTCGTTGAGCAACTCCTTCGAAAACGAATAGCCGTAGGTGTAGCTCTCGGAGTCGAAACGAGCGCCCGGATAGCGGTTCCAGTACCAGGTTCCGCCGAGGTCGGGGGCGGCATCCAGCACCGTCGCGTCCACCCCAAGATCGGCCAGGCGCCTGATCTGGTAAATGCCGGCCACGCCCGCGCCGATCACGATGATCTCAAAGTGTGACTTCTGGTGCAGCGCGTTAACGTCTCGCGCCTTGGGCCCCTCAGTCATGCTTCGCTCCGGTCGTTGTTGTTCTTGGCATTCTTCTTGGCGTCGACGGCATCCCGGCTTATGTGTTTCACTATAGCAAGAATCCGCTGCCATGCACTTGCGTCAAGATGCCGGGGATCCAGGTCTTGGAAATCAGCCGTAAACCATTGTTTGAAAGCGCGACGTTGCAGATCGGCCTGTTCGAGGCCCGTCCCAAATCCGACGCCTGCGGCGACGTCGAGCGGCAGAACCTGAACGCAATCGCGCTGCCGATCGCCGGCGTGTTTTCGAAGCACGACGCGCCCGGCCGGCACGTCATCGGCACGCCGAGCCACGCCGTGTTCTTTGCCGCCGATACGCCGTTCCGCATCGGCTTTCCCGGCGCGATCGGCGACCGCGCCATCACGTTGCGGTTTGGCGAGGAGCTAGCACCCGACGCGTTCGCACGCAGCGACGGTGAGACCCTGAGGTCGAACGGTTTGCTGCCGGCCAGGGCCATGATGCTGCGCAACCTGTTGTGGACGCGGTTGGAGCGCGCGGAGGCCGATGAATTCGAGGCCGAGGCGCTGGGGCTTGATCTCCTGAACATGGCGCTCAAATCCGTGCGCACCGGCAGCCCTGCTTTGCGCTCTCAAGCCCAGACCCGACGGCGGCGCGCGCTGGAGCGCGTCAAGGAAGCCGTAGCACTTGCGCCGTCGCGCAAATGGAACGTCGCCAAGCTCGCCGATATCGCCAACCTGTCGCCGTTTCACCTCTGCCACGTGTTTCGCGACAGCGTCGGCACCTCGATCTACGACTATGTCCTGCATGAGCGGCTGGCGCAGACGCTGGATGCGGTGCTTGACTGCGGCGACGATCTCACGGCGATCGCGCTCGATGCCGGATTTGCCAGCCACAGCCATTTCACCGCCCGCTTCCGCAGCTTCTTCGGCTGCACCCCGGCAGCACTGCGCCGCGTCGCCACCGCCGCTCATATCGCCGAATTGCGCAAGATCGTGACAGCGCGCCCGCACTGATCCGGCCTACATGACCTCCGCAACAACGGAGGCAAACCACGATGGACACCGCGACCTTTCACGCCAGCCGGCGCTTCGCCGAGGTCAAATCCGGGCGCATCGCCTATTTCGAGAAAGGTCGGGGTCCGGTAGCACTGTTCCTCCATGGCGTGCCGATCAATGGCTATCACTGGCGTCATGTCATCGACCGCGTCCAGCACCGGCGGCGGTGCATCGCCATCGACCTGATGGGGCTCGGCTACACCGAGATTGGCCCAACGCAGGACGTCACGTTCACCGCGCAGGCGCAAATGGTGGCCGAAGTGCTGGACGCGCTCGGCATCGACAAGATCGACCTGGTCGCCAATGACAGCGGCGGCGCCATTGCGCAGATTTTTGCGGCCCATCATCCGGAACGGCTGCGCTCGCTGGTGCTGACCAATTGCGATGTCCATGACGGCTGGCCGCCGCCGCAGGTACTGCCGCTGATGGAGCATTCGCGTAAAGGGACGCTCGCGCAGATCTTCCAGCCGACGCTCGACCGTCCCGATCTGGCGCGCGAGCGCTACGCGCGCGGCGAATCCGTACCGCTGTTTCGCAGCTATACCGATCCGAGCGTGCTGACCGACGAGGTGATCCGGCTGTATCTACAACCGCTGTTGTCGTCGCCGCAGCGCATCGGCGCCTTTGCGCGCTATTGGCTCGGCTTCGACAACCGCCATACGGTTGCAGTACACGATGCGCTGAAAGCCCTTCAAGTCCCGACACTGATCGTGTGGGGCCTGAAGGACATCTTCTTCGACCTGAAATGGGCCTATTGGCTGAAGGACACTATCCCGGGCGCCAAGCCCGTGGTGGAAGTCGAGGACGGCAGACTGTTCTTCCCTGAAGACCGCCCCGATGCCATGGCAAAGCCCCTGCTCGAATTCTGGGACGAATTTTCGGCGAATTAGCCGATCCGAACGCACCGCGCAATACAAGCGCATTGCCTTTACCTTGCGGGACCCATTCCTTAACTTGGAGGCTCCCAAGGCAACGAAGGCATCCGCATGCGCGACCAGTTCAGTGATACCCAGCAGATCCGCAAACCGGCGACGACGTCCAAGGGCGGGATCGTCGCTGCGCAATCGGGCAAGGCCGCCGCGGTCGGCGCCGAAGTGCTGGCGGCCGGCGGTGACTGCGTCGATGCCGTGATCGCGACCACCTTTGCGCTCGGCGTGCTGGAACCCTGGATGAGCGGGCTCGGCGGCGGCGGCGCCATGGTGCTCTACCGCGCGAACGAAGACCGCTATGAGGTCATCGACTACGGCATGCGGTCGCCCGGAAGTCTGCGCGTCGAAGATTATCCGCTGAGCGGGGGTGCGGCGTCCGATCTGTTCCCCTGGGCGCGGGTCAAGGATGATCGCAACATCCATGGCCCCGGCGCGATCGCCGTGCCCGGCGTGGTCGCGGGCATGGAAGAGGCTCATCGCCGCCACGCCAAAATGCCGTGGAAGGAATTGTTGGCGCCCAGCGTCGCGCTGGCCGGCGAAGGCCTTAGCGTCGACTGGTGGACGACGGTGATGATTTCGAGTGCGGCTGTCGACCTGCGGCGTTACCCCGCCAGCGCCACGGCCTACCTCCAGGATGGGTTGCCGCCGAATCCACCATGGGGAATCAAATCCAAACTGCGCATGCCGCAGGACACGCTCAAGGCCACGATGGCGCATCTCGCAGCGCAAGGCCCGCGCGATTTCTACGAGGGCGATCTGGCGCGCAGCGTCGCCGCCGATGTGCAGGCGGCGGGCGGCGCGCTGTCGGTCGAAGACCTGGCGCCGTTCAAAGCGCATTTGCGCGAGCCGCTGGCGATCCCCTATCGCGGCGGCAAGGTGTTCGCGACGCCGGAATTGACCGCGGGACCGACGCTGGCGCATACGCTGCGCCTGTTGCAGCAGAGCCTGCAACCTGCGCGCGGCGGACCCGATGCCGCGGCTTACACGGCGTATGCGTCCGCGCTGCAAACCGCCTATCGCGAACGGCTGAAGGACATGGGCGACGCCGACGGCAGGCGGTCGCTCGGCGCCGATATGCTGGCGCCGGCCTGCACCACGCATTTCTCGGCCGTCGACCGCGACGGCAACATGGCGGCGGTGACGCAGACGCTGCTGTCGGGGTTCGGCTCAAAATTCGTCTGCCCGCAATCCGGCGTCACCATGAACAACGGCATCATGTGGTTCGACCCCGCGCCGGGCACACCGAATTCGCTGGCGCCGGGCAAGCGCTGCCTCACCAACTACACGCCGGTCCTGGCAGAGGCGGCCGACGGCCGCCGCGTCGCGATCGGCGCCTCCGGTGGCCGGCGCATCCTGCCGGCGGTGACGCAGCTTTTGTCCTTCGTGATGGATTACGGCATGGACCTCGATGCGACGATCCACCAGCCGCGGATCGATACCAGCGAAGGCGCGATCGTGATCGGCGACGTGCGGCTGCCGATGGCTACGCGTGAAGATTTGCGCGCGCGCTTCGACTACGAGGAGGCACGGATCCAGACCCTGCCGATGAAGTTCGCCTGCCCGAGCCTGGTGCTGCGCGACGGCGACACCAACAGCGGCGCCACCGAGCCGTTCCAGCCATGGAGTGGGGCGGTCGCGGAAGCGTAACGCCTCAAATCACAATGGAAACGTTAGGGTGAACGCAAGTCGGCCTGAACCGCAGCGAAGGCGATGTGCTGCGTTCGAGGCTAGAGCCTTTTCCGTTCCGATTGAATCGGAACGGGGCTCTATCTTTTTCGTTTGACGCGTTTTCTTCACGCGAACCGGTATCCACTTCGCTTGGAAACGCTCTAGAGCCGGGTGTTAGCGCTTACGATTCAAGCGAGAGCAAGGGAATATCGAGAAAGTAGACGAAGCCACTCGGCTCGTAGGTCAGCCTGACATTGCCCTTGAGCTGCCGGCCGAGCGTCTCGATCAGCCGCGTGCCAAAACTCTGACGTGTCGGGGCCTCGACCACCGGACCGTCCTGTTCCTTCCAGATGAAATGCAGCCGCGACGCCGGCGCATCCAGAACCCAGCTGATCTCCACCCGACCGGCGGGCACCGACAACGCACCGAATTTCGTGGTGTTGGTGCAGAGCTCGTTGAGGGTCATCGCGATCGCGATGACGGCGCCTGACGCGACCTGGATGTCGGGCCCATCAATCGAAAACCTTGGCTTGTCCGGATTATCGAACGGCTCGGTCGCACCGTGGACGATCTTTCGCAAATCCGCGCCGGTCCATCTTGCCAGCAGCAGAAGATCATGCGCCCGGCCGAGCGCCAGCAAACGGCCTTCGATCGCGTGCTGCGCATGCTCCATGCTCGGCGCATTGCGCAGGCTTTGCGAGGCAATGGCGCCCACCGTTGCGAGCGTGTTCTTGATGCGATGATGAAGCTCTTCCAGGATGAGCTTTTGCAGCTTGTCCGAGGCCTCACGTTCCTTGGCGTCGATACCGGCCTGGGCCAGCAGCGTCTCGGCGCTGAGCTTGGCCTGCGTCAACAGCAGCCGCAAACTGACGTTCTCCGCCGCCAGGACATCTTGCGGAGACGTCGGATCCGACACCTTGTCAAAGGCGTCACGATCAAGGTCGATTTTGAACATCGTCAACGAATACCACCATATGTCCGGTTCCGGGCACTTCTTTATGCCAATGATTCAGCAGTTCTGACCGTTACTATGCAGAAATCATCGGTATTTCCGACCCCAACCAAGATCAGGCGCGACCAAGCATGTCCCGCATTTCCGCGATCATCTCGTCAGATTTGAGCGGCTTTCCGAAGAACCGGCTGTCTTGCGGAATGTCGCTCCCGGTCAATTTCAGTTGCCCGGACGCCAGGATGATCTTGATGGGAGGCCACCGCTCGTGGACGACGTGCGCCAGCTGCAGCCCGTTCATGCTACCCGGCATCTGAACGTCGGTGAACAACAGCGCGATATCGGATCGCGACTGGAGTATGGCCAGGGCTTCGTCCGCATCGACGGCTTCGGCCGAAATGTAACCGGCGTCTTCGACCATATCGACCGCCTTCATGCGCAGCAGCATCTCGTCTTCAACGACGAGCACGATTTGCGGGAGGCGGGAATGATCCAGGGGCATCACGTATGGTTCAACGGCGCGCTGGTATAGCAAGGGCCGCGGGTTTGATCATTTAAAACTGCTGACTGTGGCTGGCCGCAAATCCCGCTGCGCCTGGAGATCGGTTGGCAACGGCCCCGAGGAGGCAGAGTTCCGCAAGTGCCGCACTTATTCGCACCGTCCCGTGCTTGCCAACTAAGGCAAGCCCCGACAACGGCTCACGCGATGGCGCCGTCAATTGGAAGCCACTCCGTGGCGGCCGCCATCAGTTGCGAAAATCGATGCTGCGGAGGATCAGGCCGGGAGGGGTGCCTTCGAACTCCCGGGCGAGAAACTTGCGCGACGCGCATTGTTCGATGCGGTCGCGCAAACGGACGAACTGTTCCTCGCGCCGCTCCGGTGCCGTCCGCGCCACCCTCTCCAGATCGTCCATCGCCGAACCGCTGACGGCGCAGGGGACCTCCCTGGCGCCATCGAGCATCGAAAACTTCAATACCATGCGGTCGTATTCGTAGCCGCCGATGCTGCCGCGCGCGAGCGACATCGGGCGGTCCTCATTATCTGGAACGATCGTGTCCATCGTCTCCTCCACTCAACTTGCTGCCACCATCTTCTTCTTGACCGGCGGCGGATTGATTTCGAGGATCCGGCGCAGGCAATCAGCTTCGGAATCATGCGGGCCCGAGACGAAGGTGCCGCTGACCTTGGTCGAATACCAGCCGGAGACGACACCGAGGCGCAGCGATTCTTCGGTCTTGACGTGACGGGGC
>Ga0307516_10004028_pt1 | contig 18416 bp, 21 predicted proteins | sample 19_EM_MG_FD_203310 | JGI IMG/M metagenome (GOLD analysis project Ga0307516, IMG submission 203310) | Populus trichocarpa ectomycorrhiza microbial communities from riparian zone in the Pacific Northwest, United States - 19_EM | ecosystem: Host-associated > Plants > Roots > Unclassified | place... | reverse complement strand
CGCAGACGACCGCGCATTCGTCGCCTCGCTGATGGGCCGCGTGGTCGATGCCGGCAAGTTCGCCAACTGGATCGCGCCGCCGGTGATGGGCATCAACCGGCAACCGGCCGACTTCGAATACGTGAGATTCAACTAGAGATGGACATGGTTGTCGTCGAAGCTGCCGTCATCAAGCAGCATCTGATCGATCCCGAGATCTGCATTCGCTGCAACACCTGCGAAGCCACTTGCCCGATCGGTGCGATCACACACGACGACCGCAACTACGTCGTGCGTGCCGACGTGTGCAACGGTTGCATGGCCTGCATCTCGCCGTGCCCTACGGGTTCGATCGACAACTGGCGCACGGTGCCGCGCACCAAGGCGTACTCGATCGAAGAGCAGTTGACCTGGGATGAGCTGCCCGTTGAATTGACTGCCGATCAGCTCGCGGCTGACGGCGTGGCCGAATCCCAGGTCGAAGCGCCGCCGGTCGGAATACCCGCCGTGACCACGTCGACCGGGGAAGAAGCCCCCTTCAACTCCGCCTCGTTCGGCGCCCGCGTGCCGCCGTGGTCGGCCGCCCACGCCTACACCAACCTCTACGGCCCGAAGAACCCCACCATCGCCACGGTGGCCGGCAACTTCAACTGCACCGAAGCCGGATTCGCAAGCGAGACTCATCACATCGTGCTCGACTTCGGCAGCATGCCGTTCCCGGTGCTCGAAGGCCAGTCCATCGGCATCGTGCCGCCGGGCGTGGACGACAAGGGCCGCCCGCATGTCGCGCGCCAGTACTCCGTCGCCAGCCCGCGCAATGGCGAGCGCCCTGGCTACAACAACGTCTCACTCACGGTGAAGCGCGTCACCGAAGACCACCAGGGTCAGCCCGTGCGCGGCGTGGCCTCCAACCACCTGTGCGACCTGAGGGTGGGCGACACCGTGCTAGTCATCGGCCCGTTCGGCAGCAGCTTCCTGATGCCGAACCACCCGAAGTCGAACATCGTGATGATCTGTACCGGCACTGGCAGCGCCCCGATGCGCGCGATGACCGAGTGGCGGCGGCGGCTGCGCAAACAAGGCGTCGCCGGGCCGTCCCAAGACGTCTTGACCCCCTCGGGGGGCGGAGGACGTACCTCGTCCGACTGGGGGCACACATCGGGCAAGTTCGAAGGCGGCAAGCTGATGCTCTTCTTCGGCGCACGCACGCAGCAAGAGTTGCCGTACTTCGGGCCGCTGCAAAGTCTGCCCAAGGACTTCATCGACATCAACCTCGCCTTCTCCCGCACGCCGGGCCAGCCCAAACGTTATGTGCAAGACCTGATGCGCGAGCGCGCCGCCGACCTCGCGGCGCTGCTGCAAGACCCTGCCACCTTCATCTACGTGTGCGGGCTCAAGAGCATGGAAGAGGGCGTCGTGCTCGCGCTGCGCGACGTGGCCATCGATGCCGGCCTGTCATGGGATGCGGTAGGCGCGGCCTTGCAACGCGAAGGGCGGCTGCATCTCGAGACGTATTAAGTTGAGCCACCGCTCCGTTCGCCCTGAGCCTGTCGAAGGGTTGTGCGCAGGTCAACGGTGCTTCGACAAGCTAAGCCCGAACGGAAAATAGCTTGCTCCTTCAAGCCGCGGCAATCGCCTCCGCGCTCAGCACCTTGAACCCGTGCGTGCCATCACGCCCCAGTTGCTCGACGAGGCCGAACTCCCAGTCCAGGTAGCCCTGCATCGCCTCGCGCGGGTTGTCGGTGCCTTCATACGGCCGGCGGTAGCGGTCGATGCGTGGTGAGGCGAGGCGCGCTTCGCCTTTCTCGGTGTGGTGGCCTGCGGCGATCCATGCGGCATGGCCGCCTTCAAGTGACCAGACTTCGGCTTCACCCTTCAGGCTGTCGTCGTTCACGGCAAAGGCGCTCAGCTCGCCGGTGTCATCGGTGAGCACGATGCGGTCGTGCGGCGGCAGAGTCTTCAAGGCACTCGCGAGCTGCGAGCGCAATGCGAACCAGGCGCCCGGCACGTGCTGCTTCACGTAGCGCATGCTGGGGCCGAGATCGATGACCAGCGTGGTGTCACCACCGTCCGCACGCCACTGGAAGAGCTGCGCAGGCGTCACCATGCGCGAGCTGTCGACGGTGGGTTGGCGTTGCACAGCTTGTGTGTCGTCGAAGTCCTTCGCCTGTGCCCCGTCGACCACGTAGACCTCCCAGCCCATCTGCGCGAACCACGAGGCCGTCATCGAGGCGCGTACGCCGTCGTCGTCGATCAGTGCGATGCGCGCGCCGCGCACTGGCGCAAACACGTCGGTCTCCTGCACCAGCTGGCCGCCCGGTGCGCTGCTGAAGCCGCGCACATGGCCGCCGGCGTACTCCTCGGGGTGGCGCACGTCGAAGCGGTAGAGCGTGCGGCCCGGATCCTCCAGCGTGTTGAGGGCATCGAGCGAGATGCGCTGTACGCCGGCCGCGCTGGCCACCTGCCTGGCTCGGGCCAAGGCCGCGCGGTGCGAGGCTTCGTCCACCGGACCAGCGCGCCGTGCTTGCCCATGGTCCAGCGTCTGGCCCGCGAGCGTCCAGCCGATGGTGCCGTTGCGCAGGGCCGCCACCGGGTTGGGCAAGCCCGCGTTCACCAGCGACTGCGTGCCGATGATGCTGCGCGTGCGCCCCGCGCAATTCACGATCACACGCGTCTTCGGATCGGGAGCGAGCGCGCGTGCGCGCAGCACCAGCTCGGCACCCGGCACGCTGATCGCGCTGGGGATGCTCATGGTGTTGTACTCATCGAAGCGCCGCGCGTCGAGCACGACCATGTCGGTGCCCGCGTCGAGCAGGGCCTTCACTTCTTCGGCGGCAAGCGAGGGCGTGTGGCGTTGGGACTCCACCAGCTCGCCGAAGGACTTGCTCGGCACGTTGACGTCGCGGAACAGCTCGCCACCGGCATCGCGCCAGCCGGCCAGGCCGCCGTCGAGCAGGCTCACGTCGGTGTAGCCGAGCGCGCGCAGGCGCTCCGCGGCATCGGCGGCCAGGCCCTCGCCGCCGTCATACACGACCAAGCGGGTGTAGCGCCGCGGAATGCGTTGCCACGCATCGAGCTCGAGCCGCGACCACGGCAGGTTGGCCGCGAACAGCGGGTGAGCCTGCGCGAACGGGTCTTCTTCGCGCACGTCGAGCAGCGCGATCTCTTCGCGCGCCAGAAATGCGGCGCGCACGTCTTGGTAGGTGGTCACGGTCACTGAGTCAGTTCCTTGGAACGGTCCCACAGGTTCGGAAGCCATGCGTTCGAATAGCCCGAGACGAAGGGCTTGCGCTGGCCGTCCTCGGTGTAGACATGGCGGTGCACCGCACCGATGTTGGCGCCGTAGACGTGGATGCTGATCGACACCCGGTCGGGGTAGAAATTGCTCACGCGGTGCACGTCACCGAGCGTTGGTGACACGGCTTCCACGTCACCCGGTTTCAGCGTGCGCGGCGCGCCGTGCGCCATCAACGCGCCGCCCGGTCCGGGCCGGTAGTCTTGTGCGACCTCGCCACCGCGCAGCATGCCGATCAGGCCCCACACCGTGTGATCGTGGATCGGTGTGGCCTGGCCCGGCCCCCATACAAAGCTGACCACGCTGAAGCGCTCCTGCGCGTCGGCATGCAGCAGGTACTGCTGGTAGTACTGCGGGTGTGGCTTGGTCAGCTCTTCGGGCAACCAATCGTCGCGCGCAATCAGCTCGCGCAACAGCGCGCTGCCTTCGCGCACGAGCGAGGCTTCATCCTGACTGCGGTTGACCAATGCCGTGAGCGCGCTGACGAAGCGGCGCAACGCTGCGGTGTTGGACTGTGGTGAGGTGCTCATCGATGTTCCTTCGCGCCTGAGAGTGCAGTCTCGCAAATCTTCAGCAAATAAGCATGCTCGCTTTCATTCGTATGTCGCTGCGCCAGCCGTCGACACCTTTGCGAATGAGGCGCCGTCCGTTCACTGCCGTGATCGCGGCGAGTGCAGCGATTCCGTTCTCTCGTCAGGCCACAGCACAGGCGCGAATGGCGCCTATGGCACGGCGGTTTTGCTCGACAAGGCGCCTCCTCTCAAAGACGTTGCGAGCCTCAAAGGAAAAAGTGTCGGCACGAACCGTGGGTCCATCGGTCACTTTTGTCACGCTGCGAGCTTTGGAATCGGCAGGTTTGACCGGCAATGATGTCAATTTCCGCTTCCTGTCACCGGGCCGAAACCAAGCTCGCGCTGACCTCAGGTTCGGTCGAGGCATGGGCCACTTGGGAGCCTTACACCGCTCTCGCAGAGACCGGCGGCCGAGCAGCAGCGGACCGCGGATTTCTACCTCGATGCCGGCCTGCTGAAACAGCGGCTCGACGTGCGCAACGCCTTCGAGCGGAGTCTCGAAGCCTGAGGGCTTGTTCCGCGTTGCCCTAGGCTTCGCGCGCCTGCAGGCGCTTCGTCAAGGCCTGCACATCGGCATCGACCAGCACCGCAGCACCGGCCGTGTCGGCCTGCACTTGCAGCAGCCGCACCAGCGTTTCCTTGTGCGGCAACATCGGCCCGAAGAATCGTGCACCGTCAGGTGACGCGATGAGCAGTGTGGGGAAGTTTTCCACCTCCACCGGGTCCACGAAATCAGCTTCGTCTTCGATGTCGACCCACACGAAGCGCATGGCGGGAAAGGCGTCGGCCACTTCATCGAATGTGCTGCGGTAGTCGCGGCAACTGCCGCACCATTGGGCGCACAGGCAGGCCACGAACAAGGGTGAGTGGGACGCGGGTGAAGTCATAGGTGCGCATCATCTCAAAGGTCGACAAATCAGGCGTCGGCAAATATTGCCGGACACGTTTGCATGAGGTGCGCGGCACACCACTTGCCGCTTTCTCAGTAGGCTGGGCCGTCCAGTCGACTCATAGGAGATCGCATGAACAAAAAACTACTTGCCACCATGATTGCCGCAACCCTGAGCTATGGCGTGGCGTCTGCCCAGACGCAGCCCGATTCGCCGTCCACCCCGGAGCCCAACGTTCCGTCGCAGGAAGCGAAGGACGCGAAGGTTCACTCCAAGGCCGAATACAAGGCACGCAAGAAGATTGCCGATGCCAACAAGGAGTTGAACAAGGCTGATTGCGAGACCTCTGCCAACGGCATGTCCGAGCATGCGTGCAAGAAGGAAGCGCGCGCGACTGCGAAGGCAGACAAGGCGCACGCCCAGAAGATCCATGAAGACGAGAAGAAGGAAATCAAGGAAGGCACCAAGCCCTGATTGATTTCCTGAGTGAGGTGGGCGGGTCAGCCGCGTTTCCAGACCGGTGACTCGTTCACCACCACCTTCTTCGGGATGATGCTTTGCTGTGTGAACACATCGGCGATGCGCTGCTGTTCGCTCAGTGAGGCAGCATCCACCGATTGCACCGCGTAGCTTCGGCGCTTGTTCGCGGCTTCCACAGTCGCTGCGTCGAGCCCGAGCACCGGTGCATTCCACTCCGCCGCAGCCGCCGGGTTGGCCTTGATCCACTCGCCGGCACGCGCCAGTTCGTCGTACACCACGATGAGCACATCGGCGCGTCGCTGGGCATACGGTGTGCTCGCCAGGTAAATGCGTCGGTAACTGGCGAGGCCAGTACCGTCTTGCAGGATGCGCGCGTTGGCTTGCCGCTGCACCGCGGCGAGAAACGGGTCCCAGATCACCCACGCCGCCACGCTGCCGCGCTCGAAGGCGGCGCGTCCATCGGCTGGAGACAGGTAAGCCGGGTCGATGTCCTTGATCGTCAGGCCCTGCTTGGCCAGCGCTTCCAGCACCAGGTAGTGCGCTCCGGCGCCTTTCGCAAAGGCCACACGCTGGCCCTTCAACTGCGCCACGCTGGTGATGGGTGAATCGTGCTTCACCACGATCGCCTGCGCGGTGGGCGAGGGCGTCTCGCTTGCGTAGTAGGTGAGCTTGGCACCCGCCGCCAGTGCGAACGGCGGCACGGCATCGGCCACGTCGGCACTCAGGTCGAGCCCGCCCACGTTCAAGGCTTCGAGCAGTGGCAGGCCCGAGCTGAACTCATGCCACTGCACCGACACCTTCAAGGGCGCGAGCGCTTTCTCGAGCGTGCCGCGAGACTTCAAGAAGATCATCAGCGTCGACGACTTCTGGTACCCGATGCGGATGGGTTCGTTCGCCTGCGCCCAGGCGGGCACGGTGCCGCCCAGCAGGCAGGAGAGCAGGAGGCCACGGCGGCCGGTGTCGATGATGTCGCGTGACATGGTGCAAGCCTCTGCTGAAAAGAGGCGAGCCTAGGCTGCAGGTGCCGCGATGCAAACCTCGCATTACTCATATGCATGCGCGGTCGATGTGCCCATCGGTATTCGGAATGCCTCTATCGAAAGCCGTTCTTGTTCGTTTACCAACTGAGGGCCGCTTCGTATCGTGGCGACCTTCCATCACGAACGCCTCTATGAAGATCGTCGGCATTCTCGGCAGCCCCTCCGTCACCTCGCGCTCCGGCAGCCTGCTGCATCTGGCCCAGTCGCAATTGCAAACGGTGGCGAGCAGCCTGCACACCATCTCGGTCCGCGAGCTGCCGGCCGAAGCGCTGCTGCACGCACAGTTCGACCACCCGCTGATCCGCCAAGCGCTCGGAGATGTGGCGCAAGCGCAGGTGGTGCTCGTGGCCACACCCATCTACAAGGCGGCCTACAGCGGGCTGTTGAAGGCCTTCCTCGACCTGCTGCCGCAAGACGGCCTGCGCGACAAGACCGTGCTGCCGCTGGCCACCGGTGGCAGCATCGCCCACCTGCTTGCGCTCGACTACGCGCTCAAGCCCGTGCTGTCGGCGCTCGGTGCGCGCGACATCCTCGACCCGGTGTTCGCCACCGACCCGCAGATTCCCAAGCACGACACGCAGGGCTACCAACCCTCTGCCGATGTGCAGGAGCGCGTGCGCCGCAGCCTGCTAACGGTGATCGAGCGCAGCGAAGAATTCCAACGCCAGGAAGACGCCGCCCGCGAGCGGGACGCGCTGCTGCAGCGTGCCCGCAGCGGTGATGAGCACGCGCTCGTCGCTACTCAATCGGCCTGGGCGAGTGGCGACGTTCGCTGGTCGGTCTGAGCCGTCGCCCTGCTGCATCTGTCATTTGTCGTCACGCATCTCTCAGCGCGTTATCCCGCCCCTCAACCTATCCCTCACCCACCGTTCCTTCAGGAGTTCCAGCATGAGCATCACCGCCATCAACGTCCGCAACCAGTTCCGCGGCAAGGTCAAGCAAGTCATCCTCGGTGACGTCGTCTCCGAGGTCGACGTCGAGACACCCTCGGGCCTGGTCGTCACCTCGGTCATCACCACGCGCTCGGTCAAGGAGCTCGGGCTTGCACCCGGGCGTGACGTGGTCGCACTCGTCAAGTCGACCGAGGTGTCGATCGCGACGCTGTAAACCGTTCACCACCGCGCACCACCATGGCCTTCAGAGGCAACCCCGTTCGCGTGCTCATCGTGCCCGGCCTGCACAGCAGCGGCCCGGCACATTGGCAGACCTGGCTCGAAGCGCACTACCGCAGCTCGTCGCGCGTGGTGCAAGACGACTGGAGCACCGCGGATCTCGACCGCTGGACCGAGCGCGTGGCCATGGCCATTGCGCGCGACCCCGATGCACGCTGGGTCGCGGTGGGCCACAGCTTCGGCTGCCTGGCCATCGCACGCCACCTGGCCCGCGGCGGCACGGGCCTGCATGCCGCGCTGCTGGTGGCCCCAGCCGACCCGGAGAAATTCGGCGTCGCCTCGCGCTTGCCGCAAGGCAAGCTTGACGTGCCCAGCGTCGTCGTCGGCAGCGACACCGACCCGTGGATGCGCGCCGACAGTGCCCGTGCCTGGTCGCGCCTGTGGGGTTCGCACTTCGTCAACCTGGGAGACGTGGGCCACATCAACGTCGAATCGGGCTTCGGCCCCTTGCCGCAGGCGAAGACGCTGACCGAGCTGCTGATCCACCGCGTCGAACGTGCGCAGCGCATGGCGCGGTCTCACCCGCTCGAGTTCTCTTTCGCGATCTGATCGAGACCGATGTGGTCGAAGTGGAACAGCGTTGCCGTGACCGCCAACGCAGCCGCTGGCCCGGCTGCCGGTTCGAGGATCGATGCGAGCACGGGCACCACCAGCACCAGGTAGCGCCAGCCCCAGCTGTAGAGCTCGCCGGCGCGGCGCACGCACACCAGACCCGCATCGGCTCGGCGTTGACGCGCGGCCGAGCCGACCCGCATGGCGACGATGAAGCTCGCGTGGTGGTAGTAGCGCAAAGCCATCGCCGAGCACCACGCCGACGCGAAGAGCAGCGCCATCAACACCAGCTCCAATGCCGGGCGGGTGCCGGATGCTGACGCGCCCGGCGAGTCGCCGAAGCCTGCATGCAGCGATGGCGCGGCCAGCGTCATGCTGCCCATCAAGGCCAGCACCGCGGTGGAGGCCGTGACGGTGGCCGACATCATCGCGTTGCGCAGTGTTTGAACTGCCAGCAGCTCAGAGCCTTCCTGCGCCGACAACGCGATGAACCATTCCTCGCGCAGAGCGGCGTGCGCACTTCGGGCCAGGCGCTCCGGATGTCGGCGACGGGTAACGGCGAGGGCGGCTTCGTAGGCGGCCAGTACCGCCATGGTGGCCAGTGCGGCCAGCCAAGGCCAGTGCGGGCTCATGTGCCCAGCTCAGGCGCTCAGGCTAGCTGCAGCGCGCTTGCGGTGCTCCAGCCACTCGAACGCGCCCATGCCCATCAGCATGGCCGCCACGAAGACCAGCGCCTTGATCTCGCCCAGCCCCAAAGCGACCAGCGCTGGCCCGGGGCAGAAGCCGGCGAGGCCCCAGCCGATGCCGAACAGCGTGCTGCCCAAGACGAGGCGGCGGTCAATGTGGCGTGCGCTGGGGAGCTTCATCTCCGCACCAATCAGAGAGTGCGTGCGCCGACCGGCCGCCGCGAACGCGATGGAGCCGACTGCAATCGCGCCGGCCATCACGAGTGCGAGGGATGGGTCCCACGCACCGGCCAGGTCCAGGAAGCCCAGCACCTTGGCCGGGTTGGCCATGCCCGAGACGATGAGCCCCAGCCCGAAGACCAGGCCGGCCAGCAGAGAAGTCAAAGTCAACCGCATGTCGATATTCCTCAAGCCGCCAGCAGATGGCGGAGCACGAGCACCGTGGCGAAGCCGGCGGCCATGAACACGGCGGTGGCCACCAGCGAACGCGGCGACAGGCGCGAGATGCCGCACACCCCGTGGCCGCTGGTGCAGCCTGCGCCGTAGCGCGTGCCGATGCCCACCAGCAGACCGGCGATGACCAGCATGGCGTACGACGCATCAATCTGCAGCGCCGGCCCCGCTGCGAACAGCGCGTACACGATGGGTGCGGCCAGGAGCCCGATGACGAACGCGGCGCGCCAGGCGATGTCTCCGTGGGCCGGCCGCAGCAAGCCGCCCACGACGCCGCTGATGCCGGCGATGCGCCCGTTCAGCAGCACCAGCATTCCCGCCGCAGTGCCGATTAACACGCCGCCGGCCAGCGCAGACCAGGGCGTGAAGGCGTTCCAGTCAATGCCCACCGTCATTCCTTCGGGCAGTAGAGCCGGTAAAGCACCGGCAGGATCTCGAGCAAGGCCGGGTCGACCACGCGGTAGTAGATGTTCTTGCCCTCCCGGCGCGTGTCGACCGCGCCCTCGTTGCGCAACACGCCGAGCTGCTGCGACAAGGTGGGCTGGTGGATCTGAAGACGCTCTTCGAGGTCGCTCACGCACATCTCGCCTTGCGACAGCTGGCACAGCAGCAGCATGCGGTCGGCGTTGGCGAGCAGCTTCATCGCCGCAACGGCCTCGCCGGCGGCGCTGCGCAAAAGGTCGGGGTCGATGGCCAGGGCCGAGCGTTTCATGGCGAACGTGATCAGGTCGGGTTGACTACAATATACAAACAAACATAATATCAGTCAATAGATTGAAGAGTCGCGCACAGGAGCCCCATGAGCACACGCACCACGACCCAAGCCTTCTTTGACCCCAAGACGTGGACGGTCTCTTACGTGGTGTGGTGCCGCGCCACGCGCCGCGCCGCCATCATCGACCCGGTGCTCGACTACGACTTCAAATCCGCCCACACCGACACGGCCTCCGCCGACAAGGTGCTGGCGTACCTGAAAGACAACGCGCTCCACGTCGACTGGATCCTCGAGACCCACGCGCATGCCGACCACCTCTCGGGCGCGCGTCACCTGCAAGAGCGCGTCGGCGGGCGCATCGGCATCGGCCACAACATCCGCCAGGTGCAGGCCACCTTCAAGAAGCTCTACAACCTGGAGCGCAGCTTCCTGCCCGACGGCAGCCAGTTCGACCACTTGTTCCACGACGGCGAAACCTTCCACATCGGCGAGGCCGAGGTCACGGCCATGCTCGTGCCCGGCCACACGCCGGCCGACATGGCCTATGCGGTGGACGGCTCCGTCTTCGTCGGCGACACGCTGTTCATGCCAGACGTCGGCAGTGCCCGTGCCGACTTCCCCGGCGGTGATGCGCATGAGCTCTACCGCTCCATGCGGCGCCTGCTCAGCCTGCCTTCCGAGACCACGATGTATGTCTGCCACGACTACCCGCCGGCCTCGCGCGAGCCGGCCTGGCAGACGACCGTGGCCGAGCAACGCGCGGGCAACATCCACTTGCGCGACGGCATCGGCGAAGATGAGTTCGTGGCGATGCGGCAGGCGCGCGATGCCACGCTCGAGGTGCCGACGCTGATCCTGCCTTCGATCCAGGTCAACGTGCGCGCCGGCCAGCTGCCGCCGGCCGACGAGAACGGTGTCGCCTACCTGCGCATTCCGTTGAACGCGCTGCCCCTTCATTCCGCTCACTGAAAGACGTCCGATGAGACTTGCCTCGCTCGTGCTGTCCGCTGCCCTGGTGCTCCTCGGTGCCTGTGCTTCCACGCCGTCTGCCGACGGCCTGCTCGACCAGTCCATCGCCGGACCGCAGCGCAGCGAAGCCAACAAGGCGCGAGACGCGGCGCGCCACCCGAAGGAGACGCTGCTCTTCTTCGGCCTGCGGCCCGACATGGAGGTGATCGAGATCGCCCCCGGTGGTGGCTGGTACACGGAGGTGCTTGCACCGGTGCTACGCGATCGCGGCGAGTTCTACGCCGCGCACTACCCGCTCGACAGCACGCCGGGCGAGCTGAAGGCGCGTGGCCGCTTCGAAGACAAGCTCAAGGCCAACCCGGCGGTGTACGACCGCGTGAAGCTGGGCTCGATGCCGGTCAAGGCGGGCTTCACCGACATCAGCGTGCCCGGTGGGGCCGACATGGTGCTCACCTTCCGCAACATCCACAACTGGATCGAGGCCGGCCACTTCGACGACTCGCTGAAGGCCTTCTACGCCGTGCTCAAGCCGGGCGGCGTGCTCGGCGTTGAAGAGCACCGCGCGCCAGACGGCGCCTCGCTCGAGTGGATCAACCAGAACGGCTACGTGCCCGAGTCCTATGTCATCGAGCACGCACGCGCCGCCGGCTTCGAGCTGGCCGGCCGCTCCGAGATCAACGCCAATCCGAAGGACGCGCACCAGCACCCAAAGGGAGTCTGGTCGCTGCCGCCCACGCTGGCCGGCGGCGATACCGACCGCGCGGCGTTTCTCGCGATCGGTGAGTCGGACCGCATGACGCTGAAGTTCGTCAAGCCCGCCAAGAACTGATGGGAGGCGCCAACGACAGAGCGGACAGGGCGCTCAGGCCTTCGGCTTGATCTCGATGCCCGGGATCTTCTCTTCGTAGAACGCCAGCCGGCCCTGCAGCGCGCGGTGCTCGTCGTAGGGGTCTTCGTAGGTCCACACCGTGTCGGGCCAGACCTTGTCGCCGATCTTCAGCGTGTAGTAGTGCGCGAGCCCCTTGAAGGGGCAGGTCGACGTGGTGTCGGTGCGCTGCAGCAGGCTCATCGCCACGTCGCTGCGCGGGAAGTAGTAACGCACGGGGCTCTTGTCTTCGACCACGCGAATCACGTCGATGGAATCCGCCACGACCTCGCCCCCGACCTCGACCTTCATCCAGATGCCGACCTGCTGTTCCTGGACCTTGTGCTCCGGGAACTGTTGGTGTCCGGGTGACTTGCTCATCTTCAAACTCCTTGCAACGGCGGGTTGTGATTTCCCTCTCGCGGCAAATGGCATTCCGCGGGTTCGGCAGGTCGCTTGATATCCCTTCGAAGGGCCCGATCTGTTCGCATCGGGGCAGCGGCGATATGCTGTTTGCCCCCGGTGCCGGGTCACTCCCGCCACCTCTTGCCACGAGCGCGCCATGCCCCTTCAGGACTTCCACCCCGCCGTTGCCAACTGGTTCCGCCGAACCTTCCCTGCGCCCACCGAAGCGCAGGTGGCGGCGTGGCCGGCGATCTGCGCGGGTCGGCATGCCTTGGTGGCCGCGCCGACCGGCTCCGGTAAAACGTTCACCGCTTTTCTCGCCGCGCTCGACGGCCTGGTGCGCCAGGGCCTGCGGCCCGAAGGCCTGCCCGACGAGACCGTGGTGGTCTATGTCTCGCCGCTGAAGGCGCTGTCGAACGACATCCGCCTCAACCTCGAAGCGCCGTTGGCCGGCATCCGCGAAGAACTGGCCGCGCTGGGCCTACCCGACGTGGAGATCCGCAGCGCCGTGCGCACCGGCGACACGCCGCAGAAAGACCGCCAGCTCGCGCTGCGCCGGCCGCCGCACATCCTCGTCACCACGCCCGAGTCGCTCTACATCCTGCTGGGCTCGGTCTCGGGCCGCAAGATGCTCAGCACCGTGCGCGCGGTGATCGTCGACGAGATCCACGCCATTGCCGCCACCAAGCGCGGCAGCCACCTGGCGATCTCGCTGGAGCGGCTGCAGAACCTCAGCAGCCACCCGCTCACACGCATCGGCCTGTCGGCCACGCAGAAGCCGATCGACGAGGTGGCGCGCTTTCTCGTCGGCGCCGGGGCCGTCACCGACGGCGTGGCCGATTGCGAAATCGTCGACATCGGCTACGCCAAGCAGCGCGACCTCGCGCTCACGCTGCCGCCCACGCCGCTGGGCGTGGTGATGTCGAACGACCAGTGGACGCAGGTCTACGAGATCGTGGCCGGGTTGGCCAGCGCGCACCGCACCACGCTGGTGTTCGTCAACACCCGCCGCATGGCCGAGCGCGCCACGCGCCACCTGGGCGAGCTGCTCGGCAAGGAGCGCGTGGCCGCGCACCACGGCAGCCTGGCGAAGGAGATCCGCCTCGATGCCGAGCAGCGCCTGAAGCGCGGCGAGCTCAAGCTGCTGGTGGCCACTGCCTCGCTGGAGCTGGGGCTGGACATCGGCGACGTGGACCTCGTCTGCCAGCTCGGCTCGCCACGCGCCATCGCCACCTTCCTGCAGCGCGCCGGCCGCTCCGGCCACGCGGTGGGCGGCGTGCCCAAGGCGCGGCTCTTCCCGCAGTCGCGCGACGAGCTGGTCGAGTGCGCGGCCCTGCTCGACTGCGTGCGCCGCGGCGAGCTCGACGCGTTGAGCGTGCTGCCCGCGCCGCTCGACGTGCTGGCCCAGCACATCGTGGCCGAGGTTGCCAGCACCGAGTGGGACGAAGATGAGCTCTTTGCGCTGATGCGCCGCGCCTGGCCCTATGCGGAGCTCAAGCGCGAAGACTTCAATGCCGTGGTGCGCATGCTGGCCGACGGCTTCAGCACCCGCAACGGCCAGCGCGCGAGCTATGTGCACCGCGACGCCGTGCACCACCGCCTGCGCGAGCGCAAAGGCGCACGGCTGACTGCGCTCACCTCGGGCGGCGCCATCCCCGAGACGGCCGACTACACCGTGCTGCTCGAACCGCAGGCCGACAAGATCGGCACCGTGCACGAAGACTTTGCCGTCGAGAGCATCGCGGGCGACGTGTTCCAGCTCGGCAACACCAGCTACCGCATCCTGCGCGTCGAGCCTGGCCGCGTGCGGGTGGAAGACGCGCACGGCGCCGCGCCCAACATCCCGTTCTGGCTCGGCGAAGCGCCGGGCCGCAGCGACGAGCTGTCGTTCGGCGTCTCGCGCCTGCGCGAAGAGGTGGCCACGCTGATCGCCTCGCAAGGCGCCGACGCCGCGACCGGCTGGCTCACCGGCACCCTGGGCCTGGACGCCGAGGCCGCGCGCCAGCTCGTCGACTACCTGGCGCGCGCGCTCGGCACGCTGGGCGCCGTGCCCACGCAAGACCGCATCGTGCTCGAGCGCTTCTTCGACGAATCGGGCGGCATGCAGCTGGTGGTGCATTCGCCCTACGGCAGCCGCCTCAACCGCGCCTGGGGCCTGGCGCTGCGCAAGCGCTTCTGCCGGCAGTTCAACTTCGAGCTGCAGGCGGCGGCCACCGAAGACGCGATCGTGCTGTCGCTCTCCACCAGCCACAGCTTCCCGTTGGAGGAGGTGTCGCGCTACCTGCACAGCAACACCGCGCTCGACGTGCTCGTGCAGGCCCTGCTCGACGCGCCGCTCTTCGGCGTGCGCTGGCGCTGGAACGCCACCACCGCGCTCGCCTTGCCGCGCTTCACCGGCGGGCGCAAGGTGGCGCCGCAGCTGCAGCGCATGAAGTCGGAAGACCTGCTCGCGAGCGTCTTCCCCGACCAGGTGGCGTGCGCCGAGAACCTGGCCGGCGAACGTGATGTGCCCGAGCACCCGCTGGTGGCGCAAACCATGTACGACTGCCTCTACGACGCGATGGACGCCGAAGGCTGGCTTCACCTGCTGCGCCGCATGGAAGCGGGGCAGGTGAGCATCGTTGCAAGAGACTTGCCGGCACCGTCGCCGCTGGCCGCTGAGGCCTTGAACGCGCGGCCCTACGCCTACCTCGACGACGCGCCCCTTGAAGAGCGCCGCACACAGGCCGTGCAGAGCCGCCGCTACAGCGACCCTGACAGCCCGGACGACATGGGCCAGCTCGATGCCGAGGCGATTGCCGGTGTGCGTGAGGAGGCTTGGCCGCGGGTGCGTGGTGCCGATGAGATGCACGAGGCGCTGAGCGGGCTGGGGCTCGTCACGGCGGACGAGGTGTCCGGCAACGAAGGCTGGGCCGATTGGCTGAACGAGCTGGCGCAATCAGGCCGGGCGACATGTCTGCAAATCGCCGCTCCGGCTGAGCCTGTCGAAGCCGGCGGGCACAAGGAGGCGGGCCTGTGGGTCATCGCCGAGCGCCTGTCGCAAGTCATCGACCTCTACCCCGGCGCCGAGACGCACCCGCCGATCGACATCCCCGCTGAATACGCCGACAAACCTGCCTCCCGCGAAGACGCCCTGCGCGACCTGCTGCGCTCGCGCCTGAGCGGCCTCGGCCCGATCACGGCACCCGAGATCGCGCAGCAACTCCAGTTGCCGCTCAGCGACGTCGACCGCGCCTTGCTCGCCCTGCAGGCCGAAGGCACGGTGATGCAAGGCAAGTTCACTCCCAACGCGCAAAGCACGGAGTGGTGCGAGCGCCACCTGCTTGCGCGCATCCACCGCTACACGCTGAAGCGCCTGCGCCGCGAGATCGAGCCGGTGGAGCCACGCGACTTCGTGCGCTTCCTCTTCGAGTGGCAGCACGTCGGCGCGACCAGCCGCGTCAGCGGCCCCGAGGCCCTGGCGGGCGTGCTCTCGCAGCTCGAAGGCTTCGAGGCCCCGGCCGCGATGTGGGAGGCCGAGCTGCTGCCCGCCCGCGTGAAAGACTATTCGTCGGCGTGGCTCGACGACCTGTGTACCGCCGGCCGCACGCTGTGGACGCGCCTGCGCCCGGTGGCCAGCGCCGGTGGGGGCGGTGGCTCGCTGCGGTCCACCCCCGTCGTGCTGCTGCCGCGCCGCAGCGCGCCGCTGTGGGGCCGCATCGCCCCGCAGCCGGCCGACGACGCGGCCCTGAGTTCGCGCACCCAGCGCGTAGCCACCTTCCTGGCTGAGCACGGCGCTTCGTTCTTCGACGAGATCGCGCAAGGCGCCCGCCTGCTGCGCACCGAACTCGAAGACGCGCTCAGCGAGCTCGTGGTGCATGGCCGCGTCAACTGCGACAGCTATGCCGGCCTGCGTGCCCTGCTGGTGCCGACGGGCAAGCGGGCGTCGGCGCATTCGTCGCGCCACCGCCGCCGCGTGGCGCTGTTCGGCATCGAGGATGCAGGCCGCTGGACGCTGATCCGCCAGCCCGCGCCGGCGAGCGCCGACGCGTCGACCGAAGCCATCGAGCACATTGCCCGCACGCTGCTGCGCCGCTACGGCGTGGTGTCGTGGCGCCTGCTGGAGCGCGAGGCCGCGTGGCTGCCCGCCTGGCGAGACATGGTGCGCGTGTACCGCCGGCTCGAAGTGCGCGGCGAGATCCGCGGCGGCCGCTTCATCTCCGGCCTGTCGGGCGAGCAGTTCGCGTTGCCCGATGCCATCGGCCTGATGCGCCAGGTGCGCCGCCAGCCGCCCGACGAGCACCTGGTGTGCCTGGCTGCCACCGACCCGGCCAACCTGCTGGGCACGCTGCTGCCTGGTGCCAAGGTGGCGCGCGTGGCCGGCTCGCGCGTGCTGTACCGCGGCGGCGTGCCCATCGCCACGAGCGTGAGCGGGCAGGTCGAGCTGCTGGTGGCCTTGAGCCCGGGCGATGAGCGGGCCGCAGTGCGGGCGCTGGCGCTGGACCCGAATCTGCGCTTGCTGGAGATGGAGTCCGCGGCCGAGGCCTGAGGGTCACAAAGGGACCAGGGCGCATCCGTCAGAATGGCCTTCGTCTCAGTCACGAAAGCCCGTCATGCCGAATCGCCTTTGCCTCGTCGCGCTCCTGGGCATGCCGTTCTTCGCGGCCTGCTCGTCCCAGCAGTTCTACGGCTCCGGGCAGGAGTGGCAGCGCACCGAGTGCTACAAGATCAACGACCTGCAGGAGCGCAACCGCTGCCTGAAGAGCGCGAACACCTCGTACGAGGAATACCAGCGTCAGGCTGACGCTGCCAAGAACCCGAAGTAGATCAGGCGGCCTTGAACAGCGGCACGTTGCTGCCGCTCAGCACCTGGCTGGCGCGGGCGCGGATCACGTCCGTCGCCACCCGCATGGCGAATTGCACGGCGCGTTCGGGTTCTTCCCAGGCGTGGCCGCCCGACATGTTGACGTCGCGGAAGACTTCCACGGCCTCTGGCACGCCACGCACCTGCTTCACCACCGCCGCGGCCGCATAGCCGCCACAGGCCACCTCGATGGCCCCCGCATAGATCTTGTAGTCCCCTACATCACGTTCATCGAAGTACATCGTTTGCTCCATATCGGCTGGCAGAGGCGGCACTATTGAGCGATCGAGGCGGCAAGACCATCGGCAAGATGGGGGACCCCCAAAGGGGGTGAAACCGATGTCCGGTTCCGACGGTGTTTTTCGTAGGGGAAGAGCCCTTGCCAGCCGGGCGCGCTGCGGCATAGTGGTCCCATGTACATCCTCAGGGCGCTCAAGGTTCTGCTCATCGTGGAGTTCGTGGCCGCACTGGCGACCTTGGCCATCGTGGCCTACCGCGACGAGACCACGGCGCTGGGCATCTCCAACATCTCGACCATCGTCGCCATCGCGATCGGCGTGGTGGGAACCTTGATCAAGAACCGCGCCCCCATGGGCGGCCTCGGCCCCATCGAAGCCGACCTGGCCGCCTCGGTGGCCGACGACCCGAAGGGCGCGCGCTGGGCCCGCTACGACGACTATGTCGCCGGCCTCAGCTACGGCGTCATCCTGATCGTGGGCGCGGTGATCTGGCTGCTGATCACCGTCGGCTTCTACAACCTGCTGGTGTGAGTCGCCGGCTGCGGTGCGGCCTCATCACACCGCCCAATAGCCCGCCAGCGCTGCCTGGATGCGCTCGCGGTCGAGGGCGTGCTCATCCTCCTGTTCGATGAACTGAAGGTAGCCGCGCACAACCTGCCGTTGCGCGGGCGTGAGCAAGGCGAACCGATCGGATGCGAAGGCCGTATGAGCGAGGGTGTAGGACAGATCGAACCCAAACGTCCCGTCCATGGCCGCCATCAGAAAGGCGGGTAGGTGAAAGCGCATTCCCTCTTCATCGAAGAACGAGAGGCTGCTGTAGTACCGGTTGAGCAGCTCCAGGCCGATGGCCCGCCAGTCGTGCTTCTCATCCTTCTCGCGGTAGGCAGCGCAAGTCTTCTCATCGGCGTAGTCATCCAGCCCTTGCGCCTGGAGCAGGCCGATGCCATTCGCCAGCGCGACGCCCGCAAACGCCTCGATGGTGGCGAGCTTCAGGTCCTGCAACACCTGCCCACGCTTCGCGAGTTCAAGCTGCTCGGCAATGACAGACGGGTCGTAGCCGCGGGCCTTCATCTCTTCCACGTCCGATGCGGTGGGGTATTTCATGGTTTGTCCGATAGCGGTTTTTGCAGCGTCGGGAACAGCGGTACCAGGCTCACATAACTGGATTCGCGCAGCGCGACGATGCCGGCCGCGTCTTCCACCGAAGCGCGGCGAACGAAGGTCGCGAGCGACTCCGGCACGTTGACGAACCCGCCGCTGG
>Ga0307516_10004027_pt1 | contig 18418 bp, 22 predicted proteins | sample 19_EM_MG_FD_203310 | JGI IMG/M metagenome (GOLD analysis project Ga0307516, IMG submission 203310) | Populus trichocarpa ectomycorrhiza microbial communities from riparian zone in the Pacific Northwest, United States - 19_EM | ecosystem: Host-associated > Plants > Roots > Unclassified | place... | reverse complement strand
ATTGGATCTGGGCCCCCTTCATGCCCGCCTTCTTGACCACTTGAAGAAAATGATTTCGAATATCAAAATTGTCCTTGGTGCGGAAGCTACGTACAGCGCCGCCTCACTTGATGGAAAGCCATTTGAACGACCTGAGGCTTTCTACACCGTCCAAGCCATGGCACAGGACCCTGCCACCTACCCTCATCTCCAACGTTTCCTGATCGCCTTCCTCTGCGGTGCACTCGAAACATTCACGCGGTTCACTTCTGAGTTTGGTGCGGGTGGTGTCATCGCAGGAACTACTCCCACCCAACGAGATCTCGCGCGCATGGAAACGACCAATGATGTGAATGAAGGAGCCCTTGGAACACTCCGTATCACACTCCGTCGTGCACCACGCATGTCACTTGCACAATTCAATGCACGGCTGAAGTACAAGAAAAACAATACCACGACATACATGAAGAAATTCCTTGGGAAATCTGCACGCCGATATCTTCGCCGCAAAGCACGTGTCCTGGACGCATCTGGTGCTGAGAAAAAACGCCGCCTTGCACAGGCAACATACGACCGTCAACTTGCACAGCGGCACCGTGTGGATGATGAACGGAAACGGAAGAAACGAGAGGCAGCCGCTGTGAAACTAGCAGCTGTTGTCCCTCGTCTCACAGAAGTCGAGTTAGTGTCAATGAAAGTCTCCGACATTGACCTGCAATTGCGTTGGCACCGCCAATTTGACGAGAAGGTACCAAGAGCAAAGGAGATGCCAAAGAAGAAGGAGGAGAAGCTTCGAGAGCTTCGTCGCGCGGTCGAAAGACATAATGATGGGTCAGCGGTATCACGCACTGAGTCGAATTGCACGAACGGAGGTGATGCGATTGATGGCGATTATACAGGGGCTTGTGACATGGAACACTTTTCAGAGGATGGGTTTTAACTTGTGTGCATCTTTCGTGTTCTCTCGTTTTTCTTCATATCCACACCTTCTAGATACATATCCAGGCCTAGTGGATGTTTTATACTCTTCTATGATACCTTTTCACCTTAGACTACTACCAGGACTCCCTTGATACACGATTGACCACCTTTTCCTGCTTATATAATCCACGCCGGAATAGTGGCGTTGCCTCTCCCCAGTGATCCCATTCTGATATACCCTTCTATGGCCTTCTATGGCCATCTCATTTCGCATCTGTTCGATATTGTTTGCAAACAACTACACAGTCAACCCAGGCTTCAATAGGCCCTGTGATAAATGACCGCCGCAGGGGCCATTATTATGTGTGGCCCTTGAGTCCTTTATTTTCCCTTCACCCATGTGTCCCGTCGTAGTGTATGCGTTCGTGCACTGATGGACCATCTCCTCAAATCATTGTGGGCGTTGTGTTGTCCCATAGCCACCTACCTGTACGACACAAGGGGTGTGAAAATCTCTCGACGTTTTCCGTCGTACTTATCTCGCCATGTCAGGCTGACCAAGTGCATGGCTAACGTTGGGTGTCATCATCGCCACAGGTGCACTCACCCACTCTCACCGCGCACAAGTAGCACAGACGCGCAAGGTGAGAGTTACATTCCGGTATATCCCTGGAATGAGCTAACGGACGGTTCCACCGGATACAACACGGTGATGGCCATCCTTGGATGGACGTAGTGGGTACTTTACTACTTCATTGCTTGTTGCCTGCTGAGGGTCCTCTAGTTGGAAGATCAACACAAGATGAAGAACGGGAGCTGAACAACTATCGTGAGAGACGACGATGTCAGTCCATGATGCCATCAACTGTGTGTTTCATGTTTCAATTTTGTAGCGAGACTGAAACTGCCGGTAATGTCAGGCTTTGAAGGGCCCTGCAATCGCTCCTGGTAAATAAAGGTGTGGTCGCATGTATGGCATCAAAAATGTATCACACTTTTAGCGTATTATGCTGAAGTGAGATGCTCAAAGTCTTCTATAATCAAGGGGCATGCGGTATATGGAGGCGTAGCTTCAGAGGAAAAATAAGAAGCCTGAACAATAAAGTCATAAGCTAAGCAGAGTAGTATAACCGAGGTCAATCGTCACGGGTGTCGCCACGCCAATGGCAGTCCTGCGACGATTCGCGTTCAGAGCCCCTTATGCTCCACCATAGAACCGCCATGCGAAATAAGCACCGAGAAGTCCCAGAGGGAGGAAGTACATGATGCTAATGAAAACTCGTGAAAAGCTTTAACGCAAAACAACGAAAAATGCGTACTTGGATCCGCTCTCAACAGCATCGTGGAGTGCTGGGTTGTTTGCCGGTTTTGAAGAGTTGAGTTGAAGCTCCTATGGCGGCGTTGATATCAAGTAGTCATGAGAAAAATTTGCTTACGCCGTCCTTCTCAAAATCGCCAATAAGCATGTTTGGTAGAAGTTCACGGGCTTCATCGGAGTGCCCGACATCTTCAAAAGCGTCTGTTGCATCCTTGCCTATATGACACGTCAGCACTTGAACAGATAGTGCTGCAAACCATGGGCCACGTACATGCTTCTGAGAGTATTACCTCGTCGCCTCCCGGGTGCTAAAATTATTGAATTACACTGTGAGCACGTGCTGAGGGACATGGACAGGGATACAAAATTACCTCGTCAATGAATTTCGTCACGTCGTACACTAGTAGTGTGTTAGTGTTAAGGAGACCACATTCGGACCAGACACACCCTTTTCATGGAGGAGGATATAGAGTGATTCCTTCGTGCTGTGAGCCTTGAGCTCTGCAAAAGTGACGATTTTGGACATGGTAAATTTGTTGAGCTCGGAAGGCGACGAGGGCAGAAGGCGAAAGAAGAAGCGGGTGAACCAATGAAATGCTAATAATTTATAAACCCAAATAAATAATGAACTCGCGCCACAATTCCCACCCAGCCAGACTCTTTGAAACACGGGAGATGATCATAACAGCATTGGGCAGACTAGTAAGACATGTAACATGTTTGATGTCCGCAAGGCTTAGTACTCGAATGACCATGGAAGATACTGTACAGTCGGACATTCAAGCGTGGACCTAGCAAAGGTCGATCTCCCACTTGCACCAGTAAGAAACGAAAGCATTCTGTGCTGTGTCCCTAGGCAAAGGCGCGTGGATGATGTTTGACGAGATTTGCAGCACAGGGCCATCCGTGGACGAATACGCATTCCTAGGATGGTCTGCGTTGTAGACCTCGCACAGCAATGAGGAAAAGAAGAAAACCTCGGAGGCAAAACAGTGTCGAGTATTCAGTCTCCGATCGGAAAGTGTACACTCCGACACGGGCCGGACTGCATTTTCGACTCCCACTAACTTGAAACCTGCCAACGTCGTCCACGTCGTCCGTTTCGTCGTCGACATGTCCCTCAACGACGAGCAGGCAGACATCCTCGGCGGGCCTCTCCTACAAAAACCTCATACTGGCCTATTGGCTGTCTTGCAATACTCGCCAGCTTTCAAGGGGGGAGCTCTCTTCCTCCTGGGTTTACTCGCATGGGTCGCCTTCGTTCGGGTTCGCGAATACATTCGCAGAAATCGCGATCTAAACTACAGAAAGTACGCTGTTCACTTATGTTTCCTTTTCTTCCCCCGCTAACAGCCCGTTTTTCAAGGGCGATGCGTAGAAAACATGGAATTCCCGACACAGACTGTCGTCCCTTTGCTGTGGCCTACGCAGCAGCCAACCGCGCGCGCGCAGAGCGTGAGGCGAACGAACGTAACAAGCTAGCAGGTCATGTTCCATCGGTATCGGACCATCGTGATTCCGAGCATCGCAATGCACCAACGGACGCGCCGCATGGCCAACACAATCTCAGACGAAGGTTGCCCGAATCAGTCGGTGGGTCTCCCATAACATCTTTAGGAAGAACGTGGCTGATCAGACCACTCCATTTCATTCTCTCCATACATCATGGCTCATCTAGATCCCCATGCGTCAGCCTCCATGTTTGATCATCAGTCCACAACAAAACACACTCAGCCACATGATTTTAAGCGCTCAGAGGTCAACCCGTTTAACTTTGCGGAACGGTACTACCCCAGTGGTGGCTACATCAGACAAGTACCCGAATCTCTTGGCGCACCCGTTTCACCGGTTAAAAAACCAGCCCCTCGGCGGTTCGGCAGAAAGAACCTCCGAAACAATAGCGATGTGGCGGAGGAGTCCCGCAAACGATCGTATGCTGCTGAAAGCGATGATGAACCGGACAACATCAAAAAATCACGCATTGATGGTGAACAACTCATCGACGGCGATGAGGAAGCAGATTGGTACACCCAGTATACTGGCCCACGCGCCGAACAGGATTATGTAGCGCCGCTATCTCGTGATCATGTGCATATCAACGGCGAACCAAATGAACAATACCCCGAAGGCGAGGAACAACGGGACGAAATCATGGAAGATATCGACGATGACGTTGCGGAACTACCCTCCATACCTCGTGGCAAGAAGCGTGACCGCGCAGAGGCAGGATCTACATTTGGCGCCGATGATGAAGAGGATGCACCACACGAGAAACCAGCCCGACACCGGAAACGCCGGTCCATGTCGAAACGGACAAGTGAGGGTCTTTTGAGGGGTAAGAAAAGGGACCGCGACGTCGAGTCACCCGAGAGCGAGGGTGAAGATGGCATTAGGGAGAACTCGAGGAGAGGCGGTCAACGCACGTCGAGGAAGAAGAGAGCGTCCGACGAGACCAAGGCCGACGGTTTTATTGAGTCGCCGCGAATTTCTAAGGACCCTCTATGCGACGGCCGCAAGATCGGTGAAGAATGGGAAGCTGATAGTGTGCGGTACAAGGTTGGAAGCAAAGGGGAGAGGCTACGTCTCACCTTGGTAAAGAAAGCTCGGAATAGATATCATATGGTATGTTTTGCTTTGCAGATACCATTCTAACACTGACCTGTTGCCCACAGCCGAAGGATTCTCAGCATCCTGATCGCGCCGCGGCCCTCGAGATCTACGTGGAGACGTGGATGACCGAGGAACAGTACAAAGAAGCAGAAGAGCGATGTGAACTCGTTTGGCAAGATGTGCCTTCGCGTACGGAATCTAGAACACCCGAAGTCCCAGATTCGCCTTCCAAGAGTGGTAAAGATCTTCTATGGGACTCTATTCAAGGCAGCCCCATTTCTCGTCGCCCGTTCCGTCAGTCTCTCACGTCAAGTACCACCTTGCGCGTAAATCCCTTCCAGCAGTCCCAGTCGCACCCTAACCTCGGGCGCCGTGTTGCTTCACCCAGTTCTTCTGTATCTCCTCACTTGACAGCCCTCTCTGAGAGCCCTACCCGCCCAGGTTTCCGTGGCTTTTCGAAATGGGAGAAACAAGACCGTGAAGCGGAGGCGATGGCTAAAATCCGTGCTAAAATGCAGGAACAGAAGAAAGCGCAGGCCGAGGCTGCAAAGTCCAGTGAGCCACCCCCCACTACTGCCACTCCTCAATTGGGTGCAAAGACCTTGACCGTGCCGACAATCACGCTGACACCTGCGTCGCCCTCACCGGTAGAAGCGAAGGTGGAGAGCAATGTTACATCCACCGAAACCAAAGTCCCGTCGCCGTTCTCCTTTACTCCCGTTCCGGTTGTCACCCCAAAGCCTGCGACTAGCTTACCGATATCTAGTGCCGCCCCTGGGTTCACCCTACCGTCAACTTCTTCGATGCCCTCAACTTCCTCCGGTGCTCCCCAGCCCGCCACGACTGCACCAGCGTTCTCTTTCACTCTACCTACCGCTCCTGCAACTGCCACGACCACGCCTTCAGCTTCGGCTTCTATTCCGAACTTCTTTGCGAAACCTTCTACATCCCCTGCACCATCCGCAACCCCTGCTGCTGCAACAACCTTACCTTTCACACTCCCTGTGGCAAGCCAGACCCAGCCATCTTCTTGGGGGACGACGCAATCGACGGCAGAAGCTCCTAAAGCTTCCACCTTTTCATTTGCAAAGCCTACTACCGTTGGGCATTCATCAACCAGTGCTTCCTCCCCTGCCGTTCCGGTGACCAATTCAATAACTACCCCTATTACTACGGCATTCACACCCAGAACTACTTCACCCGTCACTGCATCATCAGAGCCAAAGCCACCTGCATCTGTACCTTCCTTCCCCGCCTTTCCCTCGACAGCGACCACTAGTTCTGCCACACAGCCAGCATCCACTTTCACCAAGTTCTCATTTGCGCAGCCATCCACAGGTGCTTCCGCTACCACTGACACCAAACCCAAGTTCACCTTTGGTACCCCTACTACGGCAGTTGTCTCAAATCCCACTACTGTGACGGGCGAAACCAAGAAAGAGGCTACTACTGCCAAGCCATCTCCAGCACCTTTCGGAGCCACAGCATCTGCTTTTAGTGGCTCAGCGTTTGGAAACTCTACCTCTACGGGTGCCTTCGGCAAGCAGCCGGACTCAACCACGAGTGGTGACACTAGCAGTGGACGTGCCACACCCAAAACCACATCAGCCTTTGGGACTCCGACGAGCCTGTTCTCCACCACGCCTGCTGGCTCACCTGCCACAGGATCCGGCCCTGCACCTGCAGGTCCGTTTGGGAACTCCACATCTAGCCCGAAGATTTCATCTTCATTTGGCAGCCCTGCATTCGGCACGTTCGGCTCGACATCTACCTTCTCGTTCGGAAAGAAGGATAGTGTGTCTACGCCTGCTGCTACTGCTACTGCACCTTCGAAGTCCACGTTTTCGTTCTCACCTTCGGCGTCATCTGCTGCTACGTCTAAGCCCACATTCTCGTTCAATGCTACTGCGGGTAGTGCCTCATCTGCGTTCGGCCAGCCTTCGACATCTGGTACGAAGGATGTATCTGGACCTACCGCCGGAGATGCTCCATCGAAGCCTACATTCTCGTTTACTGCTCCGTCAAACAATGCGTCTTCCTTGACGGCGCACAGCGATGCGCAGAAACAGACGTTCGCATTCCCTCAGACTAGCAATGCAGGATCTTCCGCTCCAGCCAACGACGCTACTTCCAAATCGCCCTTCGCGTTCAACGCACCGTCGAGCGGCCCTCCATCTGCGTTTGGTCAGCCGTCTACCGTTGGCCAGACCAAGTCACCCTTCTCGTTCGGTGCGCAGTCTGGCGACACCGCCTCTATCTTCGGTCAGCCTTCCTCGGCGCCGTCGGACTCGACCACACCCACTGCGCAGTCCGCATTTGGAAAGCCTTCGGGCACGACCCCCGCTGCGTTTGGGTTTGAAAACCCTGCAGGAAACACGGGCACAACGTTCATGTTTGGGAAGCCCCCCACTCAGAACCAAAAGCAGGAGCAGTAAATCATCTCGTGTTATGGACGTCGCAGTGCTGAAGCGAGTGACATGCTAGCAGCATTGATGCGCATACTGCTCGCGCATCTCATTCAAGAAAATCCACGTCCTAATGCCTTTGCAGTATGATGGACCTGAAGCAGCATAATCATAGTCAACAACGATGTAACAGTAAACACCTCGCATGCTTGTCTCTTTCTCTTCTGTTTGGTAGATTATCAGGAACATATTATTGTGCTTGTTTTCCTTTTCATGTAGCCTAACGGGCTGATGCATTTCACTTGAAGCAATTCGACGATACCCTCCCTCAGTGACTCATCGAAAATAAGATATGATGTGATGGATCAGATCTGCGCCTTTTTCAACGGCCGCCTGGCGAAATGGCATCGCGTCTGACTACGAATCAGGAGATTGCAGGTTCGACCCCTGCGGTGGTCATCTCTTTTTGCCCATGTTTTTTTTTCGAAGTGCGTTAGAGGTCATAAGACCTCATGTTACACGATGCTATCGCCATTTTAGTAGGCTGGGCCCCCGTGGCCTGCCTCTCCCTCGTGCGAATGCCCTGCAGGCCAGGGTCTCAGACGCCCTAGCAGTTCCTAGGGTTCGTTCCGGCCTGTCGTTCATTTTAAACGCACTACCTGACTGGGGGAGGGCTGCTCTACTAAGGGTGTCTATTATGACGTGGGTCCCGACCCATGTTTTCCTAATGCTAGCTTAAATTGTGCTAGGTTCAACTACATAATCAAATCACCTCTGAACTAGACAAACTTGTACTGAAGAGTTATATGTACTCTGAGTGGCCAACGACCAAGACTTTTTGATACTCGCTCGTGATTTTTGCCTGCGCACCTCCGAGTCAAAATCATTGCCCAGTAGAAAGTGATGACTTCGTCGTTGAGGCGCTGGAAAATGTCGCAGACGCAGTGGATGTCTTTGCCGCTCACTTGCTCCAATGCGCGAACTTGGAAATGACGCTTGAGTTCTCGTTAAGAAATGCGTACATTTCGTTCTCCATTTCCACCTACTTAAAGCAGCGGCTTGGGGTCCGGAGTCGGCGTCTTATGACCTCATCCTTTTTGCAGGCAACTGACCTTCACGACGCATGAGTAGAAAAAGATACGTGGGTAAAGAGGCCCGGGAACTGGTTAGTCTCAGATTCTAAATCACCTCCTTTTCTGTGCCTCACGATGTGCAAATCCGTTTAGCTTGCTCGAGGGCATGTTGCAAGAAGATTGTGCTCTCCTCTCCAAGCAGTGGAATGGAATGGGAATAGATTGGCTGTCTAGAGCCGGAGTTTCTGTGACTTCATCCATGTTGCCGGTAGCTTTATCACAAGTATGTAGGTAGAGGCCTGTGAATGGGTTGGTCGCAGACTTTAAATCACCTCCATTTTGCGACTTACGAAGTGGCAATCCGCTTGGCTGTCTCAAGTGCACATTGGAAGACTGTGTTCTTCACTTCAAATGGGGACCAGAGTCGTTCTACGGTCTCATCTCTTCTTCGAATAGCTCCACGATGAGCAGCGAAGGGGCAGGAGACCTGTGAATTGGTCAGTCTCAGGTTCTAGATCGCCTCCCTTTGAGACACAATGTGGGAGTCCGTTTACTTTCTCGAGAGCGCATCCTGAAAACCGGGTGGTACTAACAAGTACGCCCTGCTGTATGTTCCTGGAGCAGAGCAAAATGAAATGAATGATCGCAGAAGAGGGTAATTTCGTCGGGATACGAGTGCTATATATGCGGCTATGTGTCAACTGTTTGTGGTACATTCCACCATCAGCAGCGAAGCCATTCGGAAAGCATTAGCCTGGAATATCGAATGACTATCCAACATATGCGTACCTATAAGACCTCATCGTTTAAGGTACTCTTGGTATCCGAGATAGGCTGTAAGATGTCTTGGGGAGGTTTCCTTTGAACGAAGGAAGGATTAGCTTACACTCGAATGATGGGAATATCCTGTAATGTAAACAGTGAATGTCATTACACCCTATGAAAAAGACTGGTGAAATGATATACCTTGCGTATCATACTGGATTTGAAAAAAGTTCAGTCAGCATAATATTCCGCCCTTCTCCCTGAGCTGAAACACGCGGCACGTGGCAACCTTGTCACGCATCGCCTGCCTCCGTTCAGGAATATAGTGTAATGACGGTGTGGGATCCGGCAACGACACATACCTCGCGTTCGCAGATACTACTAGGGCCTGGTTTGCACACGTGCCAAAGAAGGTTGGACATGATGTGCTTGTTGACATTTTCGTATTGCGTCTTCAAGTTCGTCTAGTGATCATGGTGTGGGTGTACACCCATGTAACCGACCTGATACACGTTGATGTTGAGCAAGATGTGGAGTCGGTATCGGGTGTCTTGGATGAAAAAAAAGGCCTGGACTATAAGGGACCTCAACATTCTCGGGGGCGGATTCGAGGAGGATGATTGGGGGGAGCCGGGACGGCGGATACCCAGTTTCGTTGTTCTCTTGGTTGCTCAATGCTGATTAGTACCAATTGTGATCTGCCTCTACTGGGAATACATCATGTCATGCAAGACCACCTACCAGCGGCGTTGGGCATGAAGAACAACATGCCGCCTTGTATGTTACGTTGTCGTGGATGAGTTCGGGAGTATTTAATTGTCTTTCGGTCTCCAACCAGTCATGGCTACGACCAATCACGCCCAGTCGAAGCTGCCAGCTGCGTTGATGCTCAAGTACTTGACCTCTGCACGTACTGGTGCAAAGTATCTCTATGCTCGTCTACGAGGACCGTCCATGCTCAAGTACTACCCACCAGCCTGTAGCCAGTATAGCCATGCTGGCCAAGGAGTGCAAAGATTCGAGGATCATGAGGACACCGACCAAAGCAAAGGACAAAGGTTTGTGTGGTGCTCTCTGAGCGTGCACGTGCGTCACTCACAGGGCAGAGAGCCAGGGAATAGTAGCGACCCTACGCATATCGCATCGTACATTACACTCCTAATATATCTGCTGATGCCACATCCTCCATCCCCGCTGGATCATTTGACGGTCCGGTCTGACAACCAAGTTCTGCAAGTGTCGACGAAAACATGTCATTGAACTCCTGCAAAGGTCCTTCCCTCTCTAGGACTTGTTCATAATCTCCTTCACCCATATCTGATCCCATCAACCACTCTTCTATTCCGGCTGTTCCAGTTACAAGCAGGCTCCGCAGCCTCGTCTTCTCTGTCTGACTCACCGGAGAGGTCCGAATTAGTGTCGTTCCCGGCTGGATCTGGTCTGTGGGAACAACAAGGTCAACGCCCTTGCCCGTGGCTGGATCCCAAGCCTGAGAGCGGAGCACCGTTACCCAAGCTTGATCGACGTCATCCAAGAAGTCTAGCAGCAACCGTAACCCATCCATGCTAGGTGGATAGCCCGTCATTGAGTTCATTGCATCGCCAGTCAGGCGGAGTAAGAATGCTGTACGTAGCCCCGTGGATGGGTCAATTGGGGGTATCCGAAGAATAAACGCCAGCAGATGCTGCATTGCATCAAGATAGGAGGACAGAGTAGGAAGACGAGTCATTGAAGGTTCCGAGCTGTCCGACCGCATCAGGCCATCGTATTCCAAGGCAGGCACGGTATGAGATCACCGTTTCTTGTACGAGCTGGTTATGTCCATAAACGCGTCTTCGACATATTGGATCGCCTTTCGTTCTTGCGCTTTCGAGAGCGGCCGTGGAACGATTTGCTGGATATGCACGTTATGAGGCAATGGTGTGGATTGAGCCAGAGGTGAACTGGTGTCCATCGTGGGTTCTGCAAGCCAAGTCTACAGATCGCAAACAGCAGTCAACAGCAGTGATTGCGACGCACATAGCAGTTGTTGGCAGGCAGATGAGCTGAGCGAGGCAAACAGATTCCATCAGTAGAACATTTGAATTGCAGACGTTGAGTTGGCGAACACTAGTAATCAAGGATGGATTTCAAGGACAGATATACCAAGGGCCGGCATCAGGCGATCAGCAAGTACTCTATCGACCACGAGGGTTAGGCGCACACTCGAGCTCGCCGAGACATTTCCATCGGGACTGCGAAAGCGGATGTAAACCTGGCAGTTGCTTTCCTCGGTTTCATTTCCGTTCTGTCTTCCGTCTGTCTCATACCCGATGGCGTTGCCCACGTGCAAAGTTTTCGTCTTGCCTGTTCTCCGTGTAACCTCACGCATACATCCACGATTGGTCTACACGCGCCAGTCCACGTTCACGTCCAGCGGAGAGATCTGCTGCTCCTGATGCATTGATATGTGGTAGTGGCAGCGAACAGTCTCGTAGATATGGGTACTGTTTGCGTCTCTGCTGAGAATTGCAACAACTCTAGATCTAGTCAGCATGTTAGGTCGAGTATCGACTTACCGGTGAATCAACACTGCCGCTTGTTTGCTCTCCGTGTCATCTCTCGGATTCGATGGAGATTCAACATAGCTAGGGAAAGGCTAGGGCGTGCATAGCCTTTCCAATATGGAGTGATTACGGTCATCAACCAATTCTTGGACTATAGTCGACTTCATGGTCAGACAATCCATGCATTTATTACGGTACATAGCTACACGTTCAGGCCCTGCTCCAGTTCGCCCATCAGCATAGTGCCATCCTTGCTCCCTGTAAGAACTATTGCCAAGTCATCATTAACAATGCTGTTAAATTGCAAGAGAGCAACTTACTGATCGGCTCCTTCGGGTGGAAATCCACACATGTAACCGTGCCTTTATGACCTGGGAGCTACAACAAATTCAGCGTGGAAGTGGGACGACTGCAGGAAGGGTCGCACCTTGTACAAGATCGATCCACTCTCGACGTCCCAGATAGAAACCATTCTGTCTGCGCCACCAAGAGCGACCCGCCGTCCGCCATCATCTTTACTCCAGGCGCCCTTTGCCAAGGTGTTCTCGAAGCCCGCAGGTACCCCGTGAAGGATGCGGTGTATCCGCGATGGTGCTGGCGAGAAAGGCCGTACATCATGTACGATAGTTTGCGACGAGAGCGACGCCGAAAGGAGATACGATCCGTTGGGCGAAAGCGCTAGTGAAGTTGGCGTGTCTGAATGGCCCACGAGCGAGTACACTTGTTCCGACTTTCGCAGGTCATAGACCTAGATGGCACCACGACATGTTTAACGCCAGAAACGGGGGAAAGTCGTGTGAAGTGCACGTACGTGAATCTCGTTGTCCAGTGCGCCAATGTACACGTTTTGGCCGTCTGCGCTCCAGCAGACGGACGTGACAGGACAACCTATCTCGAAAACCGCAACGCTTGTCTTGTCGCCCTCCTCGCCGCCTTCCCATATCCTCACCGTCCCATCATCAGAGCCTGTCGCAACCAGCTCAATGCCAGCGCCACCAGCCATTGTCCGGTCGAGGGTATTGATGATTCCGCGATGTGCGCGTATTTTCTTGATGCGCTGGCCAGTGGTAACATTCGTCATATTCAGAATGTGGTCCGCGCTGACTGTATAGAGAGTAGGGGAGTACAGCGACCACTGCAGGTCGAGGATAGGCGCTTTGTGCAGACTCGTGAGCAGTCCGTAATTCGTGTTCGGAGGGTATGTCCTCCAAAGCGCTGTCGCATAAAAATAATAAGTACAGTATACGAAACACAGACTGGCAAATCACGCACAGACACTTCTATCGGTTGAACATGCAGCAATGTGCTGTCCACTGGGGTCGAATCTACAACTTACAATTTCACCCTTTGCAAAGAATGCGAAGATTAGCGACACTCGTACGCGGCTAACTGAGGACTCACCGAGTGTGCACCACTCAAGCTGATAATTGGGGCTTCGAGATTACTCGTCCGTTTTATGCTACGGATCAGTCCTTTTTGGCGGTCGTCTCCCGAAGACGAGATAACCAGCTCATTGCTTGGAGGCGAGTCGGAACGGACTCTTTTGATCAGTGTTCCTTCCCTGGGTGGTGATGTCCCTCTCTTCGACATTGCAAAACGAAAAACAGTACGGCGCGATGATGGAGTTGACGTGCAACGAGACAACCCCCAGTGCGGGGGTGACAAATTCACTTGAGTTGCGTTTGTTCGTACTCAAACCACTTCAACCGAGTCCACGACGGTGGAACACTCATCTCCACCTCTGTACTTGCTGAATGCTCGAAAATACGACTGGTATTAGGACTCATCCTGGAGTGGCTACAACGGTCGTATACAATACAAAAACGGTCGCGGAACAAATATGCAGAGCACAAGGTACGCCCAATAGGGACGAGGAAAGTCTTCAAACAAGCACAGGATCAATATCCAAACATTCAAGATAACCCCTGGTAGTTTATGCCGATGAGCCGTTCTCTCTAGCGACCAGTGGACGCTCGAGAAGCCAGATCGAACGGCGATTAGTGCTGTCAACCCAGTGCTGGATAGGCTGCACTTGCCCATCATTGAATAGCTTGTGGATATCACTCTCAGAGTACTATTGAGAATCCCTTTGATCAGATCGCCGCTTCACTGTAGCAAGAAAAGTATCTTACGTTTGCAGACACGCAAACTCGGACAAGCTCCCCTTCCAAGAACGGAATAGCTTGATTGTATGCAGGAATGCAGATCTCATGCGTTCGGAGGCACTTGTAGAAACCTTCAAAGCAGCCTGGGAGCGCGAGGTAAGTGTTTCAGGATCTTTAACCACGGTCATCTTGTTGATAACCTACACTTCTCGTCGTTTGAAATGTACTCATATGTCCAGTCATCGTGGTTGAATAAACCTGGACTCTTAAGGGCATTCCCAGCGGCACTAAGCCCATTCATGGCGAATGCTTTGCTATAGCCGTTCGGGTCGCTGTACGCATTGTGAAGGTTACTGCGTTCGTGGATATGGCCCACTGCAAGGAGCAGCCTATCCCCGGGTCGCAGCGGAATGGCACGAAGGAACCGCGAGTCGTCTCCACGGTAAAATGATCCGATGTTGCCGCCAAGGAAGAGGTAATAGATGGGCGGCTGGCCCGGGAAGGTGGTCGGCGCAGTGTCGGCCCCGGAGGTAGCCTGCGGTACTGGTGTAGGTCCATCCCCTTTGCCGGAGCTACCTAATCCTCCAGACGCGATGAACTCGAAACCGTTTTCATAGGTGCCCCATAAACCTTTCGTCTCCACTTTTCCGGAGAGGGAAGGCCCAATGTCAGAGTTGTGAACTTCGTTGAGTGCCCGTTTGAGTTCGTTGCCGTCAAGGTCGAGCGCGAAGTAAGTCACAGGGGGAGCGGCCAAGGGTGTGGGTACCATATCGGACAAAGCACGTAATAAGTGCGATGTCTTTCGAAGAGACCTGTGTAACGTATACAGAGGTCAGTGTCAAATGGTGCAAATGACGAAATGACAAAGAATTCTGATGCTTCTCTAACTGCATCTCATACGTAGCGAGGACGGCAAAGCATCAAGGTCACTCACCCGGCGCCAAGTTCAACGATGGCCTCACCAGGGACGATGGCATCGCTAGTATGACTATGCATGGCCTTCATGATCCCGTCTCCTTGCAATTTGAAGATCTCCAACTCAGAAACAAAAGGACGGTAGTCCGGTGTTTCCGCGCTGAACTTGTCAAACAGGTTCAAGCCAACCTCGTCGTACAGGACCTTTGTCGGTAAGGTCTTCTTATTGAATGGAGCACCCAAGCCTTTGATAATTTCATCTGCAAACTGACGGGACGCATCTTTGGGACGAATATCCAGGACGTGGATCTCGCGGTTGTGTTGAGGTTCTTGCATGTTGGGTTGTATCTGACAGATGCAAACTCGTCTCTCTGAAGGGTACTTATCTCACCAGACCATGTGTCTAAGCGCTCAAGGTGACTATCGGATCACATGCGAAGCTACCGAGGTTCGAAGGAAAATAGCATAGTATATCACAGAGATCTGAGTCATTTTACTGATAGGCTTAGGGCAATCTTAATTGCTCATATGAGAACTTGAGACGACGTATATAATGAAACCACTCATTGGTTCGACGAAGGAACTCAAGACAGTTCTCAATTTCGATGGGAACATTGTGCGAGTCCTAGCAGATACATTTCCACGATTGGCTGGCGGCTTTCGACAAATCGATCCTTACGAATACAAGTCCGAGGAAAAGGCCATTCCAGCAACATTCAAGCCAACTCGTTAACATTCTCAAGTTTGATTTCTATACTACAACATAACATCAAAGTATCATGACACAGTTATATTTGACACATAACAGTCGATTGTTAATTTTACCAGTTCCAACCCACTATCAGCGAGGATTCAGGACCAATGGAGCGAAAACTGTTTGGTACTGAGTTGCACCAGGCGATTGCCACAGGACAAGCATGCTACAGATTAAACTGCCATTTCAATTAGAAGAAAGCACAAGGCCATCCACGTACATACCAAGAAAGTTTGAGGTTGAAGACACCTAGTTTGGTACTCGCTGAGAAGACGCCCACCTCGCTGCATCCCTCCTGCCTTTCTTCACATCGACAGCAAACCAAATGATCAATGACGACAGGGTACATAACGCAAACAAGAAGGGAAACCCCTGCCAATTGCTACCAGTCTTATCAATGATCGCCTGAATCACGGTCGGTCCAATGATGGACGATGCCCGGTTGGATAGACCGAACAACCCAAAGAACTGCAAGATTGGAATTGCTATGGAACTGTGGTCTGAAAACTGGGACTGGACGTACCATGTTGTCAAAACCAGGGGGACTGACCTCAGCCATCATCGTTTGTGAGTAGGCAAAGTAAGGGGCTTGGAAGAGGCCCGAGACAACACTGAATGCCCTAATCGACGGAAGTTGAGCCTCGTTCACTGATATCCCGGACTTCAAACCTACCAGAACTCCCAAGCATTGTGGAAACTGCTCATGCACACGTCAGACACGAAAGCACAGATAAATATGTTGTAGCTCACCCAAACTTATTGGTCCAGATTCCGACCATACCCCATAGAGATATTAAAATCGTCATAACATTAGTAACAGCGAACTAGGCAAAGAGTGAGCAACTATTCTGCAGCAATTACTGAGAAGCACCTACCATCTTCTTCGTGCTAATTTTCCAGTACCGTTGGACATACCAAAACCCAAAGGTGCCAATTGTGCATGTGACCCCTTGCAATAATCCGAGATAAGTCAATGTCAGGAAAGAAAAGTCGAACTTTTCATTCTGGCAGATCAAAACGAGGGTCAGAGAGGTATTGAACCCCTGTGGGTGACAAAGTTCGTCATGAGTAACATTCCAGCGGAAGGAATAGAAAACTGACATCTGCAAATAGGAAAAACGCAAAGAGGTACATGAATGTATGGGGGAGATGTTTGTATGTTTTAAGGGCGACCCAAATCTCGAGAGTAAACCACCTCAGCAACACTGATCCAAGAGTTTAATATTCGGAGCGTTACCTGCTTCCATCCAATTGTGTAGAAGTGTTCACCTTTAGGCAAGGCTGGCCCAGGTCGCGGCAGTTGGAAGATAACTGATGTGGTTTATGCGCCAAATACATGCACGATTGAATTTCCACGTACACCACCATATTCCAAGAAGTACCCAGTACGTGGTATCACTGTTCTGGAAATTAGCAATGGTAACATTCCAAGCAGTAGAGACTAACAGTGCGAGAATATAATTTCCGACCAAAGGACTATTGGCGGTGGCAGGAGGAAGTAAGATGGCGAGATTGAGAGCGTAGGTGGCAATGTAACCGATGTTACTGTGCACCTGGGGAAACAGGGTAGAAATTCCAACGAAACCTGGATCAGTAACGAACTAACCGTACTGATATTGCTAATCCTGTTCTTCTCCAAAGACTGCTCTCTTTCGTACTCTTCCACTGGTATCTCACCTCTTTCATACCTTTCGCAGAGTTGTCGTGAGTATGGGGTATTGCGTGCAAGACGAGGGAAAGCCGCAGTATAGAAAACAATAGTTGCCCCATAGGAGACGAAACTAATGATATACAGAGCCATCGCAAATTTCCAGCGCCTTGGGGCTATTGGGGTACTTGAGTCATGACGAGGCCAGTTAACACGGAAGGCGTACATGTAAGCGCCATACAGGCATACTGTGCTGCCCAACAAATTACTGTGGAAAGGAGAAGAAGCCACCGTCCGAATGTTCCATAGTCACCAGCAGAACCAACGGTAGTGAAGATGGCGGTCATGATGGCGAAGCTGGTGCCATTAGAGACAAGGATAATACTCGTCACTGACTTTGACCCTGAGCCCCATGGCAGGACACACTGGCCAGATGCGTTTGGCGCGGTGCAAGACGAGCCTGGCCCTGCAATCGGGTCGTAACCAGCTGCGGTGGCGAGCGCCTGGAACAGTATTTGGGTGTAAAAAAAAGGACCCATACCCTAGTTCGTCATTAGCATTTCACATCAAGGAATCTGCACTAGCGTACGCAGTCCCCATTGTAGTACACTAAACGTCACAGGCATAAATCTCCTTCTGGGCGTATAACATCGAACACTCACAGTAATAGCTCCAGAGCTCCTTCCTGGTAACCTGGGGTTCATCCTTATCCACCGGAGTGATCAAGGTCTCCTTGCCCCTGTTTTGACCATTTGAACTGCTTAACTTGAGATCTGAACCCTCCAGATCATCCACATTCGCTGGGTCGGATTTGACGCCGTCTAGTGTAGGCTGCGTGGACATGAAGGATAGCGAACATGCTATCGTGAGGTAGCCAGTTTAATATGACATCGAGAACGTTAGTATACGTAATCGATAGTTCATGAAACACAAAGTACCCCGTGGACCACGGGCGTAAGATTTAAACGATTCATCGTGCGAGAACTCACATACATAGTAGCCTGACAAACGAACACCTACGTGCTACTAAGAATAACCCAAGCGCTCGAGAAGTGTATCCAGTGGTCATCCACGCACCAGAGTTGTCTAATTGATGGTTACTCCACCTTCAGCCCCAAGGCCTCACTAGCAGAAAGCGTTTATTTCAAGTGTGTTACTATCTTCTCCCGCTGACACCGCAACGGAGTACAAACGAAGATAATATTTGGCGATGTTTGCTTCACTGCCTGGATCAGGAACATGACCACGGCCCTTAGTGTTGCCGCCGAACCGGACTAAATTCGAAGTGAGTTCGAATCCGGTTCGAAAGTGATGGAGTTCGGTGGAGTTCGGTAAAACTAACCACAACGAGTTGACATACAAACTAAAACGAATTGGGT
>Ga0307516_10004024_pt1 | contig 18423 bp, 15 predicted proteins | sample 19_EM_MG_FD_203310 | JGI IMG/M metagenome (GOLD analysis project Ga0307516, IMG submission 203310) | Populus trichocarpa ectomycorrhiza microbial communities from riparian zone in the Pacific Northwest, United States - 19_EM | ecosystem: Host-associated > Plants > Roots > Unclassified | place... | reverse complement strand
TGGTTGAATTTAAATGGGGAGAGAAAAAATATGAACCCAAGCTAGGTATTAAAAGGGATAACGGCATTTTATATCATGGCAAAGAACCTCATGGGCAATTCTGGCACGTGTGGCTGCGCGCTCCGGAGTTCCAGGTAGAGGAAGGGAATATGGGGGACATGTATTTTCTGGCGGGAATGGGTTCCGATGTGCCTTCCAGGCTGAAAGACAGTACCCATCAAAAGTCGGGCTGGATCTATGATCCCGAAGCGCCTTTGCATCCCTTTGCAAGCAGGGGGGCGCCAGCGGGTGCGGTGTCTCACCTAAAAGGTGATTTTGAAAAGCCCAATGGCGAATGGAACATTCTCGAACTTTACTGCTATGGCGACAAGGCCGTACATGTGGTGAACGGTCATGTGGTCCTGGTCACAGAGCACCTGCACACCCTTGCTACGGATAGTACCGCTGCATCCGCGCTTAACAATGGGCATATTCAATTACAGTCAGAAGGCGCAGAGGCCTTTTACCGAAACATCCAGATAAAGAAACTGGATAAGATGCCAGCTTTCAAATAAAAACGACATTAGGTAACTTTCTCTAAATGGACATCCTATTCTAATCTTTAGGCTCCCACAATTGAATTTTATTTCCTTCAATGTCTAAAATATGAACAAATTTTCCATAATCAGTATTTTCAATTTTGTCTACGATCGTTACGTTTTCCTTTCTTAGTTCTTCAACCAATGCTTCTAAATTCTCTACCCTATAGTTTATCATAAAGTCTTTTGTTGAAGGCTCAAAATATTTTGTGCTTTCTTTAAAAGGATTCCACTGGGTAAGTCCCTTTTTAGTACTGTCATCAATCTCCCGCCATTCAAAGCTTGTTCCATATGGGGTTGTGGCAAACCCAAGGTGTGTTTTATACCATTCGTTAACTGCATTTGGATCTTTACATTTGAAGAAAATACCCCCTATTCCTGTTACTTTTTTCATTTTTGTATTTTTTTTGTTTGCTATTATTGTCTTGAAAGCGAACCCTAATAGAAACGAAGCAGCAATTAGGGTTATCATCAATGAGATTCTTTTCATCATTTCTTTTTACTATTGTCCTTCTAAATTACGGATTATCCGCATAGCTGACAAAGAACCATCGGTAATTCTTATTTAACCTTGTAATTATTACCAGGCACAAATCTATTCCGCTCTCAAGCTCTTCACCGGGTTGGCCATAGCCGCCCGGACGGTTTGAAAGGCGATCGTAAAGAGGGCGATCCCGATTGCCGCGGCTCCGACGGCCACCAGGACCCAGGCACTTAGGGTAGTCCGATAGGAGAATCGAAGCAGGAAATTATTCATAAACAACCAGGACAGGGGCGAGGCGATGACGATGGAGACCAGGATCAGCTGGATAAAACTTCGGGCCAGCAGGGTCGTGATGCCGGCTATACTGGCGCCCAGGACTTTGCGGATGCCGATCTCTTTAGTCCGGTTCTCCGCCATATATGTCGACAACCCGAGCAGACCCATGCAGGAAACAAAGATGGCGAGAAAAGCGAATATGTTGATCAGCGCGCCGGTGTTCCTGGTCTGCTTGAATTTTGCCGCATAGTTCTCATCCGCAAACCGGATCTCGGTGAGGAAATTGGGATTGTATTTTTTGAGGATGGCCTCGGCCTGTTGTGCGGTCTGCAGCGTTCCCAGGTTCTTGCTTAGCTGGATGCTTAGATAGCCATTGCCCTTGCCCCCTTTGATGAGCACCTGTTTGCTGGCCTCACCGGGATCACCGATCAGGAAATCCTTTACGACGCCGACGATCTTCCAGCGCTGGTCTTCGTCCATAATGATCTGTCCGACGGGTTGTTTGAAACCCAGGACCCTTACGCTGGCTTCGTTCACCACACAGGAGAGCGTGTCCTCCGCATAGCGGGACAGGTCGATATCTCTTCCCGCCAGCAGGGTCAGCCCGTTGGTGCGGATAAAATCTCCGCCTTCTTCCATCAGCACAAAGGACGGATTCGCTTTGGGGTCCATGCCTGCCCATTTCAGACCAGACTCTTCATAGGCGATATTGGTGACCGTTGTATTGGAAGTGCAGACAGAGGAGGCTGTTCCGGAGTTGATCAATTCATTTTTGACGGCCGCATAGTGCTTACGCAGGTCATCGGTCAGCGGCTGAAAGACCAGGTTTTCCATTACGAATCCGGTCTCACGGTTGAGTCCGTACCGGACCTGTTTTTGAAAAATGACCGTGAAATTGATCAGGAAGATCGAAAAGACGAATTGCAGGACAACCAATATTTTCCTTGGTGTAATGAGGGTGTGGGCATTCTTTAGGACACCTTTGAGGACCCTGACCGGCTTGAAGGACGAAAGATAGAAGGCCGGATAACTGCCCGCCAGCAAACCCGTCAGCAGGACAAACCCAAGGGCCATGGCCCAGAAAGCGGGTGATGCCCAGGGAATACTCAATTGTGCATTGATCAGCGCACTGAAGGCCGGAATGGCCATTTCCGCCAACATGAACGCGGCGATGCCCGCCAGCCCAGCCATCAGGATCGATTCCCCGATGAACTGCAGGATCAGGGACTGCCGGGCAGCGCCGATCACCTTGCGCACTCCTACTTCTTTCGCCCTTTTCTCGCTGCGGGCGGTACTCAGGTTCATGAAATTGATACAGGCGATGAGGAGGATGATCCCCGCGAGCACTCCCAGCATGCGGAGGTTATCGATATGGCCGCCATCCGGCTGACCATTGACAAACCTTCCGTGGAGATATTCTTTGGCGTAGGGATAAAGAAAGATCTGCTGACCGCTTAACGAGTTGCTGTTGCGGGCGGCGATGCCGGCAATCTTTTTATTCATGGCGTCAATGCGCGTACCTGGGAACAATTCTACAAAGCAGCTCGAGTTCTGGTTGTTCCAAGTGCCTGCGTTTCGCCCGTTTGCCTGTAAGTATTCCCAGGACAGGAGGTATTCAAATTTAAACCGGGTATTATCGGGCAGGTCCTTCAGTATGCCGGTTACGATGAAGTTGTCGCCGGTTGGCGTCGTGATCGTTTTGTTCAAAGGGTCGTCGCTGCCGAATAGTTTTGCCGCAAGCTTTTGCGTGAGCACGATCCCGTTGGCCTCGCCCAGTACCGTCGCCGCGTTGCCTTTTAACAACGGGAAGCTGAACATCGACAGGAAGGCGGGATCGACGAAATTGCCTTGTGCATCTATTTTCTTTTCGGCGTATCGTAATAGCCGGGCGGATCCCATCACCCTGGCCGTGTTCCTGATCTCCGGGAACTCTTTTTTCAGGGCGGGCGCGAGCGGAGGGGCCGTCGCGTTCCAGCATAATAACTGCCCGTTGATATTACCCCGGTTGTAGGCGGTGTATAGGTCGGTCTTCTTCTCATGGAACTGATCGAAGCTGAGTCCGTATTGGATGTTCAGGAGGAGCAAGATGGCGCCAGCCATGCCGAGGGCCAGGCCCATCATATTGATCAGGGAATGGACCTTGTTTAAATCGCGCCTTTTCAGATGCCGGCAGTTCATCATAGGAGATCTTTATCCGTTCATGGTCACAATCTCTACAGGGACTGATATAGTCATCTAGTAACGATTGCATAGTAGCGATGTCATTTTTCATAAGCAGTGTTGTTTAATACAGCCACCAATATTAGGGGCGCTCCTCATTCACCTTGTTACTTCTGAAGCTTTGAGGATTCAAAGGGCTGTCATAAATCCAAATAGTGTCTCCTAAAATTCAATTGAGATGTAATGGCATATCTATGAACAGGTCTGCAAATGGTTTGTTGTTTAGTGTCGTATGCAAATTAGCAGTGATGAATCTATTATTGACTTCGTTTAAGTCAGACCTAGTCATGATACATTCATTTTCAGAAATTGCTGCTAAGAGTGGTATAACAATACCTGCGCATCTGTTTTTATTGTTTATTTCAATAGTATCGCCTTCTTCATTTACATTATGTTTAGTATGTTTTGAATAAAAGGGTTCGGCAAGGTCTGGGATATGAAATCGGTCACCGTTGATAATTTCTAATGCGAACGAACTTAGCGTACACCTTCTCTCGTTGCACCTCATTTGATTTGCATTTACTTTGGGAAGTAAATTATTCAATTCAGGGCGCCTTTTCAGAGATTCATGATATGGGAGCCAAACTAAATGACTCACAGATTCATTTTCAACATCTGTTTGGCAAATCTCTTTAATGTCATTTTTTTCTGTAATCCTTGAGCTATTTTTCGATTTATGAGAAAGTTTGGGATCGTTAGGCAGAAGTGGCTGACTATGGGGACGTAATAATGAAAAGACGACCAAAAATACGCCGGAAAAGAAACTCATTCCAACTCCTATGGGCATCTTTATAAGGGCAAATATTATCATACCACTTATTGCAAGAATAACACCGAGAATCATGGCTAAAGCGTTCAATCCGCCCCTTTGTTTTAGAAGGCCTTCGCAGTGTTTGATCACGGTGATTAGAGGGCTTATATATGTTGGCGGTAATTTAAATCCTGATTTAGTAAGCATAAGTTATTGATTATGAATTACATAATTAATAGGGACGGATGAAAAATGACCTTTTAGTACCCTTTCCCATATGTAAAACGACATCCAGACTAGTCCAACAAAATAAATTCTTAAGAAATTTTAAAATATAATTAATATTTTAACTTTTTTCAATTGATTATCAATTATTTATGTATTATTTTACTCACTTGTCCTCGCTAAATATGCCCCTTCAATTTAACCCTATACCCAGGTGTTCTGTTGGGAGCGTAAGGGTGTAATTATCTCACGAAATCGGTCCATGTGTCTATTCGTGACAATTGCGATAGGTTTGATATAGATGCGGCTTTTAAAAGCATAAGTGGGCAGGAACTTGAAAATAGGACAGAGCAGGGTTCGTTTAACCGAGTACCTATAATACGTACATTTTTATTATATTTGTACGTAAACTTTCACGTATGGATACCAAACTCACACTTTCTCTCGATAAGAAAGTCATCCAAGAAGCAAAAAAATATGCCAAAAAGAAGAATACCAGTCTATCCAGGCTGATCGAGGGATATTTGCAAAAGGTCAGTTCCGGAGAGAGGAAGGGACCGGAGATCTCGCCCCTTGTAAAAAGTTTATCGGGCGTACTTACCTTACCCAAAGGTTATGACGCGAAAAAAGGATATGGGGGTCACCTGGCGGCAAAATATAAGATCAGGTAATGGAAAAGGTCTTCGTCGATACGGATATTGCCCTGGACTTGTTGTCCGAACGGGCGCCTCATTACCGGCCCGCCGCGCAATTATTCACGCTGGCCGATGAGGGAAAACTGGCCCTTTATGTATCCTCTCTTTGTTTCAGTAACCTGCATTATCTCCTATCCCGGCTCTATTCCCAGGCGGAATCGAGAAGAATCCTGAATACCTTCAAGGTCCTGGTAAAAGTGCTGGCCGTCGATGACAAGATCATCGACCTGGCACTGAACTCGCCCTTTAAGGATTTCGAAGACGCTATTCAATATTATACCGCTGCAGAAAATCAAATAGAGCTGCTGCTTACAAGAAACCTGAAAGACTATAAAGCGGCAAAGATCACCGTCATGACGGCAGAGGATTATTTGCGTTCTGAACCTTGATTACAGATCCCTATTATTTTTAATACATACCCTCCCAGGCCGGATTTTACCCTCTTTCCTGCATACTTTTCCCCCCTTGCCGGCGTTAAAGAATGGGCCTGCCGGAAGAGGGCAGCCTGATCCGTTATGACACGCAAAACACGCAGGAAATTATTACGTTTTATATTCATCCCCATCCTTCTACTCGTACTCCTTGTCGGCGTCGCCGTAACGATCCTGTTCACCCAACAACAAACCCTGGTCCGCCTGGCAGTAAAAGAACTGAATAAAAAACTTCCCGGGGAGCTGGTAGTAGGCGGCAGCGAACTCTCCGTCTTTCAGAATTTCCCTTATGTCTCCATCGGGCTGAAGAAGGTCCAATTTTATGCCGATAAGAAGATGACGGAAAAGCCCATCTATGAAGCGGAGCGCATGTACGTTGGATTCAGCCTGCCGGATATCCTGAAACAGCAATATCATGTAAAAGTGATCCTGTTGAAAAACGGTCACCTCGACCTTGTACAGGATACGGCGGGGAAACTCAATATCGTGGAGGCCAGCCGCATCAGCATAGCCCCGGACACCGCCACATCGGATAAAGAGACGGCCGGGCAACTGGACCTGAATATAAAGAAGTTCGTATTAAAAGGGATGAATGTCTCCTTTCTCGATAAGCAGACCAAACAGCGGGTGGTGGCGGACATCGAACGGATCCAGGCTTCCTTCCGCGATGACAGCGTGCAGGTCTTTTCAACGCTGCAAGGCAAGCTACAGGTCGATTATACCCGGCCGGGAGATACCGTGCTTTTCCGGCATAAACATTTGGAGACGGAACTTGAACTATCCTATGACCTGCACAACAAATACCTGAAACTGCCGCTGGGAAAGCTAAAGCTGGAAGATGCCGTTTTCAATGTCTCCGGCACGGCGGACCTGCTGCATGACAATACGGTGGATCTGAAATTCTCCGGCGACAAGCCCGATTTCAGGCAACTATTTGCCTTTGCCCCTGCAACGATAGCAAAGGAATTGAAACACTTTAAGTATGACGGCCGGCTGAACTTCAATGGCAGCCTGAAAGGTAAGCTGAACGGCGGCGGCATGCCCCATATCGAACTTTCCTTTTCCTGCAGCAACGCCTGGCTGCACAATACCGCCGCCAACAAAAAACTCGATTCCCTTTCCTTCAAAGGCTATTATACCAATGGAACGAAGAATTCCCTGCAAACGTCGGAACTGCGGCTGCTGGATATGAATTGCAGACCGGAGAAGGGTAATTTTAAAGGCAATTTCGTCCTACGAGATTTCACCGACCCCAAGATCCTCATGCGGATCCATTCCGAACTGGAACTGGGATTCATCGGCGCATTCCTCGGTATCAAGGACCTGCAACGGTTCACCGGTCATATCAGCCTGAAGATGGACTTTAAAGAATTGGTGGACCTCAGCGTACCCGAACAATCCATGGGCAAACTGACGCAGGGCATACAAAGCGAACTCACCGTCACCAACCTTACCTTCCGGGTACCCTCCTACCCCTATACCATCGAGAACCTGGATCTCCACGCTGAAATGAAGAACGGATTCGTACAACTGGATTCGATGTCCTTCCGTATGGGCAATTCGGATTTCCATATGAAGGGATCGCTCAGCGACCTCCCGGCCCTCTTCCATCACCAGGAAAAGCCAGTAGTGCTTACCTGCACTGCGGGCAGCAACAAGATGGTCCTGAAAGAGCTGCTGGCCTTCGATACGGCCAGGAGCCGGAAGGCCAAAGAAGAGATCTACGGATTTAATATCGGGCTGTCTTTGGAAACTTCCGTCAACGAGCTCCTGCACCCGAAACCGCTCCCAAAAGGAAAATTTAAAATAGAGAATTTACAGGCCTCCTTTTCCCATTACCCCCATGCCTTTCACAATTTCGGCGCGGAGCTGACCATCAATGACACAGCCGTATTCCTCCGGAATTTCGCCGGCGTTATCGACAGCAGCGATCTGCATTTCAGCGGCCGCCTGACCAATTATGCGCTTTGGTTCGACAAGATAAAAAAAGGCAAGACGCAGGTGGCCTTCGACCTGAAATCACAAAGACTGGCGATGAAGGACCTTCTCGGGCGCAAGAGCCGCGAGTTCATTCCAAAAGATTACCGGGATGAAGTGGCTTCCAATCTCTGGCTGCGCTGCAAGACCGACCTGCGGTATGATTCCGTATTCAAATTCGCGGGCATTAAGATCGCCCATATTTCAGGCGAGCTGAAAAAACACGCCTTTAGCCTGGACAGTATTAGCGGGATGGTCAAGATAGGCACCGACCATTTCATAAAGATCGATACCCTGAAGGGGAAGATAGGCCGGAGTGATTTCGACCTTAGCATGCGGCTCTACACCGGGAAAGATACCAATCGAATGAAAAAGGAAAATTTCCTGCAGTTCAGCTCCCGCTTCCTCGACATTGACCAGCTATCGAACTACCAGTTGGGGCCGGAACAGGAAGCTACGGTCAAGACGGATACGGATCCACGGGCCGTTGCAACAGCGGGAGATTCGACAACGGGGGATGTAGCCAGGGTCAAGACCGTCTCTCATACGGACGGCTATAATCTCTTCCAGGTGCCCTTCCTGAATTTCAATGCAGCCGTACATATCGGGAAAATAAAATATCACCACCTCTGGCCAAAGAACCTTTTTACCAATATCCGGATGCAGGCCAATCAGCAATTGTACCTGGATACCTTCGGCGTAGAGCTTGCCGGTGGAAAGATCGCCGCCAGGGCCCATTTCAATGGCAGCGACCCGAATAAGATCTACCTGCGGAGCCGAATCAACGTGCAGGACGTGAACATCGAAAAGATGCTGTTGAAGCTGGATTATTTCGGTCAGGATTATTCCATCAACAAAAATATAAAAGGCACCCTTAGCGGGCAGATCAAGAGCTATGTGCGGATCCATCCCGATCTGACCCCGCTTATCGGCGAATCCGAAGCCCAGGTGAATGTAGAGATCCACAATGGCGTGCTGATGAATTTCGCTCCTGTGGAAGCTATGAGCTCCTTTTTTTCGGATAAGAACCTGAAGATGGTACGATTCGACACGCTGCGAAACGTACTGACCTTCAAGAGCGGCGCCTTGTCCATCCCAACTATGAATATCAATTCCTCTTTGGGCTTTATAGAAATAGCCGGCCAGCAATCGCTGGACATGAAAATGGAATACTATCTCCGTATACCGCTTAAACTGGTCACCCAGGTGGGCTTTCATAAATTATTCGGTAAAAAGCAGGAGGATGTCGACCCGGACCAGGTGGACGCCATCGAATACCGCAATATGGACAAAAGGGTCCGGTTTATGAACCTCAAGATCACCGGTACACCCGATAACTATAAGATCGGCCTGGGCAAGCCGAAAAAGGCGTGAGGATGTCGTTATTATTGTATATATTTATTTACGCATACCCCCTCTCTTACAACAACCTGTTGCGACCTATTTACAAAGCTTGTCCCGGATAAATAGTCCGGGGCTTCATAAATTCATGCGATTCATTTACCTCGATACCATGAAGACAACTCTAAAATCGGAGCTGAACCAATATCCTTGTTTCTTTTCGAGGATAGTTTTAATTTTTAGTCTGCTATACCTATCGAATGGGAGCTTCGGCCAGGTCCAGGACAGCCCGTTGTCAGCCCGCGTACTGAAAAAACTGAGCCTGGAAGAATTGATGAACATTGAAGTGGTCTCGGTCTCCAAGCATCCCGAGAAATTAAAAGAGACCGCTTCAGCCATCCAGGTCATCACGCAGGAAGATATCCGGCGATCCACAGCCAGCAGTTTACCGGAGGCGTTGCGCCTTGCCCCGAATTTGCAGGTGGCACGAACGAATTCGCATGATTGGGCGATAACAGCCCGGGGGTTTAACGGCGCGCCGCTCAGCAACGCTTCGCTGGCCGATAAGCTATTGGTGATGATCGACGGCCGGTCTGTATATAATCCTTTATTTGGCGGGGTGTTCTGGGATGCGCAGAATGTGTTGCTGGAGGATATCGACCGCATAGAAGTAGTAAGCGGACCGGGTGGAACTCTCTGGGGGGATAATGCCGTCAATGGAGTCATCAACATATTATCAAAAACCGCCGATGAGACCCAGGGATTATATGCATCCGGCGGCGTGGGCTCATTTTTGAAGGACCAGGCCGGGGTACGATTTGGAGGAAAGGCAGGAAAGCAACTTTTTTACCGGGTGTACGGTCAATATTTTGACAATAAGAGCACGAGGATCCACGATACTATGGATGCAAAGGATCATTGGAATAGGACGCAGGGCGGGTTCCGTATGGATTATTACGCATCGAAAAAAAATACGATCACCCTGCAGGGCGACCTTTACGGGAGCCGGGAAAATACTCCCACCAGTACTATTATAAACGGGCAGAATATCCTGGGGAGATGGACGCATAGTTTCTCAGATAGTTCTGATCTGAAACTGCAGGTATATTTTGACCGGACCTTCAGAAATCTATCGGTAGCCCGATTTACTGACGAACTAAAAACCTATGATATAGATCTTCAGCATCGATTTCCTTTAGGCGAACGGCAGCAGATCCTTTGGGGCGGAAGTTACAGGCTGGCAGACGACCGTGCAAAAAATAGTCCTGCGCTTTCTTTTACCCCGGCACATACCAACTTAATACTGGTGACGGGGTTTGTGCAAGATCAGATTACGATCGTAGACCGCCGGCTGCAATTAACCATCGGGACAAAACTATCCAACAATCATTACACCGGCTTTGAAATTATGCCCAGTGGCCGCCTGGCTTTTACACCCACTACGCATCATACCATCTGGGCTGCCGTGTCCAGGGCCGTACGGGTACCGAGCCGTTTTGACGTGGATGAAACACTGCCCTCTGTCACTACCCCGAGCCGGCAATTTAAAACGGAAAAAGTAATGGCTTATGAAATTGGCTACCGGGTGGAGCCTGTGAAAAGAATTTCTATTTCCCTGGCCGGTTTTTATAACCAGTACAGGGATCTGCGCAGTATAAATGCGAATCCAAACGGGCCTCCCCCGTTGATCTTCGCCAATGACCAAAAGGCGCACACCTGGGGGATCGAAGCATCCGCCAATTATTGGATGTTCGACTGGTGGCGCCTGCGGATGGGGTACACTTACCTGGGGAAAAAGTTTACGGCCCTTAGTCCCGCTGTGTATCCGGGCGCCGATATTTTTGAAAGTATCGACCCGCACCACCAGGTTATGGTACAATCCATTGTCGATCTGCCGCAGCATATCCAATTCGATGTTACCACAAGGTTCGTTGATTCTTTGACCATCTGGCCGCTCACCCCGGCCGTTTCCCAGTATTTTTCCCTGGACCTCCGATTGGCCTGGCAGTACAAAAAATTCGAATTCTCCATAATGGGTAAGGATCTTTTGGCCCCGCGTCACATAGAATTCGTGGTAGCGCAGATACCACGCAGCATATACGGAAAGATCATATGTCGAATATAAATACCATATCCTACCCGTCAGGTAAACGGTATCCGGGCGGGCCCTCGAAGCTCCGGTCATTTATCGCTTTTCTGTTATTGACCGGCCATCTGGTCTCGGCAGCCCAGGGGGTTCCCTCCCGCGAATACGAGCTAAAAGCCGTTTTTCTTTTCAATTTTACCCAGTTTGTGGAGTGGCCGGCCTCTTCCTTTTCTTCAGATCAGGGCCCCATTGTTATCGGCATCCTGGGCAAAAATCCCTTTGGCGCTTACCTGGAAGAGATCGTATCGGGGGAAAAAGTGAACGGGCATGCGGTAACCGTTCAGTATTACAACAATGTGGAGGAGATCAAGGCCTGCCATGTCCTGTTTATCAACCTGGCGGATATAAAAAAAACGGAACGGGTCGTCGAAGCTCTGAAAGGGCAGAATATCCTGACGGTAAGTGATGCAATGGACTTTTCAGAACAAGGCGGGATGGTGCGATTCTTTACAAGAGATAATAAAATAAAAATTCAGATCAACCTGGAGGCTTCGAAGGCAGCCAGCCTGACCATTAGTTCAAAACTGCTCCGGCTGGCGGAAATCTTTACTCCCCACAAAAACAGTTAAGCGATGTTATTCAAGGATATACCCATACGAAGGAAACTGATGAGGATCATACTTCTCATCATCGGGGTCGTGTTGCTGGTGTCGTCCATAACGTTTTTTACCTATGAATTCTACTCCTTCCGAAAAACGACGATGGAGAATCTTTCCACCATCGGAAAGATCATTGCCGCCAATAGTACCGCAGCACTGGCTTTCGATAATGAAGGAGATGCGAAAGAGATCCTGGCCGCCCTGAAGGCCGAACCACATATAGTGGCCGCAGGACTTTATGACAGGAACGGGCGCCTGTTTTCCAGATATCCTTCCAATTCCGGCCCGGATGCTTTCCCGACCGGCCCGGGACCGGCAGGGTATCAATTCATGCATGCTCACCTGGAAGGATTTCAGCCGGTGGTGGCGGAAAAAAGACAATTGGGTACCCTATACCTGAAATCCGACCTCGGGGCTATCTATGAAAGATTCCGGGTCTATGGCTTCCTGGTAGCCCTGGTGGTGATCCTGTCTTTTTTATCAGCCTGGCTGCTTTCAAAGATCCTGCAAAAAAACATCTCACAACCTATTCTTGCCCTGGCGGAAACCGCTAAAGTGGTCTCGGATCAAAAGGATTATTCGGTACGGGCCATTAAGACGGGCAACGATGAAGTAGGCCTGCTAACCGATGCTTTCAATTATATGCTGGCACAGATCCAGGAGCAAAACCGGACCTTGTCTAACTTCACCCAGGACCTTGAGCAAAGGGTCAGGCGTAGAACGGCACAATGGGAAGTCGCCAACAAGGAATTGGAAGCTTTCTCTTATTCCATCTCGCATGACCTGAGGGCTCCTTTGCGGGGCGTTATCGGGTTTGTAACCATCCTGGAAGACGACTACAGCAGCAAATTAGACGATGAAGCCAAAAGGATCACCGGCATCATTAAAAACAATGCATTAAAGATGGGCCAACTCATTGACGACCTGTTGGCCTTTTCCCGGATGGGAAGGCAGGAAATAGAAAAGACGAACATTCCGACCCTTGCAATGGTGGATGCAGTGATCCGGCAAATAGTCCCCGGAAATAAAGATGGCAACATCCAATGGGTCATTGGCGAGATCCCGGATATCAAAGGGGATATCAATGCCATTCGCCAGGTATGGATCAACCTGATCTCCAATGCCGTAAAATATTCTGCCAACAAAGAAGCGCCGCAAATAGAAATAGGCTCTTTTGGCCGGGATGCGGAAACTGTCTTTTTTGTAAAGGATAACGGAGTGGGGTTCGATGAAAAGTACCTGAATAAATTATTCAAGGTCTTTCAGCGGTTGCACAGCGCCGATGAATTCGAAGGCACCGGGGTCGGCCTTGCGATCGTCGAAAAGATCATCTCCAAGCATGGCGGTAAGGTCTGGGCGGAAGGAACCAAGAACCAGGGGGCGCGCTTCTATTTCAGCTTTCCGGATGAACGATCGGAATTCAGTAAACAGGATACCCTGAATCGATAAATTAAACCATCATACTCATGAATCCAAATTCTGTCGAAGTATTGTTAGTGGAAGACAATATCACTGACGCGGAACTGACCATCCGCGAGTTAAAAAAGTACAACCTGGCCAATAACCTGTTCCATGTAAAGGATGGGGAGGCGGCCCTGGACTTTATTTTCTGCACCGGGCCATTTTCCGGTACGCGGACGATGCAGCATGCTCCCAGGGTAATATTATTGGATATCCAAATGCCCAAGGTAAATGGGATAGAAGTATTGGAAAAGATCAAGTCGGACCCCAGGACCCGCACATTGCCGGTGGTCATTCTGACTTCCTCCAAAGAAGACCCCGACATCAAGAAATGCTATGACCTGGGCGCCAACAGCTATATCGTAAAGCCTGTAAATTTCGAACGTTTTGCGGCTGCCATTCAAAACCTCGGCTATTATTGGTTGTTATTGAATCAACGGCCGATCTGAATAAACGGATATGGAAAAACAACTCAAATTATTAATATTAGAAGACAGCGTTGTGGACGCGGAGATCGTTCAAAGGTTCCTGGAAAAGAGCCAATTGAATTGTCAATTCAAGCTGGCAAAGAATAAGGAGACCTTCTTACAGTCGCTTGACCAATTCAAGCCCGATGTCATCCTGGCCGATAATTCCTTGCCGCAATTCGATGCCGCGGAAGCGTTGAAAATAGTCCGGCAACGTCCAATTTATATTCCTTTTATCATGGTGACCGGCACCGTATCCGAAGAGTTTGCCGCGGGTATCATTAAATCAGGCGCCGACGACTTTATTTTGAAAGACCGGCTGGCAAGGCTGCCTGCTGCCATTGAAGCAGCCTTAAAGCACCAGCAGATGGAGGCAGAACAACAAGCGATGAAGCAGGAAATTTTAGATCAAAAGGTCCAGGAACAGAAAAGAATCACAAGGGCGATCATTACGGCCCAGGAGCAGGAGAGAAATCGTATAGGCCGGGAGCTTCATGACAATATTTGCCAGATATTGAGCACTGCCAAACTATATATAGAACTGGCCAGGGAGGATAGACCGGAATTGAATGAATTGGTCAATTACCCGATAGAGCTGATCACTAATTCGATCAATGAGATCCGCTCATTAAGTAAAAAAAGCGTGACCCCTTTGAAAGACGTTAATTTAAAGGAATTGGCTCAATTGCTTGTCAGTGACCTGGATAAAACGACCGCTATAAGGACAACTTTTGATTATCATGTTGCCAACCCGGCCCTTGATGATGGCCTGAAATTGAATATCTACCGGATCATACAGGAGCAGGTGAATAATATCGTGAAACATGCCCAGGCCAAAAATGTCAGGGTCTCCATTGAAGCAGATAATAAGGTTATTCAGGCTATTGTCATGGATGATGGCAAAGGGTTTGATCTAAATAAGAAAAGGAACGGGATCGGCATTTCGAACATGATCAACAGGATTGAGTCATTCAACGGAGAAATACAAATAGAAAGTACCCCGGGTAATGGATGTACCGTACAGATCCGCCTGCCCTATTGAATGGTAGGCGGGGTTAATGCCCGGCCAGTAGTTTTGTAAAGAAGGGTTTAAGCTGACCAGCCATAATGCCATGATCTTCCACACCCGGATGCCCGCCGCAACCGTGGGCGTCCATCTCCTTAAAAAAGAAGAGCGCGACGGGTCGGTCGCCGGGATAAGCTTTGTCAACCTCCCCCTTGATCCCGGTCAGGCATTTCTCCAGATTGTCACGTCCGGAGCCCCTGATCATCGGGCTGCTTAATAAGGCGATGCGTACATGCGGGTACCTGGATCGCACCAGCTTCACAAATTTCACGTAGCTATTAATGAACTGCCCGGGATCGAAAGGTTTCCGCGGCGTGTGACCGTCTCCGCTACTAAGGTCATTCGTACCCAGGGCGATACTCACCACCTTAGGGCTGTAGGTATGGAAATCCCAGAACCGGGAGCTTTCCTTAAGGAAATCCGTTTTCTCGTACACTTCCGGCATGGAAGGACCATCCGTATTCCAGGTACGGTAGATCCCGATGCCGCTGACGCTGCTGAGGATAAAATTTACGCCCAGTGCCCGGGCCACCCTGGGTCCATAAGCCATATAAGCGTTATGCTGATCCTGGTAACTGCCTGTTCCGCAAGGGGTCTCCGAAGCATCGGCGGCAGCGCCGCAGGTGATGCTGTTCCCGATGAACTCGATCAGCGGCGCCTTTGGAACAGGCAAGGGCTTAACCTGATCTGCCACGATCTTTGTGATCATGATCGGGCCGGTAGTGGCTTCCGTGGCCTTATAGATCCATATTTTATGATTGCCTGCCGCAGGAGTCTTTATAATTACAGGCGCATTAGAATTCCCCGTAATACGTACCCTTTTTTGATAAACGCCATCCAGCACATATTGCAGGTAATTATGACCGTTCGCATCCGGGATGGACGTATATAAAGTACATTCGGCGCCCTTAAAACTAAAGCCGAAATGCACCGCTGAGCTGATCAGCTCCAGCTCTTGCCCGGTGAAGCTGTACCTTCCAAACGGCAATAACTTTGTTGCCGGGAGAATGTCAGTCTTCTTTTGGCTATAGCTTTCGTGGTAAGAACAAAAAACGAGCAATAGGCAGGCGGTAATCCCGAGTTTCATGGCTTTTGTTTTTTTACCTGTGAAAGGTATTTAATATCTACAATATCAGGTAGATAATTACGTTTAGAAATATACTTTTCACTTATCTACTTACTTATGAAAAACAGATCCTTTCTTATCCTGTTGCTATTTATTTTCGGAATGTCTTCTTGTGATCTTCTCTCCGATAAACCTGCTCCTGTCACAAAAGTGGTTACCGATACCATGGTGATCGTTAAAGATAGGATTATTAATGCCGGCCATTTCGATAGCATCCCATCAGGTTTTTATCAGGGAATGTTACCCTGTAAAAATTGCGAGGGGCTTCAGCGCACGATCCTCTTCTCCGGAGATGATCATTTTAAAATGGAAGAGTTGGAACTGGGAAAAAGCATTCCGGCAAAAAGGACAGAAGGCACCTGGGAAAAAGAAAAAGGGAAATTCCTGTTATACCTGAATAATAAAGTATTGTCGCAATACCGGATGAACAAGGACAGCTTCATTAATATTGAAACTAATGGCTCCCGCATTCCGGACTCCATGTCCCGGCAATATGTCTTATTTAAAAAGAATACGGCTCCGGAGAACCCATCCTGGAAACAAAAGAAAACCGAAGGGATCGAAATCATCGGAATAGGCAGTGACCCGTACTGGAGCGTAGAGATCGACAATGAAAAAATGATATTGTTCAAAGTAGCTACAGCCGCAAAGCCTGTGATCGTACCTATCGAGAAGCCTTCGGTCACCAAAGACAGTATGGTCTACTCCATTGTTACGGAGGCAGGCAATCCATTGAAGATCTCTGTCACCCCGGGATTTTGCAATGACGGGATCGGCGATCATTTATATGAATATAGAATGAACGTGTGGTACAAAGGTCAACTCTATAAAGGCTGTGCCGTTAAATTGAATGCAACCGGTCGCGAGTAGAACGGTCGATCCCGCAACATGATCACTCGATCTTTACCCCTTCGGTATCATCCAGTCGGGCGATAATCCCCCATCCGAAGAAATCGTTGGCCACGCCGATGAGCAGTTCGTTGGCGCCGGCCTTCAATGGCAGGTCAAAGGAGCAGTTATCGAGAGATACTCTTCCTCTCGGCGTCTTCATAGAGGGCTCGTCGTAATGATTCTTGTCGCTATACAGCACCTTGCCGTTGATAAAAACCCAAACATCATTGGTGAAACCCAGGCGCATTTGATAGTTCCATTCCCGATCTGCCCGCAGGGTCGTCTTCAGCCAGACGATACGACGGGGAGGGCCGCCTTCATAGCGGCGGGGAAGGTTGCCTCCGAACACGCGCGTTAAGTCGACCAGCCCCCTCCTCTCCGCCTGTATAGGCGACCAGGCCGTCTGCTTGCCAGGCATCAGATCCTTGCCGAAGTCGATGCCCGGGGGAATGGTATCGGGTTGGGTGACCTGCCAGTGACGAAGATAACGGGGGTCATTATCCGTGGGGTCGAAGCCTTCCGGCCCGCAGAGCCAGCCAATGCCTGTTGCCGGTACCGGGCGGACGACGAGATGCGCGACCGTCATCTGTCCATCAAACGCCAGGGAACCATGGGTCGTATTCCCTTCCAGCCGGGGAATGGTCAGGGTGGGCCGGGTATCGCTATTGACATAGATCAGCGCCTGCCGGCCGAAGATCAGGATCCGGATATGGTTCCAGGTATCCTGCCGGAAACTGGCATTGCCCTGGTAATATGGCAGCAGGTTCCAGCAAAAGACCCCTTTGAGGATGGGGTTATATTGAACACCCTCCATCCGATCGGGATGGCCTGCTCCCCAATCGGTACGGAGATAAAAACACTCGGTCTCCAGGGCATCCTGACGATGGAAAAAAAAGGAGGCGAAATTCGAGTCCGTCGGCTGAATGTCAAAGTCAATGATCCCATCAGAAAATTCGGTGTTTTTGGCAACGACCGCTCCGCCGCTACGGCGGCTGAGGATCTTCATGGCGGGTCCCTGTGGAGTGACGCCGGCGATCGTCGGAGCCGCCGGCAGGAATTCTACCGTCCCGGGCTGGAAGGTCCAGCTGTCCGCGTTGAGGGGGATGGTGCGGGCGGTCTCGGCAGACCGTGCCGCCGGGTTCTGAGCCCGGGTCATGGACGGAAAGCAAACCGCCGCGACAAAAGGAAGAAAACAAAGACCAAAAAATACTTTTCGCATACTATTTATTTAAGGCAGCAATTTGCAATAAATGAACACGAAGGGACGATTCAAACCCGTTCAAGTTGATTCAATGTTGATACAAATGGGGGCAGGATCTTAATTACCTGATTATCAGTGAGAATACTATTTGCAACTTATTACGCACTAAGCTGTCTAATTCAAATCGGACTTCCTCCGGTGAGGAGTAAATTTTCAGATCATGAATTACATAAAAAAAAGAGTTTACCTTATATTACTTGGTTTTGCTATATTTTCAAATACGGTCGCCCAGTCCGCAAATGAAATTTTCAAAAAAATACCGCCGGCCCTCTTAAAGCAGGATCTCTTATTGCTAAAAGATACGCTGCAAAAATCACATCCCGGCCTCTACAGGTATCAAAGCAAAGCCACAATGGACCAACTTTTTGACAGTTGTTTCACAACCATCCAGGATAGCATGGATGTTACGGGCTTTTATGCCCTGACGA
>Ga0307516_10004023_pt1 | contig 18423 bp, 25 predicted proteins | sample 19_EM_MG_FD_203310 | JGI IMG/M metagenome (GOLD analysis project Ga0307516, IMG submission 203310) | Populus trichocarpa ectomycorrhiza microbial communities from riparian zone in the Pacific Northwest, United States - 19_EM | ecosystem: Host-associated > Plants > Roots > Unclassified | place... | reverse complement strand
GCAATGATCGGAACGACATTCACGTTGTTCGCAAACTTGGCAGCGATGGTCTTGATAATAGCATTCGTACGAGCAACAGCGTCCTTCTCCGTATGCCAGCCAGGGTGGTTAACCTTGCGACCAGAGTTGTCGAAACCATTCTGGCTTCCGGGAGCGCCGTGCAAGTCGATGATGATCTTCAACCCATAGCTAGCAGCCCACGATACGGCCTTGTCGAGGTATTGGAGTTGACCTTGGACATAAGGTTCACCTAACCCGACCAATGTGAGCACTTTGTCACGGGGGGAGGGCACCCTGATCATATTTACCTCGACTGACGTCCCAAGCCCAGTATCCGATCGGGATACGAACGTGGTTCAGACCGGCAGCAGCAATGTTCGCGAAATCCGCTTCGGCGATCCACTGTTACCAGCACACACCGCAAACCAGAAGGAACGATGGTCACGTCAGTCAAACGCGTCTTCACCAAGGAAGGGGCGGAAGTGTGCTTACGGTGTCCCAGTGGTGTTGGAGCGTGCCTTGGGCGACGGACTTCACTTGGTGTTCGCAGAAAGTCCATTCGTCAATGATGTTAGGGTCGCCGGTGTTGTCGAAAAGAGCGGGTGTGATCCATGGCTACATAATCGATGTCGTCAGACATCGGGTCAAGGAACACCTGAAGAGAAAAAGGGTGCGTACCTCTGTATGTATAGAAGTCGAGGGCAAAAAGTGTTTGTTAGTGTACTTTCAACAGCGTTGGACTGTAATCGACGTGACGAACCCCTACGATAAATGACAGGTAAGCGTACATCCCACCGAGCGAGCCGACGGTAACACAGTGTATCACACACGATCCGTGACGTCAGATGGAATGGAAGAGGGATACTCACAATAAGAGCCAACCTCCCAAGCTCACGCCTCGAACCTTCTGGGAACCGTAGGGGAATCCAGAGTTGATCGCGGCGACGGAGGAGAAAAGAGTGGAAGAGAAAAGAGTGACAGTGAGAGCGGCGATGAGACCGCGGAACGACATTGTAGAGGGAAATGAGTGGGGGGTGGGGTGGGGTGGGGAATGAGGAGAGTGAATCGAATATTGCCTAAGTTTTATGGGAGTCGGGATCCCCATCTCGTCACAACTGTTGTGTTGCCTAACAACACGAGGGTGCGTCGCCGTCGCTGCAGAACCAGGAAAAACAGGTGCGGGCTCAGAAAGAACCATTCGGTCCCATCGCGCCAGGCACGGTAATACCGACGTTGCAGCGAGCCACGATACGGCGACCGGGAAAAGTCCGCTATTCAGACAGGAAACGGTCCCGTCGAGGAGGAACAAGTGCATATTGGGAGGCGGGGGTTGGAATAGTCTCCGTGGCTGACTCATGTGGATGACGACCTGATGACAAATCGATCAGGCTAGTGTTGGAATGATCTTCTGTCGATTGTGGGGCAGAAACCCATTGCGATGAGGCTGGGGCTCAGTTGGAGGTCTTGGGTGGAGATCATCAATAAGAGGAGTTGCCGAAATCGCGGCCCCAGATTGTGCTCCCGGGTGGGATCTTCGAACGTTCCACAGGAACGCGTCTGACCCTCGCCATACATTGCAATAGGGGTTGAACCGGATGTTCCACGTGAGACCAAAGTCGGGGCTTTCCTTCTGGTTTCCCCGGGACCGGGGCAACCCCGGCCTGATCACGAAGCGCACCGTAGATGGCTCTTCTCCACAACCGTGCCCTCGGGTATCTCATGCCGAAGGTGTCTCAGATTCCACTGTAGAATCATTTTCGGTGATGGTTGATTGAAGGATAAGATACCTACGGACAGACACGGTGTTGGTGTAAGTTCATGGTGGGCAGAGGATGTGGGGACACTCGAAGCAAAGATGTACGAATTCAATTCCGACCAACTCATCCCATTCGAGTCCACGCAGCACGAGCGAGGAAACCGATACCGTTTGCCGCAATGGATAAGTCGCGTGTAGTTGCGACCAGGCCCGGCACCTCCGACGCATTCTACTCGAGGGCACGTTGCGTGGCGCGTCACTAGGCGTACCTCCCAACGGAGTGTGCGCAAAGTTACTCGTAAGTTAACTTAGCCGAGATTTCTCCCCGTCGCTTAGCAACGCTAACTTCCCTAACTTGGGTTCCCCACTCCGCCTCTCCCCTTCGTTGCTGGTGCCTTCCCCACCGCTTCCCCCCCATCCATCCTCGATCTCAGCGGTCATCACCGCAACTCTCCGGGCCACCCCCCAGACATCTCCCTTTGCCGCACCAGCAACCGGCCACAACCTCCTCCCACCTGTGCACCATTACCCCAACGCTCCCCCTCTCTTATGTTTAGTTAAGCAGTATATATGCATGTACATTGAGCGTAGCCCTTTGAAAAATATAAATGTAAATACACAAAAATCGTACATAAATGCCCCGAGTGAGGTGATGACGAAGAATAAAATTATCGACGGGAAGGGCGGTGGGGCGGGCCCGAGTACGAAGCAACACGCGACGTTGACTTGAGGTGTCAATCGGGGCTCGAGCCCCAAGGAGGACGAACTTATGCGAGGTCCCATGGTAAACTAGCCTCAAGTTACTTTATAGGGGGAGAGTCAAGTTAACGTAGATAATTTAACTTGGCCCATACAAAGTTAACTTAAGTTAGATAAGTTAACTTTGTATGGTTCAAGTTACAATCTCAAGTAACTTTGGTCGCAACCCTCCCAACGAGAGTCGTACCCGCCCTCTGGCAGTAATATATGAGGAGTTGAGATAGGGGGGAGGATTCGCGGTTGCCAACGGAGATGAGGATCGTGAGAAACGAGAGGCGCAGTCACATGGACAAGATATTGGAATGTTACCCGAGAGAATCAGGACGGGCGCAGGGTAGACGAAAGAACGGATGTCGATTCGCGAATAGGGGTTCTCGCCCACCGCGGCGCGTCCAAGGCTTTTCACAAGCAGGCGGGATAGCTCTCGTGTTTAGTCTCCGACGAGGGCCCCTGTCGGTCAAGCTTTGCAGCGGGTGGTCTGCACGCGGGACGAGGAAGTGGATGGCCATCGTCGCAAGCCGGCGTCCAAGTGTTTCTGTTTGGAACCACGATGTCGTGCTCCCTCCCACAAGAGATAATCGAGCTCATCATCGACCACCTACACGGCGAACCGACCACACTCAGAGCGTGTTGTGTAGTCTCCAAATCATGGGTTCCACGTACCCGGTTCCACCTCTCGCTCATATCACATTCGACCGAAAATCACACATCGAACTGTGGACAAAGGTCTTTCCGAATCCTCCGGACTCTCTCACCCACCAGATACGCAGTCCCTCCATTCGCTACATCTCGGCCGTCACTACCGCGAATACAGGTTGGCTTCGCGCCTTCCGCAACGTCGTACACTTGGAATTATGCGACCTGAATTGGGCCCCCGTATCCTCGGCCCCCTTTCTCCTCATCCTCAATCATGTCGAGAAACCTTTCGCTGGGTTCCCTGTGTCTCCTGACGCTCAATGTCCCTCAAGTTCTTGCCTCTCCTCACCATTGACTATGGCTCCGAATGGATAAAATCCTCTCTTGTGGAGCCCGGGGCCCCCATTGACGTCCTGCCTGACAAGGACTCAAAGCGTAAAATCCACTCTTTCCGTAGCCCGGAAACACAATCGTCGTGTCCATACCTCCCTCCCATAAGCTCCTCGTAGCCAACTTCGCACAGACCCCAAGATTTCCTCCGGACTCGTTCAACCTCCTGAAATACCTCTAAGGCGTCCCTTTCGAATCCGAAACCATCTCTTATTATGCCACCCTCTCTGCCGTTGACAGTGTCAAGTCCTCCCGCAACACCATCTCGCTCCGCCGCCCTGACGGAACCGAGTGGTCAGCCGAGGAGCTCATCGCCATGCAGTTCTCATACGTCAAAGGCCTCGCCTGCCGGCGAGAAGGTCACGGACGTCGTCGTAACCGTCCCTCCGTTCTACACTCAAGCAGACCGTGACGTTGTCGTGGACGCAATCGATATCGCTGGCCTTCACACCCTGGCCCTTGATAACGACGGAACTGCCGTGGCATCAACTACGCAATGAATTGGACGTTCCCGGAACCGGAAATTCGTATGATATATGATGCGGGCGCCTCCGCTGCCCGAACTATCCCCGTCGAGTTTTCTACCGTCATCGACGCTGAGGTTGGCCTCCATCCTGAACTCGGTCACTGCCCGCTTGTCCTTGGTGACCCTGGCCTGGTGCTTCTCCATGAAATCGAAATCCTCCACGAGGATCTTGACCAACCACCGGTCTAACTCTGCGCCACCAGACCTGCAATCCAAGCCGGAAGAGAGAACGTTTACCTGAGTGTATGCCTTTCCAGTTGATTCGACGAGGCCGTTTCCAATGTGCGTAATGCTCCTGTGGCGCTTCCCCCTCCCATGCACGTGACCGAAATCCTTTGGATCTAGAATCGACGTGGATATTTATGAAGTTGCAGTTCTCGGCGCTGGCCTTTACGGTGCCAGTGTCAGTGGCCAGTTCAAGACCAAGGGTATCACGGCCTCGATGTCTACACGTATGACATCCAGGTGTCTTACCCCACCGAATCCGGGGGAAGGGGATCTCGCAAGACCACCACCTCCACGATCTTCCCTCCAAACTCCAAGACGGGAAGCGAGAAGGTCTTGACCTTCAAGTGGAGGGACGATTCTCGATGAGATTGTTTTACAAGACGAAGGCATACGTGTGCGTACTGATTATTCGAGTCGTTGCCTCGTTGTCCCTTTGTCCACGAGATTCTCCCATTCAGTGATCACTCCCGTGAAACCTTTGTGGCAAAGATTAGCGGTGTCCCTGAAGCCATCGCCAAGTTGACCGAGAATGGAGTTGCCGGGCCTGTGAGATTAAGATCACCATTGCCCTCTCCGAGTGCGGGTTGTTTTCATCGTTAATGCCAGCGCTTTCGGCGTGGTCAAGCGAGATTCCACCGAAGGGGAGTAACGGTATCTCCCCAGTACCAGCTCCGGCGACCCTCCTTCCTCCGCTTCGACTGGCGCTGACTCCGAGTTCACTGTTTTCGTAGATGAGATCACTGCATCACGGAAGACCCTCTCACGTCACCATGACTCCAAGTCACGATTCCATTGACTGTTGATCTCGGATTCGGTTTCACGCCTCCCATGACCGCTGAAGAGAAGCAAGCCGGCCGTGACAGGTAAGGGAAAAATATTCTTGTCGTATCGTGAGCCCCTGCTGATCCCTTCACGATAGGTCGAGCGAGATTAGCATCGACGGCCTAGATCGGCTTTCTGACCTCGTGTACGTGACCGCGACAGTTTAGGAGCCCGAGGACCGGTTAGCTGAGTGGGTGGAGAGGCAACAGCGAGCCCAGATGGACCAGATCCTGTTGGTGCGATGGACGAGGTGAGTGTGAAGGTGCTAGAGAACCACTTGCAGAGGTCGCGGAAGATGGCCGACGTTCACGCCCATTGAGCTCGGTTCGAATCGGTTTCGAGTTCCACGGCATACCCGAACAGATGGGAGCATATAATCTGGACCGTATACTATGTGCAGGTTGGATTTATGAGAATTTTGTTCGTACATAGTCGTTCTCAACCTATATATCGACGTGGTTTGCCCGCACCGATCAGAATCATAGACTGTTTGGCTCGTACGAGGTAGTGTATATGCCAGGTGTGGACTGAGGTGCGATGGGCTAGATGCAGGCTGAAGCGGAAGTACGTATATGATTTCACGGTAAGGAATGTCGGGGTAAAGATCGGGGGGGTTTCTGCCGCCGGACCGCCCCGTCGGGGCTAAAATTTACGAATGGGATAGGTACCCGCTCCACGAGTGACGGGACCGACCCGGACCGCTACGAGGAATATGGCTAGAGACAGTGGCGGGGCAGGGGGATAGGCGAGGAGGGGATCGTGGTAGGCGTTCAAGTACGCATGGTTTCCTTTTCGTTCTGATTTGTAGAGCTCAGTGGGAGAACCTGAGAGATACGTCGTTACGACGATAGGCGGGATTCTAATCGACGAGAGGAGACGAGAGGCAGGATTATCGCGACCGCCAACAGGCACGACCCTCGGGATTCAGACGCGCTCCGAAAATCCCGAAGCTGATCCTCCCCCAGAGCTAAAAGAAGGCTCGGCGATGGGGAAGATCTCCTAGACGATATCTGAAGTTAGGACCGACCCAGGCTTTGCTAGCCTTGCTCAGGATCCATCCGCATAGTTGCAGAGTTACATGAGCCCATGCCGGGATTGGTCGAAACAAATAATAAAAAACGCCACCGGTGGAGACTTGACCGAAACCAGTGACACGCAATGAACAAGGGGAGGATCCGTTTTTGAGGATACTAGAACTTCGAAGAGGGTCGGGGTGAACAGCCGGCTGAGATGGTGCATCTTCACTAGCTACAGTCACTCGTCGTGAGGGTACCAGAGGTTAGGCTGGTGACCAACGCTAGGGTTTGGAATCCATTGCATAGCCCACACAGGGAAAGATACAAAAACAGCTATCACGGTGGTTTTACATGCGCCCAACGAGGAACGTGGCACAGCAGGAACGTGATGGTATCGAACGACGGTAGGCACCCTACGTTCTCCAGAGTGGGGAACCAAGAACGTCTTTTACAACTGGTTGTTGAGCAACTTGTGATCGGCGTAGATACCAGTGTCTGTTGAATACGGTAAGCGGAGGTGTGGTGGATTGTGATGGAAAGGAAGATACCGATGACGTGGACGGTCACGCCGCGCCCAGCGGTGCTCCTTACTCAAAGTTCGGGTCGGTGTCATTGCCGGCCAACTTTCTCTCAGATGAGATCCTGCCAAGACCCCAGGTGGCGTCGGTCCTGTGAAGAGATCGGTCAGAAATCGGTAAGCTGGGGCGAGTGGAAGGGAGAACGAACCGCGTCTCATGTACGTGGACGACATTGTCCTGTTCGATCAAATCGATTTCCGGGTTGGCGCGCAGCGTGTTCAAGTCATGGTCGGTGAAGACTCCGGCGTAGCCGTGGATGATGCTGAGCTCATGGGTGATGTTGCTATCGGTGGACGTGAAGCTGCACCGCACGGCGCTGATATGGGAGGCGAGAGAAACCCCCCCCTTGTCAGGGGTGTGTTCCTTAGCGATGCCACACCCACGGATCTGGGCCCGCGGATTTTGGCGCGTGTAATGTCCCAGGTAATGTCACCGCGGGCAGTGAACAATACTGTACCAGCTGTAATGTTGGTTCCCCCCTAAATGACCATGTCATTTTTGTTGAGGTTGAGGCAAGATATCAAGGAAGTGTGTCGAGAAACTGTGTAAGCTCCGGCCCGACCCATCACCCCGACCCGGTGATGGCCCAGAGGGGGTGAAGCGGAACGTGTCGTTGGGAGAGGTTTTTGGAGGGTTGACGTCTGCCAGTTCGAAGCTCGAGGGGGTGTTCGTTAGGAGTCGTTTCGCCCTGCCCTGGTGCCATTCCATTGACCACATGATGCAACCGGGTGGAGACTCGATCCGCGTGACGCCCTTGAGGGGGCACTGGGACGATCACCAATCCGAATTTTGTACTTGGCCAATGATGCCTTCCTCCACCACCAGTCGAATCTCTTCTATCTCTCAACACTTACGCGCTACGAAGAAAACCCTACAAGATGGAACTTTTGCCACAAAGTGCGTCTGACATGATGAAATACTGCGTCGCGCTGGATGGCTGAATCGAATTTTTCAGCGCCACCCTCGACAAGGCTGAGGTTAACCTTATGAATGCAACGAACTCGTGGATGGTGACTGACCCGCGTCGCTTTTTAGGTCGACGATCTCGAGCAGGACGCCCTTGAGGTCCTCAGTCTAATCCGGTCCTTGAAGAACAGGCTCGCCCCAATCAATCGGATCCCCCCCGAAGTCCTCACCCTCATTCCGGACTGGGATACGGACTACAACGACCAAGGCGTGATTGCGCTCACTCATGTATGCCGGGCCTGGAGAGAGGTCTTCATATCACGTTCCTCGCTGTGGACCGACTTTGACTGTGTGGACGCGGACAAAACTCGCGTCTACCTCGAACGCTCAAAATCCTGCCCCATCAACTTGCGACTGCAGAGGATGGCCGACTCGTCTCCCAACGATCCCTCACTCCCTCCCCATGATCCCTTTTTCCAGGTCATCCCTCGCGCCATTGGGCGGCTCAAATCCCTGTTCATCGGAGCAACGCCGGGAAATCTACAAGAAATCATCGATCACCTATCTCACCCCGCTCCCCTGCTTGACGAACTGTCGATAAATGGCGGATTTGAGCCACAGCGTAACGCCGTGCTCACAGCCGCACTATTCAATGGAAACCTCTCTTCGTTGCACTTCCTCCTTTTGCGGACCGTTCGCACCCAGTTACCTTGGAGAAACATGGTCAACCTCACCTCGTTCATGCTGTCCCACCCGCCGCCGGGAGGGCCTTCCATTGTCCAGCTTCTCGACTTCTTTGAAAGCGCTCCTCGCCTCCTCGATATCCAACTCCATCCCACAACCTGGACCTCTGGCGCCCCAGATGGTAGATTGGTGTCGCTGCCTTGCCTAAAGAAGATGGGAATCATTGGGGAAGAACCTTCCTCGCTCTTACTCAACCACCTCTTGATCCCGGTCGGTGCGAGGTTGACAACACAGATAGCCCCCCGCGGCTCTCTGATTGAGGATCATCTCCCCAGGTCTCTCAATAATCTCAAAAATCTCTCCAACTTCACCAGAATCCGCCTATGTGTTGGCGGACCCCATCCACACATGCGATTTACTGGACCGAACGGGCAAGTTGCAATGTTTCCCGTGGCTTCCCCAGTCGACCCCGCCCGCCTAGAGCTTGAATCTCTGGTGCAATTTGACACCTCAGAGGCCGAGCGGTTGGACATCGATCACGATGTCCTCTCATCCATAGATCTTCTGTACCAAGCGCTCCTCCCAATGAAGAACCTACGCACCCTCACACTTTCCAAATTCAGCTACGTGTACGCCACCATCCATTTCTTGCACCTCAACCTGAATTTGTCAAGGGTCGTGGTCTGTCCCAAACTGGTGGAGCTCATTTTGGTTCCGCATACCAACGGGGAGGGACTCGATATCAGGAGTGTGGTGGATATGGCGGCAGCGAGGGCAGCGAGAGGGGCAAAACTCAGCACTGTTAGGATTGTTGCTGGACAGGAAGAACTTGACCCGAGGGGAGTATCGGAGCTCAGGAAATACGTCTCGCATGTGGAATATGGCCTTGATGTTGGTGACCTTAGCGACAACAGTGATAGCGACGAGGACGAGGACAGTGACGATAGTGATGAGGACAGCGACGGTAGTGATGAGGAAGACTAAGGAGGGGGGGTTCTGGCGGTGGTTCTCTGGTGAGTGGGTTTGCTTTCGCATCGAATGTTAAGTTGGACGTTGACCCCAGCTTTTGTCGCCCAACAGAGCTCTTTCAGTATTAACATTGGATATCGCTTCGTTACTGCGTCATTTCGTTCCCCGTGCGATCTATACCCTTCGAACATACGTACCCACCTGACTCGGCGACATTCAGGCCACTGTTCCTTATCTCTGATCACCGCAAGGGTTATGGAGAGATTCAATAATCCAATATCATGGTGACCTGTTTTCCACCCTCACTGTTTCCGTGAGAACGTATCGGTGTCAACTGCGCATGGCGCCGGTGGTGGGGAGGAAGAGTGATGCCGCCAGTGGGCGGTGGCGGGCACATTTTCCCCAAGTTTATCGAAATACGATCCTTCTGTCTTATCTCTCGGGCTGACCTTGGAATCCCTCGGGGCAATTGTAACATAAATCGCCCGGACCCGGAGCGCAGTGAGAAGGATCCGGTTCTATCGACCGCATGGGGAGTTCCATCAGGGATTCTGCGAAACAACTGATGTCGAGGGACGCACCAGGGCGTGAAGGTAGAACACTGTCGCACGATCCGTTCATCAGCTCTCCTGATACGCTCTATACGAATAATGGTACGAACTGGGCGTCCTACGACAGTTTGATGGAAACCTGGAGGGTTCGGCCTTTCAAAGAGGTTCGGTCGTTCATGCATCATGGCCTGGAGACCGCCGTCGTACTTTCCCTTCGCGTCTGGAGTGCTGGGACTAACCTAGAATCGGATGTATGTACCATGATGATGGCGGGGGTCAGCTTCCTCGAGGGGGCCTCGCCACTCCGTTCCTGTTACCGCATAATCCCTCCCCCCCACTCCTCAACGAGGACCCCGTCTTTCACCTCCTCCCACTAGTTGGGTCTTTCTCTAATGTGGTTAGTAGAGAACGCACAGATCCGCAGCGTGTATCCTTCGCGATCATCGCGGGCCCCAAACCCACACTTCCCTACCTCGGACTTTGACGGTTGTGGTATAATCTCACCTACGGGGTCCTCACAGTGGAACCTATAGGGACGGATCGGAAAAAATGAAGTCGCAAAGCGACCGAAAGTCTCACCTCCCCACCCTGATCTCCTCCAGACTGGCCGTGATGTTTTGGGGTATCACCTTAGTTCGCTGAAACAAAGATAGGACAGAGGGAATGGGTGAACGCCGAGTGAGGATGACAATGGGGTTCACGGGCGTCCTTATGCTAGGCGCCTATACTTCGGGTTTCCCGTGTACCACTTCCTCCAACACCACTTTCCACAGGCGCGCTCTACCAAACGGATTCTGTAATCCGGAAGCAGCGGTTACCTTCGACATTTCCCCATCGCGCTCCGGCAGAAAGCAAAATGCCGCGCTCCCTTCCTCCAGAGATCCTGGACTTCATCGTCGATCACCTAGGTGGCGACCCAGCGACGCTCAAAACGTGTTGCCTCACCTCCAAATCATGGATTCACCGGACGCGAAAACACATTTTTGCTCATGTCAAATTTTGCATCTCAGGTCCCAGCATTGAATTGTGGGTGGAAGCGTTTCCGGATCCTACGAACTCTCCCGCTCGCCACACACGGACTCTATCCATTCATTCTCCCCACCGCATCAAAGCCGCACATGCGGACACGGTTTCCTCCTTCTGCAGTGTTGTGCGCTTGGACGTGACCACTGGCCAGTGGAACAATGAAACTCCCACCCTCATATCATTGCATGGATTATTCCCCGTTCTCAGGTCCCTCTATTTGACCTTTATCGCCCTCCCAGATTCCGAGATTTTCGCCCTCATTTGTTCCCTCCCACTTCTCGAGGATCTGGAGTTCCGCTCCCTTGGCTGTGGGCACAGGGATGGGCGGTGGACCACTCCTTCGACCTCACCCAGACTTACCGGGTCCCTCGATTTACGTAAGGTGGAATGGATCCAGTCCATCACCCGTCGACTGTTAGACCTCCCGAATGGTCTCCACTTCACGACGATCATAGTGGCATGGCTCTTCAAACAAGATGTCACCTCGACAACGGATTTGGTGTCAAGGTGCTCGGACACTATCCAATCCCTCGAAGTTGCAAATTACTTCTCAGGTACGTTTCCTTTGGTCTCTGTATAAAAATGGCAGTTCACCACTACACCCAGACGCGTCCGAGACGACTGGGCTTGATCTCTCTGAAGCAACTAAACTCCGAGACGTAGCATTTCGGTGCACAGGGCCGAAAGTCAAATGGATCAGCAAGGCGCTCCAAACCGCCAGGTCCGGAAACCTCCAACGTATATCGTTAGAGTTACCTCGTCACCATCATGTTGCCGTCGGAGCCGCAGTTTGGGAAACAGTTCATCAGGAATGGGTGGATCTCGACCAATTACTGGTCCAATTCTGGGCTTCGCACTCGCTTCGTCCAAGGGTGATGTACCAACCGGGGAAGCGGGGGAGGAGATGAGGGTTTACGTGGCAAGGTTGTTGCCAGAGCTGACAAGGAGAGGGATTATCGACCTGGCACAGTGCCCACATTGAACGAGAGCAGTGAGGTGTTAATTGTAACGAGTTGTACCCGCGCTTTCTCGGAGGATATCCTCTGTGTTGCGTATAAACGTTGTTCCGAGTGCTCAGCGCTCAGCCTTGAACACACGGTTCTCTAGTCTCGTTTATAAGCTCGATCCTCGTGCATCCTTCAGAGCGATGTCGGAGACTCGCAAAACCCCTGGAGAAACCTACACTCTCCTCGGGTGTTCACTTCCCCGCCCTTGCATAGGGTGGTATGCCGAATCCCGGAAGGGGTGGTTGAATCCATCCACTGGAAGTTGGACCGACGACCGCTGCTCACGTCTCCCAAGTAGTTTCATCGATATCATGACGGCTGCAGTTTGGGCCATTGTTAGATCTGTAATCGCCCCATCCTATGCAGGGAATCGTCCATCATCTGGTGCTCACGGGTCGGAGAAAACTCGCTCAACAGACTCACAGCGGTCCGAACTAAACCGGGACGAGGAAACGCGGACATCCGGAGACTACACAATTAAAACGAGTGTATTGGTTTGTATCACGAGAAAACGGGGGGGGGGGGGGTGTCGCTGGTATGTGAGAACGTGCGCGGGTGAGGTATATATAGCATATAAAACACCAATGATGGGTGAAAGAAAGGAAGGAGGGTATGGGCCCGGGTAATGGTATAGAAACAAACAGTCCGAAGAACGTCCAACTGTCCTTCAAAAAAAAAAGTCCGATGAGAAACGAGAGCGGACCTAGCTTGATTATCGCCACCCCATAGCACTTCTTGGAGGAGCCAAGATCGTTTATCCGCAGATGCCGGGGTATTGCCTGTTGGTCGGATTCTGCGGGATCCAACCGTGCTCCAGCCCAGCCTCATAACTCCAATCATCCGCCTGCTCCGCCTTCCAAGTCCACTGGACCCACCCAGCACCCTTCTCGAACGTGATGGTCTGGGCCTCCCAATATTTCCTAAGGAACGTCTTGTACTCGGGGCTGAACTTTGATCCATCGCCGGTCTTGGCAGAACAATCTCCAATCCAATTACCGCCATCGTACTTTCCCTCGTAACGGGCAAGGCGTCCGCGTCCGTTGAGGTACTTTGCGCAATCGGTAGGCGCAGGTGTCCACTCACCCACGATCGTCCAGAGGTGGAAGGAGGAAAGGCCGCTTCCTTGCGAACAGGCGGCGCGAATATGCTCGTCGTCGGAACGGGCGACCTCGGCGTTGGAGAACATCTGATAGATGTGCACATCCATGGCTACACCAGACCGGGTAGGTTCGCCTTCAGCCATGAAGTTTTTCCAGTAGTCGAGACCCTTGAACGCGTCGTGAATCAACAGTACGGTATCGCTCTACAGGTCAGAGATGTCAGTCACGCGCATACATCCACCTGGAACCGTTTTGATTTACCTGACGAGAGTCCCCGTATGGGTACCTAACGCTCTGATACGAATCGAGCCAATACTGCTTGACCGTATTCATGATCTCATCGTAAAACCCAGCGGGTTCGTTGAGCGGGGCGATGATCGGAACGACGTTCGGGTCGTTGGCGAACTTGGAAGCGAGGGTCTTGATGATAGTGTTCGTACGGGCGACAGCGTCCTTCTCGGTATGCCAGGTAGGGCGATCAACCCTGTGACCAGAATTGTCGAAACCATTCTGGCTTCCGGGAGCGCCGTGCAAGTCGATGATGACCTTCAACCCGTATCTGCCGGCCCACGACACGGCGTCGTCGAGGTATGAGAGTTGACCTTGGATATAAGGTTCACCTAACGCGAGCAATGTGAGCACTTCGTCGCGGTGGGAGGGTATTCGGATCGTATTTACCTCGACTGACGTCCCATGCCCAGTACCCAATCGGTAAACGAACGTGATTCAAACCGGCAGCAGCAATGGACGCGAAATCTGCCTCAGTGATCCACTGTTATTCCAGCGCGCACCACGAACCAGGGAACGATGATCACGTGAGTCAAAAGAACAGGGGTGGAAGAGGGCTTACGTTGTCCCAGTGTCGTTGGAGCGTGTTTTGGGCAAGGTCCCGCGATTGGAGTTGGCAGAAGGTCCATTCGTCCACAACGTTGGGGTTGCCGGTGTTGTCGAAAAGACTGGGTGTGATCCAGGGCTATGTAATCAATGCCGTCAGACTGAGATACCTCGGCCAAAGGGCGGAACAACCATGGAAGAGAGAGGGAAAAAAGGACGCGTACCTCTGTATGGATAGAAGCCAGGCGCAAAACGTGCTCATCAGTACACTTTCAACAACGCCGCACAATATTCGATGGAACGAACCCCTAAATCAACCAACCAATGAGCGTATATCCCACCAAGCGAGCCGACGGTAACATCGCGCGCGTATCACGCTCCGGAACGTCAAATAAAAGCGAGAGATATACTCACAATACGAGCCAACCTCCCAAATTCACGCCTCGAACCTTCTGGGAGCCATATGGGAATCCAGGGGAGGTCGCGACAACCGAAGAGAAAAGAGCGGCGGCGAGGGCGACGAAGGAACCGCGGAGCAACATCGGGCAAGAGGGAAAGGGATAGGGTGGGGGGTGGGGACAGAGGAGAGCGAGTTGAACATGGTTGGTGTTTTATGGCGTCGGACCCCCTTCTCGCCGCGAACTGTCAAAACGACGGGGAAGGGAAACGCGGGACGGCGCTAACCTCTGCTCCCCTTTCTTCAACTCATCCCACTCCTTTCGTACGCCACCGAGCGAGCGAAAACTTGTATCACGCCGTAACACCGACATTGTAGGCCAACGCAGAACACACAGCGAGCCACGAGACGGCGACCGAACCCCAGGCAGACAGTTTGGACGGGAAGCTGTCCCGTCGAAGAGGGAACGAATGCGATTTGGGAAGGAAGCAAAGGATCTTATGTCCGCTGGTCCGTGATCAAGATCACTCCAGAGTTTCCACCACAAGCGGCTTATCATCGCCCACGCCAGAACGACACGACAATCATCAACCCACCCCTTCATTTTGGCTGGTCTTCCTAACCGAAAGCACTCCCAAGATGGGCAGTGGATCGGATGACCGCGAGGAGATCCTAGAGAATTCAGTTATCGAAAAGCCCAATCCCCTTCGCCAGCACGGATTGACACCCAACATCGGGACCTTCGACGAACCTCACTTTGTGCGCTTTACTGCTGGTCCCCCTTCGGTGCTGACATCGGGAAAACCCTTGGAAAAGCAACCTATAGACAGTGGCTGGCTCTCGACCGCCTCCTCACCAAATCATGGGAGTCGCGTTCAATTCGCCTGAGGATAGGACACAGAAGATTGCATCCCGTGTTTGTTTCCTGCGATAACGAAGAGAGGCATAGCCGACCCGTTCTAGTACGGGATGGGTCTCACGGTATACTTAGGCTATATTATAGACGTCGCTTGTTATATACTCCAAGGACCGGGCGGTCTTTCCAGTGCCAGCAATACCTCAAGGACCTCAGCAAGATCCGCACACGCCTGATTTGTGTGTTGACCAACCCCAGTATTCCCTTACCTGGTACGCCAATCCCCAACCGGGGCTCTCCAGGGCTTCGTGGCGACACCATCGTGGACAATCAAACGTCCCGTCCTTTTCAAGCCTTGCGCGCACCCCTTGAAGCTTGAAGCTTGAAGCCGAAGACGCTTTCGGGCACTCCGCTTTGTGTCCCAAAAACTGATCGCTCGTTTGATCAAAGTCCATCCGCCTCTCGAGTGGGATATACGTCTATGCCCCGTATCTACGAAGCAAATACACGGTAACTTATTGGTGAACAGTACCTGGGGATCCGGGCGTGGTGGTCCGAGGTCCAAGGTGTCGGGTGAGCGTATCTGCCGCAATGGCTGTTGAGGATGTGGCCTCCGGCATGTGGTATGGAAGGATGGGCTCAGCTCCAATTCCACGGGTCTCAACGGGATACAGTTGAAGGCGGCTACAGACCGGGTCGTTTCCTGTCCCACGTCCATGTGGCATGGTTCAGCTGAAATAACACATCCTTCACATCCGGCCGTTCAATCGCATCTAGCCAGCAGCGCTGAACCACCCTCCACAGTGCCTTAGTAAAACCAAGGGCGTCCGCCCCCTCCTGTTCCGGCGGTCGGTCGCCTCTCATGATCGCGAGTATCACTCCACCCGGATTCGTGATGTCCCAGTAAGGAACCTTTCCACAAAGAACCTGACGGTGTGCGAATCAAACAATTGTGAAAGTGGGGGGATCATGTCCGCACGAACCTCGTATACGACCATCCCGAGAGCGTAACAATCGGATTTCTTCGTTGGTCGGTAATCAGTGATTCCAAACCGCTCTGGGTCGAGTAATTCTGGACTCATCCATCGAGTAGTCCCACCATCGGTGAACGATATGAGAGATGTACCAGGAGCCATGGAAGTGGAGCTGGCTGCAGCGCGGCGCTCAGTCTCGACGATGGTTGAGAGACCGAAGTCTGCGAGACAGGCACGGAAATGTTTGTTGACGAGGATGTTCGCCTGACCATCGTTATGAGCGCTCTGTTGTTCAGTAATTGATAAAATCGTACCCCCTTCAAGTCCCCGTGCACCATCTGAATGCTGTGCATGTACTCCAACCCGTTCGCAGCATCGACCAGCTGAATCAACCAGTCACGTCTGCCTCCACAAAATACAGCACGCTCACTCACCAGTTGGACACGGTTAACTCCTCCGTGGTTCTTTAAGAACTCGCTGATATTTCCATGATCTATCCACTCGGATACCATTGCGAACCTGTGCCGTTCCAGAATCACGCCGATAAACGGGAGGATGTTCGGGTGTCGTAAGTGCCTCCAGGCAATGACTTCCCTGCGAAACCTCTAAAGATCCTGAGTAAGGATGCGTTTCCCACCACACCCGGGGGAGCACGGCTCACACTAAAGCACTCTTCGAAATCGCTTGTGAGATAGAGATGCAAGGTTTTGACAGCGACCGGTCGACCCTGGTACTCCCCTCGGGTTACAGTTCCACAACCTCCACCATATTCCTCATCCGTCGGACCGTTAGAACAGTTTTCGCATGGAGTCTGGGATGGTCTCCAACCGACGACACATTTTTCCCAGTGTGTTGAGAAACTCAGGTTGGTCCTTTAACGAGACGTCACCGTCCTCCAGCATCTGAACACTAACACTAGTCAGCCTGGATCCTTGTTAGAACGCCAAGCGCGACCCCCCTTGTCTAGGTTGTTGATGGACTCTTGACTGGGTTGGCTTTCTGCATTGGCAACTATTTTCGCCACGTTGGATAATTGTCTAGGGTTTTGACGCTGGGAACTCTGGAGGAGGCCATCAGATGGTGAGGACTCGGTGAGGAATAGAGTAGCTGTAGACGAGTAAGCACGCGAGCACACGCTTGAACCACGAGCCATTACCATTAAATTGGGAGAAGGTGGTGGATATGGGGGTGGACATGTAGATGGAGATCCCCAGGCTGGGGTTCGGAGGGGGCCTCGAAGGAGGGAAGGTTACTCCTCGTGCAGGCTCCTGATAGAGATGCTGGAGAACCTCGTTGACCTTCGGACGTTTGGCGCACTCGGCATCCCAACATCTGGCGAGGAGCTGCCGGAGTCCATCTGATATGCCCAAGTCGCTGGCGTTGGTCGGTATCGCGGGGCGATCACCCTGGATGACCTTGTGCGAGATCTCCGTGCCCCGGAGAGCATGAAAAGGTGTCGCTCCAGTCAATACCTAGACATGACCCTGTACTTCAATATGGAACCAGAAACCTCTAAAGGCAGAGACGCGCCTGTAGGATCACCACCCCAAACGCGTACACATCCGCCTCCTTTGACGCCTGACATTTGATTTTCCCGAATGTAGATGGGGATAGCAGTTCTGGAGCCATGAACGGTATCGTTCCTCCTGCGAGCGCCGAGTTACTCTCCGGTTCTCCGGCATTATCGTAAGTGATCGTTGTGAACCCAAAGTCGGCTAAACTAGCGCGGGTGGGGTCATCGGATGTGATGAGAACATTTGCCTATGGATCAACGTGTGGTGAGTGGGTTAATCAGTGGGGATATTCGGGGGTCATCGTACGCCTTTGAGGTCCCCATGGGCGAGATTCACGCCGTGGAGATATCGCACCCCCTTCGCACAGTCAACAAGCTACAGGATTCATCAACTCCTGCCCATCGCCGTGAAAAACTCTCCTGTACCAATTCCATGCGTTGAGAGGCATTGAGTTTGATATACTCCATGATGTTTCCGTTTGGCATCCACTCGGAGACCATGGTGAGCCCGGCATCAGGCGCACTGCCGCATAGGCAGACGCCGATGAGCCCCAAGACGTTCGGATGATTGAACGACTTCCATAACACCACCTCTTTGCAAAACCATCTCTAAAGGTGGTGGGTCATCACCGAGCTGTCTGGTTGGAGGGAATGTACCATATCGTACCTTACGTTTCAAGCGCGCTTTATTGGTGAGAGTGTTCCACCTGATGGACTTGAAAGCCACTTCTCTTCCATTGTAGTCCCCTTTCCAAACATCCGCGAATCCCCCTCTCGCGTTGCGCGGATCAGAAGACTCGAACTCGATCGGGAGGACGTAGGACTCGGGTAGAGTCTCTAGGCAAGCGCACAACCGCCTGAGAGTCCACAATATATATCCTGTGTTAAGAGGAAT
>Ga0307516_10004022_pt1 | contig 18428 bp, 15 predicted proteins | sample 19_EM_MG_FD_203310 | JGI IMG/M metagenome (GOLD analysis project Ga0307516, IMG submission 203310) | Populus trichocarpa ectomycorrhiza microbial communities from riparian zone in the Pacific Northwest, United States - 19_EM | ecosystem: Host-associated > Plants > Roots > Unclassified | place... | reverse complement strand
TGTGGCCCACCAATTCTTGCCGCGCGTGGCCCTTCCGGCAAGACCGCGCCGACCGAATCATGTCCGCCATGCGGCCGGTAGCGCGATGGATGCGCCGATCCGAGCTCACGATCCGAACGCACCGATCCGAACGCGACGACAACCTTCCGGAGTACACATGAAGTTCTACGCAACCGCCATCTTCCTCGCCGGCGCCATTGCCTTGCCGGCGGCACACGCCGCCGAACCCGCCGCGCAAAATCCCGCGCTGCGCGATGGTCAGCACGATTTCGATTTCAACATCGGCACGTGGAAAACCACTATCCATCGCGCCACGCATCCGCTCAGCGCTTCGCACGAGGAGATCGAGCTCACCGGCACCGTAACCGTGCGCAAGGTGTGGGGCGGTCGCGCGCAGCTCGAGGAAATCGAAGCGGACGGTCCGAACGGTCACTGGGAAGGACTGACGTTGTTTCTGTACAACCCGAAGGCCGCGCAGTGGGGCCAGTATTTCGTCAGCAGCGCGGACGGCACGTTTTCCGGCGGGACCATCGGCGAGTTCCACAACGGGCGCGGCGATCTGTATGCGCAGGATACGTTCAACGGACGCTCGATCCTGGTGCGCGGCACGTGGTCGGATATCGCGGCGGACTCCCACAGCTACCAGGAATCCTATTCCACCGATGGCGGCAAGACCTGGGATGCGGTATTCACCGCGCATCTGACGCGAGTATCGCCATGAGCCGCCGCGTGCTGCATGCGGTGCTGCTGACGTTCGCATCGATATCGTTCGCCATTGCCGCCGCAAATCCCGCGGCGCCGCTGACACCGCGCGACGGCAGTCACGATTACGATTTCGATATCGGCACCTGGAAGACGCACTCCTCGCGTCTCGTGCATCCGCTCAGCGGCTCGACCGAATGGCGCGACCTCGACGGAACCACGGAAGTGAGCAAGGTCTGGGGCGGACGCGCGAACCTGGCCGAGTACATCGCCGATGGTCCATCCGGACACGTGGAACTGCTGGCGCTGCGCGTCTACAACCCCGTCGCGCACCAATGGAGCATCAACTTCGCCACGCCGCAAGTCGGCACACTGGGAATTCCCGGCGTCGGCGAGCAACGCAACCGTCGCCTCCAATTCTTCGATCAGGAAACGATCGGCACCCGCACCGTGCAGGTGCGCTTCGAAATCTGGAGCATCACCCACGACACCGCGCAATCGGAGCAGGCGTTTTCGACCGATGGCGGCAAGACGTGGGAGGTGAATTGGGTGAACAAGTATACGCGTGTAAAGGGTTGAGCCGCTACGTTGCTGCACCTCCCCGAACTTGTACGTCGACCGGATTCACTTTCAGGACCCGCCCCGCTTTGTCCTCAGGGCGCCGTGAACACCGCGACGCCCATGATGTTCTCTGCCGCACGCACGCCCTGGTAGTACTCGTGGCAGAACGCGGGGCCAACCGACATGACTCCACTGAATATGCCGAACGCGCGATGCACTTTATACATCGGCCCGCCGCTGTCGCCGCTTTGGGCGCCGCAGACGTCCAGCTCGCCTAGGTTGTGCGTCGTGAATGAACTACCGCCTACCGAGCCGGTGAAATCGGCGCCCAGAGCGGTGACTTCGCCGCATTCTGTCCCGGTGCTCTGTCCAGTCCGGCAGATCATCTGACCGACCGAACTGAATGCCGTCGTATGGATCGCATAGGTTGGATCGAACGTCGTGTTCGCCGATGCCTTGACGATGAGTGCCGCGATCGGAGACGGCGTCATCCAGACGCTATTCGCATTGATATGCACGATGCCGGCGTCAAGTCCCGGCCCCCCGGCGAATGAAAAGAAAGCGGAACTGCCAAGCAGGCTAAACACGCTGGATTCGTTCTGCGCGTTCCAGCTCGTCCCGCCGAAGAGTACGCAATGGCCTGCGGTCAGCATCCACCAGTCATTGAACACCGTGCGGCTCTGCGCCACGAATCCCGCAGTACAGTTGCCTCCTTTCGAAGCCGCTATCCCGCGCCCACCGCGCATCGGTGGGTTGCAAAACGTGATATGGCAGGCGTCGTATTCGCCGATCAGGGCCGGCGCGCCGACCCGCCGCACGCGCACCCACGCGTTGCGCGCCAGCGACTGGATTCGCGCTTCTTCACTCGAAGGCAAGCGCACTGGAGCAGTAATCACTACCGCATTGCTTTTGGTGTCGTACGCCGTACTCGCATGACCGGAATCGACCATGTCATCGATCAACCGGCGCGCCGACTGCTGCAGATCCTGCAACTCGCCCTCGGTGTAACGCACGCCGACGAGGTCGGTCATCGCCTTCAAGCCATAGGCCGACACGATTCGCTGCACCGAATCTGCTTGTGCCGAAGCACGGGGCGCGATGCCCACCTTCACTCTTCCACCATCGTCTGCATCGAACCAGATGCCTGCGTACTGACTACCGAGCAGCTTGCTCAATTCGTCGTCCAGGCCCGCGGCTTGATCCTGTACGGCAAGCCGGCGCTGCGCCTCAACGGAATCGACACGGTGTACCTGGGCATAGTGATCCGCCGCGAAAAGCTGCAAGTCGGCGTTCTCGTCTGCAACCGCCTGGTGGCAGACGAATGCCGATGCGCCGAACAGGATCGCAGGTACCGCTTGCTGCACGCGCAAGCGAAAGTCACCGCGGACTCGCAGGCGTTCGTGGCTGGCGAAAAAGTGATGCTGTCGCATGGTTCCTCCCAAATCGATTGTCATGCCCCACATCAGGAAGGTGCGAGAGCGATGAACCGAACGGTAGAACCGCAGAAATTTGTCTGAACGGCGCTTGGATATTTCTGCGCGCGGGCTGGATCCTCTTCTTCGGGCCCTGCGATCGCGCTACGTACCGCGAGTGCTAGCCGCCTTCAGCATCTTCGCGAGCGCCGTGTTTGGATCGCGATCGCCGTGATGCTCGTGCTTCCTTAGTTCATCAACCCGCTGAAACGGTTCGGGCCGGCGGGCTTGTCGAGGAGGAGAAAGGTGACCGAGGACCTAAAGGTCGGTCAGGTCTTGATTCTTGCATCTGCGCGAGCCTCCACGATGCGGCTCATCATCGAGTAGTGCAGACCGAAGTGCTCAATTCGAGCACGAGCTGGCCGGCAGAATCACCATCGACAGTGAATGGCGCTTGCGGTTGTGCGATCGTACTTGCATACGAACGCGTGCTCAACGAACACTTCGAACTGAGATTGTCTCTCTCATGGTGCCCCGACAAACTAGGGATGCTCCACTTTTGCTCCATTTTCAAATTCTTCTTTGAGCCGAGAAACCTCCGGTAGCTTTTCGGGTTCGCCACTCCGTAAAGATATAGATGGCACTCGATATAGAACATCAAGTACCGACTCCGCAAAAGACACTCTCCCCGCAGCAAGCTGCCTTAGCAGTTCAAGCTCCTGCAGCTTGATTTCTATATCCCTCTTCGTAGACGAACCCACGTTCGACTGTCCAGAGTCCACAGAACGTTGGTATATGTATATTTCGTTCGCCAAGTCCGCATAGCTGACCGCGAAGACTTGCCTCTCACCCTTCGCAATACCGCGCTGATACCCAACGCAGAATGCGATCCAAGTCGCGACTGCACATAGCAGAAATGCGAGCACCACACGCAGAAGGGTCATAAAGTTTCCCACATGCCATTGAAAGGCCAAGATCCCAATAACCGATGCCGGGAGCCTGGCGTGAGCTCACGCCGCAGATTGCTGCAGGGTCAGGCGCGAAAGCGATCGGCTCTGCCGCCCCGATCCTTTTTCGCCGGACTTCAATGCTCGCCACCGTTCCAATGTGACCACAACGTGCCGTCTATGCGGTACCAGCAATATCCCGGCTGCCGCTTCCCGTTCAGATAGTGGCCCTGTTCTTTCGGCAAGCCATTTTCCCACCAGCTGTCAAAGCGGCCGTGGAACACGTCGTTAGCTCTCTCGGCCTGCATTATCAATTGTCCATTTTCATTCCATTCCCTTAATAATCCATGCGCTTTGCCATTTGAATAATGGGCCTCGATCCAAAGCTGTCCATTGCCGTACCAGCGCCTCGACACACCCTCCTGGTGCCCCTCTGCATTTTCGGTGTGCTCTGAACTCAGCTCACCTGAGCCAAAGTATTCGCGGACTGTCTTATCGCTCATAGTCGGAGGAAAAGTGTCAGACCAATCTCAGCCGTTGGGATCGTTGTCGTTCTTGAACTCCTTCGTTCGGATCGATACCAGCGTCGCAAAAAGAATTGCCGGCCGCAATGCGGCGCACAGAACGGCATGATTCTGGCGCGAAGCGGGTCAAGCGCTTTACTTCTCTTCTCTGGCAAGGCGCGGCATCGCCCCGAGTGTCACGGCCACGGCCACGCTAAGCACAAAGGCGTATGTCACGAAGAGAAACGCGCCGTATCCACCGGCGGAAGCGGCGTGCAGCTTTGGCATGAAGGTCGGGAAATTGCACAGGACCATGGCCTCGCCGATCATTCCCGGTATTGCCAATAGAAGCATCGCCGGTGCCCAGTGTTCCGATGGAACGCATCGCCGTCGAAGAATGGCGATGCAGAGCGCCGCAGAACTGATCGGCGACAGAATGAAGGCGCTCCAAAAGCGCGCGGCGGTGGTTTCCAGGACCGTCGCTCCCGTCGCGGCGTAGTAAACGGTTCCGACGATCCAAATGGCCAAGCCGATGGCCAACAACGAGATCACGTCTTTGCGTTCCATGGCGTCTCCGACTAATATGTACCACTCGGTACATATATATGTACCACATGGTACATAAAGACGCAAATGCCTCGGGAACGAAAAGTCGACCGGGAAGAACTGCTGCTTCGGTGCGTCGCCGCCTATGTGCGGGCGGGCTCGCTTGAGCTTAGTCTGGATCAGCTGGCCAAGCGGGCAGGCACCAGCAAGCGCATGCTCGTGCATTACTTCGGCAGCCGCGAAAGTATTGAAGAACGAGCCATGGTGAAGTTGGAGGAGCTTCTCCGAGCGCAATTTGCGCCGGAGGCTTTCCCCGCGCGCATTACCGCCAAAGCCGTCGTCGCCGCACTGTGGGAACGCACGACCGCTCCGGAAGCGAAGGGCATCCTGCTTCTGACGATGGATGTCTCGCGCCGCGCCTGGAACGGGTCCAAGCGCGCAAGGGTTTTTTACGCGGAGCAGCAACGACTGTGGGAACAGTTACTTTTGAAATACCTACCCGATCCATCCACCGTCGAGGAACTCCTCCAGCTTTTTCAGGGGGCCGTGCTCGCCTTCCTGATCACTGGCGATGCGGAACCTGGAAGGCGCACGTTGATGCGGGTTTTCGAGCAGAAGAAGCGAGTCAAGAGCTGAGCTGCTGAGACCCATTCGGCTGCATCACCAAAAGGGGGCAGGTCTAGCATCGTAGCATCGCCTCCGGGCGTGCTCCGACTCCACTGCGCCTTCAAGCGCTCCGCCACACCACGCGCCCCACAGTCGTGAAATGCACGCCAAAGTATGCCGCAAGCTGCGTGTAACTGTATTGCCCGGTACTCCAGGCAGCGCGGATCGATGCGTCGCGGTCGCGGTGCGCTTTCGCGATCGCGTCCAAAGTCGGGGCCGGCGGGCGGCGTTGCGCGCGTGGAATATTGATGGCGTCCGATCGATTGGTGTTGCGTTTGTGAGCGCGTGCGACAAAGGCATCGTCGCCAAGCGAGCGCCAAAGGGGTCGGGTCTAGCATCGTAGCATCGCCTCCAAGCACGCTCTCGCACTCCACTGCGCCCTTAGGTACTCCGCCGCGCCATGCGCCGTACTAGAGCTCCCTCTCCTAACGCGCATCAGCCGGAGCACTGTGCTTGCTTCGAAACGTTACCGCCTCGATTGAATGCAGCGCCGCTTTCCTATCCTCCACGGGGGAGTCGTCGAAGCCTTGAGTGTGGAATGACACCACGACCGTGTCGACGATAACGCAGTACATGACACCGGACATCGCTTGCCCGCGTGCCAAGCCTGTCCATTCCACCCGTGCGGCAGGCACGCCACCGAGGGCAGTCCGTGTCGGCTTTGCAGCGTGAAATTCCGCTCGAGCACGCTCGATGCCGCCGAGGAACTGCATCAAGTACTTCTCCGCGCCATCGCCAAGCTCGCTCTTCGGCACACCCTCGAGTTTCGATCCGAAGTCATATGTCGTCACCTGCAGCAAGGTGCTGCGATCGCTGCCAGGAATGCGATGAACATAGGCATCTATGTGCGTCCCTGCACCCGGGGTGGCGGCGATAGGACCTTCGAAGTTCGGCGGGGGTTGGATTTGCACGAGATCAGCGCCTGGCTCAGCGCACAACAGAGTCGTGGTGATAATGAAGAGCGCGATACCGAGACACGCATGCTGTGCTCCCCACCTAGCGCATTTGAAAGGTATTCGCGTCATATTCTTCTGCGATGATGAGCGCCGATGGAAACGGAAGATGCGTCATTCATAATTTTGCACGTTATCTGGCGAAGGTGAAATTTTGGCGCCGGTGCCGCCGATTGCTCCATTGCGTGTACACGCCATTGAGCTGACGCATCCCCTTCGACAAGTTGCCGTCAGGAGTAGCGATCATCGTGTGGTAGTGATTGCTCATCAGGCAATACGCATGGCATTGCCAGTTGAACCGCGTGACAACATCACCCAGAACCTCGAGAAACTGCTCGCGATCCGCATCGTCCTCGTCCTCGTAGATCGCCTCACGGCGGTCGCCGCGTGCGGTCACGCGATACAGCGCGCCGTCGAATTCGATCCGGATGGGGCGGGACATTGTTGGAGTCTATGACGGACGGTGCTACGTTGCTAGACCTGACCCTTTTTCGTTGTGTGACCCTTTTTCGTTGTGCGAAGGGAGATTGTCTCCCTTCGTGGATGCCTGAGAAATCCGGGGTACTACAACCTGACCCTTCCTTTTCTTTACGCTCCTTTTTCGGGGCATGGCTTTACGGGCACATCACCGGACCATATCTCAACGGTGTACTGAATCCAGCTAGATTCGTGATTTGCAGGTGATGCATCCACGTTTGCCACGAGCGCGTCCTTGCAAAACAACAGATTCTGCGGATTCCCGCCCCAAAGGCCGGCAAAGCGCCACCCCTGTGCATCGAACTGGTTCCGATAGAAGCGGAGCACGTCGGTCGCAGTTGCGTTTGGCGTGCGGTAGGTCTGCGCAACGGCGAAAAGCGTACTTTTGTAGACCGTTCTGATATCTCCGCTCGAAACTGAGCCTTCCGGCGCCTTTAGCGCGTCGAACTCGTTGCGCATGACAGGCAAGGAAACCAAATGCACGCTAGGACGAACAAAGAGTACGTAGGCTGCAAAGAGCAGCATCGCTGACAGAATACATATGGACGCAATTTTTGAATTTGGCTGCATTCTTGCTCAGGGGTCACGGAGGATTGCTGAGATTTGCGAGATGCCAATTGTGGCCACCGTTTACACCCACACCACCATTGCCTAATGTGAAGCCGGTACCGGAACTGCTCGACTGGATGCCGAATGGACCAAAATCGAAACCAGACCCGTCGCCACCTATGAAATCGTTGAGTTTCCCCCGCTTAGGGACACTGCACGTGAACATCCATCCATACGATGGACTTATGCCTTCGGGTTCCACACTCGGTATAAGTGGTGCGACGAAGGAAAGGCCGCCATACACGTCGCCATAGCGGGTTACTGTCAGGGTTCCTCCGAATACGTATATGCCCGCCCCGAAAACGTAATAGTCGGGCATCCGCAGGCACGAGCAATCTTCCTTTGGAGGAGGCGGAGTCCAACCCGGTTGACCGAACCCAGGTGGAACGCACGACATCCCCGGACAAAACGAAGCAGTTACAGCATCGCCGAATGGATTCAAACCCATTGGATCGCGATATTGCATTGGGCTGCCGCGAACATAGCTGTATTCGTTAAGGCCTGCACTCAACCCCTTGGGATCTTCGCTGATGAATCGCCTCAGCGCCGCGCTATAGTAGCGCGCGCGATAGTAGTACAGCCCCGCGCTGTCGTTCTCCCTTCCCGTGTACTGATACGGATTGTCGCTGCCGCCGGTCGCGCTGACCTCACCATACGCCTCATACGAATAACTCTGCCTCACCACCTGACTACCGTCAGTCAACCCCACCGTACTCCCCAACGCATCCGCCAAAAAGTACGTCCTTCCATACGCCGCATCATCCCGCGCAAACCGCTCGTCGATACCGAGCCCCGTCAGCAGCGTAGTCGTCGTCGACCCCTGCACTTCTTGCACCGCGTTCAGACCGTCATACAGGAAACTCGTGGTCGCACTACCGATGGTCTTGCTGGTGCGTCGTCCGAACGCGTCGTACGCAAAGCTCGCGAGCGTCGTGCTGCCCTGCTGCATCTGCGTCAACCGATGCCGCGCATCGAAGGTGTACGTCGTCGCCGGCGCGGTTGCGGCATTCGATGTGGGATCGCCATTCAAGTCGTAGCCGAGGATCGAGCTGTTCCACAGCGTCTGCTTGTTGGCGAGATCGAACGTGTTCGTGCCGGTGGTAGATGTCGCCAGCAGGTCCGCGCCGAAGCCGCCGGTGCGGCTCGTGCGCTGGCCGGCGGCGTCGTAGCCGTAGGTGAGGCTCGCGAGCGTGCTGCCGCCACTGGTCTGGTAGGTGATGCCGGTCAGCTCGTCGCCATTGTCGTAGCCGTACGTGGTCACCACGCCATTCGGCAAGGTCAGCGTGGTGCGGTGATCCGCGTTGTCGTAGCCGATGCTCACCGTCTGCGCGCCTTGCACGATGTTCGTGAGTCGATCGGCGTTGTCGAACGTGTAGCTGATCTGCGCCTGGCTGGCGGGCGTCATCGTGGCGCGGCGGCCGGCGTTGTCGTAGGTGTAGTTGACGATGCCTTGCGGCGTTTGTTCCTGCGTCAGGCGATCGAGTCCGTCGTAGCTGCGCCCGATCGTGCCCGAGACGGTGTCGACGATGCTCGTGGTGCGATTGCCGGCGTCGTAGGTCGGCGTGATGGTACTCGCGTCGGCGTACGTGGTCAGGCTGAGCCGCCCGAGCGCATCGTATTGGTATTGCGTCAACTGACTCTTGCGATCGGTGTAGGTAAGTACGTTGCCGGCGCCGTCATACGTCCAGCCTTCGCCGTGATTCACCGCATCAGTGCGGGATGTTTTGCGATCGCGCGGATCGTAGCCGTACTGCGTGATGCCGCCAGCCGGATCGGTGACACTGGTGAGATTGCCGTTGCCGTCGTAGACGTACGTGGTCGACTGATTCAACGCATCGACCGTCTGCACAACGCGCCCGTTGCTGTCGTACACATTGCGCGTTTCGCGTCCGAGCGGATCGATCGTGGAGATCACGCGACCCAGATTGTCGGTATTGAATGTTGTCGTATGGCTGAGTGGATCGGTCACGCTGCGCAAGTCCACGCCGGAGTAGCTCAGCGTGGTGGTGTGGTTGAGCGCATCGGTGATCGACAGCGGCTGACCCGAACTGTTGCAGAGTATCGAGGTTGTATGATTGAGCGCGTCCGTTATCGAGGTGAGACAACCGTTCGTATAGCCGTACGTCGTGGTGTGATTCAGCGGATCAGTGACGCTGGCGATCTGGTGGTAATCGGGCGTGTACGTGTAGGTGTACGTCACCGCATTCGGTGTGCCGGACAGGAACGTCTTCGTGAGCACGTCGCCGACGCTGTCGTAGGTCATCGTTGTCGTGCGGCCGAGCGGATCGGTGGTGGACGTGACGAGCTCGTTTTGGCCGCGGACGCGCGTTGTGGTTTGCGCCAGAGCGGTGCCATACGCATGGGTCACCGCCGTGGTGTACCCCGCGGCGTCGAACACCATGTGCGTTACGTAGCCGCGCTCGTTCGTCGCATCGGTTGTGGTGACCTTGCCGTTGCCACCCAGCGTGTAATCGAACTGGAAGAATGTGCCGTCGAAATACGTTTGCGTATGCACGCGGCCATTCGTGTCGTAGACGTTCGTCATACGCGTGTTGCCACGGCGGTCGATGACAGAGGTCATGCGGCCGTTTGTGTCGTAGGTGTATTGCTCGCTCGTACCGTCCATGTAAGTGGCGGACTGCAGTTGTTTCGCAGCGTTGTAGGCGTAGTTGACAGTGCGGCCGGCGTTGTCGGTGACCTTCGAGATGAAATTGTTGCTGTTGTGGTTGAACGACAATGATCGGCCGCTCGACAGATTGATTCCTGATAGCAAGCCGGCGACGTAGCTCAACGTGGTCATGTTACCGAAGCGATCTGTCATGTAGACGAGCTGGCTCGGACAGCCGGTGAATACCAGTATCGTGCCGTCACGCAACTCCACGTATATCAGGTTGCTTCCCACTTCCAGGTGCATGATTGCGCCATAGAAGCGCGATGGGCTACCGAGATGCACCAACACGTTTCCCGCAATGTTGAAGAGGTAAGGCGCGCCCGCAGGCGCAAAAAACGGGTATACCGCGCCGTCCGAATCGATGAGATCCAGTTCAGTCGCGGGCATATTGCCCGTGTTCAAGCAAGTAGCATCTGGCGAATAGAGGTACAACCCGTATGTGTGCGACATGCCCTGGCCAAAATCATGACTGTAGGTGTCGCTCGAGTTGTAACTACGAGTAAACGCCACGGGAGATACATCGTCGATAATCAGGTCCGTACTCGTATGCAGAAAATCCCCGGATGCACAGTCGACGGGATCTGCGCATCGGGTTCCGTCAACGGGTGGATTGGTCGATGGCTTCTTATCCGACCCTGTTGAAGGCGGGCCGCCCTTCGGCATCAAGCGCTTGGCACCCCAGTCTGACATCCCAGTGACGTGCTTCTCGTCCGCAGTAGCCCGGCTCTCGGTGTAGCGGGACCAGCCATCACCTTCGGCATCGTAGTACCACAACCCGCTGCTCGACTTGCCGTTGGAATAATTCGGATAGACCGTTTGAATGCCTGCCGAGGACGACATCGTCAGTCCTTCGACCAAGGCTTCGCCTGGCTGCAAACTGACATAGACCAGAAAATTGGCAGGCACCGGCGTCGGTGAACGGTCCACGGGCATTGGTACGATCGATAACTGTGTGATGACCTTGCCATTGCGGTCGCGCAGCACGGTACCTTTGGGAATGTGCACCTCGAAGCCGGGAATTCCTGGATGCGTCAGAGTGGTATCGCTGAGCGTCGGCGACGAAATGACCGCCTTGTCACGAGCGGTGATACGCGGAACATAGAGATTGAATGGCACCGCGTTAGCCTGATCCGCTGTGAGGTCGACGGCAGCCTCGAATTGCCCATATTCTTCTGCACCGTGATTGGCCGACCCTCCATCGATGAACAGGACTTGATGGCCATCGGGCACATTCTTCAACGCGAAGCGACCCAGTGCATCAGTACGCACCTTTTCCTTGCCGATGGAAACGGTAACTCCACTGAGCGGCTGGTCGTCAATGCGACGCACGACACCGAAAACCGCTGTCGCACCACTCAGGAACGTGCCCCGTGGAAAATCAGCTGCCGCTGGAATCTTCGGCAACGGAATATTGGTACGCCACCGGCCGTCGGTGTTGTTGAAGCCGGGAACAAAAATTCCGTCGCGCGTACTGCCGTCTTCGTGGCAGAACCGATAGCCGTGTATTTCGTGAGTGCTTTCGCAACTCCTGTCGATCCGTGCAGTCGCGCCTGTGGCGATGTGAGACGTGGATGACGGCGAATCCGGGCCATCGAGTCCGGCGTGATCGGTCGATTCATCGTGCGCGAGGCGCGTGCCGAGAATGGCAGTCTTGAACGCCACCGCTTGCAGCGAACCGTCCGATGCCGACGCGGTGCTGCGCGAAATGAACAATGTATACTTTGTGCCTGGCAGCAGGTCCTCGCTGGGGGACAGGGTCACATCGCTACCCGCTACGGCGGTATTGAGCGGAACGGAACCGGTGGGCCCGACCAAGGTGAACGCACCTGCGAATGCGGAGAGTTCCTTCACGGGCTGTGCGAAGCGAAGCCTTAGCGGCGAACCCAGCGGCACATCCCGTGCGTTATTCGCCGGGATCGATGCGCTCAGCAACGGCAGCGGCGGCACCAATTCGTTGTGTGCGCTATCACGCGCGTCTGTGGCAACGGGCGCATTCACATGTGCGCTGGCCGTGGACACGGAAGGCATGGGGTCGCCGAATGCATTGGCCATGCCGGCCAGCGCGAACAGCGTCCCTAAAGAAACCCTCGCAAGCGACGGGATGAGCTTTCTGGTCGTTTTCATCGATGTGTGTTCCGTGGCTGCCTTCATGGCGACGTCACCTGTGCGGTATAGCTCATCGTGGTCGACGCAGTCGGTGCATTGACTACAACCTGGTAAACGTCGGTCACCGGGAGATTCGTGAGCGGTACGGTGCACGTCAACGTCGAACAATTCGTGAAGTTCACTCGCGTGCCGTTCGGCTGGTATACCGACACGTTGCTGTTACCGCCATTCGGCGTGATCACGACACTATTCAGCACGAATGTCGCGTTCTGCGTTGCTGTTCCATTGAACGAGAAGTACGTGTTCTGACCCACACCGGTCGTTGGAACAGTGACTGTTCCGCCGTTGACCGTGAGTGCGGTTGGCGTCAGGTAGGTGAGCTGCAATGTTGCGGTATCAGCAAATGGCGGTTCCACCAAAACTGTGTAGGTTCCGCTGGCAGGCAAGATGGGAAGGTTCACTGTTCCGTTTGTCGTCACGCCCCCGCTGCCGCCGGAGAGCTGTACGCCTGGAGGAGGAGGACCAAAGGTCGTCACGAATACGGCGCCCCCGGCCGGCACGGTTGCCACGTTGGCGAGATATAAGCCACCGGAGTCTTTCGAAGACGCCGTGAACGTGAGCAACGCCTGCTGGCCTGCTCTTGCCAGATTCAAGGACAGGGCCGTGTTGGGCGAGAGAGCACCGGCGACATCAGTGGATACCGACGCAGTGAAGCTCATACCCGACGAGCTCGATGGAGCGAGCACGGTAATGCTGTAAGTCCCTGCGGACACGTTCATGAGCGCCGTATGACATCCTGCAGCGGAGGAACAAAAGCCACTGGTAAGGAATGCGCCATTGGGCTTGTAGATACTGTAGTTCACAACTTGGCTCGATGGCGTGGTGCTGAAACTCGCCATCGCAAAACTCAGGTTTTGGCCGGCAGTCGCATTGAACGAGAGATATACGTTTTGGCCGGGATACGGTGGGTTCTCAGGCACCGCCACGCCATCAATCGTGAGTGTGTCCGTGGGATCGTGCACGACGGTAAGTTGTGCGGAACCCGCGTAGGCATATTGACTTTCCACTTGTACGACGTAGGTACCGGTTTGCGTCAGGGGAGACAAATTGACGCTTGCGTTGCTGCTCGCCTGAAGGCTTCCGCCGGAGAGCGCGTTGCCATCAGGGCTGTAGACCAGCACCGACATGTTTGCACCTGATGGCGTGGTCGCGATGCTGCCGAGATTGACCGCCCAGCGTTCGCCCGTGGTGCCCGAGAACGTGAAGCGACCCACCTGGCCGGCGCGCGACAATGTCACCGCGCTTGGCGTGCCGACGGTGAGCGCACCGGAAACGTCGGTGGACAATGTCGCTGAAAAACTCATTGTCTTCCCACTGGGCGGCGTCACCGTGACGGTATAGGTGCCCGTCTGCGTCAAGCCATTCAATGGATAGTGGCATCCTGGCGCCTGGCAGTTGATGCCTCCGGTACCATCCCAATCATTTCCGTCAGGCTTGGATACCTTGACCACGGCAGCTCCGCCGGCGGTATTGAAACTCAGGCTGCCAATGCCCAAACCGAGGCTCTGACCCGCCGCACCCTGGAAAGTGAAATAGGCGTTTTCGTCAGCTACGGTAGTCGAAAGATTTTGGGGTCCGCTGTCGTTGACGACCGTCGCTGTCGGGTTCTGCACCAAGGTGATTTGCGCAGTGGCTGTTGCAGCGTTTGGAGGGTCTACTTGAATCGTATAGGTGTCGCTTTGCGGCAGCACCGGCAAGTTTCTGAAGATACTACTGCTTGTGGAAATGCCGCCGGCAACCAGGTTCGAGCCGTTGGAGTTGCTGATCAGCATCGATAGGCTCCCGCCACTCGGTGTCGTAGCGACGCTGCTGACGTACAGACCAAGATGCTGTCCGGCGGTTCCGGAAAACGTGAGCCTCGCGACTTGCCCTGGCTGCGAGAGATTCAGCGAGTAAGGCGTATTGATAGTGATTGGCCCAGTCACATCGCTGGACACCAGCGCGTTGAAATTCATCGCGCCGCCCAGCGCATACTGATTCGGGAAAATCGTAACGCGGTATCTTCCTGTTTCCGGAAGGTTGTTCAACGCGTAGTGGCATGCCGGTGGGTTGCAGTTCGTGCCCCCGTTGGACACATCATTGTTCTTACCGTCGGGCTTGATAAGTTGGAGAAATATCGGAGCGGACGGCGTGATCGTCAGGGTTGGTAGCGCCAAACTAACTGATTGCCCCGCAGTTGCATTGAACCAAAGATAGGCGCGTTGGCCGGGCACGGACGTGCCTAGCGACACGGGCGGGGCGTCGATCGTTACCACCGCGGTGGGATCTTGAAGCAATGTGAGTTGGCTCGAGAATGTGTCGAGAAAAGGAGCCGAGACAACGACGGCGCTTTCGGATGCAATGTTCTTGAAGTTCGCATTCACCGCGAAAGAGGTGCTGGATGATGCGTTTGACGGTAGTTCGTGCCAGGCGATGTCGTAAATGGTTGCGGTCAGCGCAGCGCCCACAGGCTGCGTAGCAATGTTCGTCACCCCCACGGCGTAGAACTGCTGCTGCGCGCCAGTGAAAATCGCCCGCTTCGACTGACCACCCACACTCGTGCTGACCGCGATCGCATTGGACGTACTGAATGAGGGGTTCGCTTCCAGGGTTATCGAGAACGATACAGAATTCGTGGCCTGCATCATCACCATGTACCACCCCGTCTTGGGCAACTGCGGGATGTGCATCGACATGATTGAGGGGTAGAGCGTCGCCGTCGATACGGTCGCCCCCGACTGATCGAACAACGTGCTGAGGAGCATTCCTCCACCCGGCGAAGAGTATTGACTCAGCTGCAGACTGAGCCACTGACCCGCTGTCCCATGGAAAGCGAGCACGCTATATTTGTTTGCTGTCGGAATATTGATCGCCTGGGTACCGCCAACTGTCAGTATTGCAGTCGCCACTACATTGCTTACCGCGGTAACGTTCTGAGGAATTATCAGCAGCGGCTGCGTGCTTTGTGCAGACCCATAGGGTGTCACTACACCGACGCTCCCGGTGGTCGCGCCGGGCGGCACAGCGAAGCTCAGCTGCGCATCCGAAGCAGGCGTCACGACAGAGAGCGCATTGTTCACGCCCGTGGATGTCGGTCCGGCGCCAGTGACGAACCCTGCGCCACTCACGGTGACGGAAGTTCCCACCGCTGCAATCGCAGGCGCGAAACTCGTGATAGTCGGCGCCACGCCGCCGCTGTCGCTCGTTACATAAAACGTGTCGAGACTTGTCGCGGTATTGCTGCCCACGGTGACGGAAATCGTGCCTGTGGTTGCCGTTGCCGGCACCGTCGCGACCAGTTGATTCGCCGCGGCGGAAGTAACGACGCCCGTGATGCCATTGAATCTCACGGTGTTGTTCGACGGCGTGGTGCTGAATCCCTGGCCATAGATGGTCACCGTCGATCCGGCGGGACCATGATTCGGAATGAATGCTGCGATCGAAAGTTGACCGGCGGCAATGTGGTCGACCGCCAGAATATTTCCGAGCGCGTCGTAGGTGTATTGGCTGCTCTCACCCGTCGAAGACGTGACCGCGCGCAAGCGGCCATTCGCGTCGTAAACGTACGTTGCCGCCTGCGCCACCGACGCAAGCAGCGCAATCGCAATCCAGAGCACAGAAACCCAATGCCGATGCAGGCGCGCGAACGCCCTAGCACTTACTGCCATGACTGATTCTCCGTGAACCGGATGTCGAACCGCAGGATGAAATTTTTGGGGGACGCAGGTCCCGAATATATGAAGAGCACACGAGTCGCCTTGAGCATCTTTCCGTAATGCACAATCGCAAACAGAGGCAGTTTCAGCTCGAACGCCTCGCACCCGTGTACTTCTTGAGGTATGACAGCTTGTGTCAGACTATCGGCACCGCATCGTGCCGCACCGCGATGAGCCCCCATCGCGAGTACGTTTTAAGTATGAACATAACAACAAATTACGTCAAATACATTTCAGCAATGAAAACGTGGGCTCTGCTAATTTTCAGTATCGCGACAAGCGTCGCATATCCGTGCTACGGCGCCACGCAAGATGCTCGGCTGCTCGAACTCGGGCGACTGCTGTTTCAGGAAACGTCGCTCAGCGCAGATGCAAAGACCAGTTGCGCGAGCTGTCACGACGTCGCGCATGCTTACGCCGATCCGCATGCGCGTAGCATCGGCGCGAACAGCAAGGCGGGCACTCGCAATGCGCCGAGTCTCGTCGGCATCGGTGACGATCGCTCGTTTGCGTGGGACGGTCGACGCGACAAACTCGAAGACGCCGTGCTCGATCCGTTCACCAATCCGGTGGAGCTGGGTCTCGGCTCCACGACCGAACTACTGCAGAAATTGAAAACCTCCGCGCATATCCGCGAAGCGTTCGATAACGCATTTCCGAACGACTCGAACTCTGTGACGTTGACGCATGCTGGCGACGCGCTCGCACGCTTCGTTCGCTCACTGCGCAGTGACGCTTCGCCGTTCGATGAAGCGAAACACAATCATCATGCGCTCGCACCGGCGGCGGAGAACGGGCGGCGACTTTTTGAAGGCGCGGCGGGCTGCAGTCGCTGTCACGAAAGCGCGAGTGAAACGCCACGGCTGACCGACAACCTGTATCACCATTCCAGTATCGGCGAGGCGACGCAATCGCCGCGCTTGCCTGCGCTGGCCCGCGCGGTCGTCGCGGAAAATCTGGAAGCATCGCGCATCGGACCGAAAGTGCTCACCGATGCAGAGTGGTCTTCGCTTGGGCGCTTCGTGGTCAGTCATCAACCCGGTGACATCGGCGCGTTTCGAACGCCGTCGCTGCGCAACGTGGCGGTGACCGCACCGTACATGCACGACGGCAGCATCGCCACGCTGGAAAAAGCCGTCGATCACGAAATCTACTATCACGGACTGAGCACCGGACATCCCGTCAATCTCACACAACCTGACCGTGAGGCGCTGGTCGAGTTTCTGACGACCCTGACCGATACACCAGCAGACGCGCCCGCACACCACTGAGCGGCATCGGAGCCCGCGCGCCCTACCGCAACGCCACATGTAAACGATTGCAAATTCATCTGCGCGCGCGTGCGGCGTACGGCTTCGACAACCTGATCTCGGACAAGAAACAAAAAAGCCCACCATCGAGGTGGGCTTTTTGTTTGTGAGGGGGCAACGCAGCGTCGAGTTCTGGTCCCTGCATCCGCCCTCGCCGTGATGATGGCGATCACGATCGAGCACAGCATCCGAAAGCCTCAAGGATTTTTTTGTCGCACTGCACTACTGAATTTCGTTTTTTGCACAAAGCCCTGTGAAATCGCGAGAGCCTGAGGCGGATTCGGCGCGGGGTAAATCATGCCTTATCCGGGGAAGTCGAAGCGTTTACAGGCATCGCAGCGAAGGGGGCGTCCCGCAAAGGGTGGTCAAAGCATAAATTCCGACACGGCCCCACGATTGCTTCCCGGGTCCGCCTGCACACGCTGGTCCGTGCTTGTGCTGGCGTTCAGCGGCGCGGTATTGGCGCTACAGTTGCCGTATCCGATTCCGCCGTGGCCCAATTGATGCGCGACCTTCACATGGAAAGCTGGTGACTGCGTGCGTAGCAGACCCGAAATTTCTCTGCGCCAGCTGTTTGACGAAATCGTTGAATTGCCCCCGGTCCTGCGTGATACCAGGATCAGTGCCCTGGATATCGCGGAGGACATGCGCAATGACCTGCGCATCATGGTGTCCTTTGATGAGCTGATGCAGCATGCACCGGAGCAGCGCATCCGTGAGTTGGAGAAATTCAATCTGACCGACGCGGATCGAATGCGGCTGCGACAGATGCTCACGTCGGACGCAAGGGTTCCCGAACTGTTGCAAGCAACGGCAGCCGAAGCTTCCCGCCGCCTCGACGGCGACGACGAGCTTGCACAGTCTCTCGTCGGCACGAACATCGGCACATTCCGCCTGTTGGCCCTGATCGGTCAAGGCGGCTCATCGGTGGTCTTCCGCGCCGAACGCGCTGCCGGCGACGGGTCTCAGGTCGTCGCATTGAAATTATTGCGGACCGGCCTGTACTCAGCCGATGCACAGCGTCGGTTTCGGCGTGAACAGGCCATCCTGGCGCAATTGACGCATCCCAATATCGCGAGTCTGATCGAGGGCGGCCTCAGTGAGGCGGGCATTCCCTACATCGCCATGGAGTTGGTCGAGGGCGTGCCGATTACGCACGCGGCGAACGCCCGCGGGTTGAACATCGAGCAGCGACTGGTCTTGTTCTGCA
>Ga0307516_10004021_pt1 | contig 18429 bp, 15 predicted proteins | sample 19_EM_MG_FD_203310 | JGI IMG/M metagenome (GOLD analysis project Ga0307516, IMG submission 203310) | Populus trichocarpa ectomycorrhiza microbial communities from riparian zone in the Pacific Northwest, United States - 19_EM | ecosystem: Host-associated > Plants > Roots > Unclassified | place... | reverse complement strand
TTCTGACGGCGGTCGAGATGGCTCCGAGATCGCCATGTCGCTATTTCGGTAAGCTCCGCCTCGGGTCGCGAGGCGACCGTCTCGCTCCGTCCGAGGTAGATGTTACCGCCGTCGCCGTCGATGGTGATCCAGTCGCTCCCCGAGATCGTAGTGCCCGCAAGCTGTGCCCGGTCGGCTGCGACGTCGACCGTCATTCCACTGCACCCGACAACGCAGGGCTTCCCCATCTGGCGCGCGACGAGCGCGGCATGGGCGGTGCGCGCCCCAACCGAAGTCACTATGCCCGCCGCAACGGCAAAGCCCGCGACATCGGCCGTGCTGGTATCGGGACGCATCAAGATGACGGGATCACCCCCGGCCGCCAGACGTTGGGCGCTCTCAGAACAGAACGCGGCGCGTCCCACGGCGATGCCGCCGGACGCGCCTATACCTGCGACGACGGGTCTGTCAGCCGAGACCAGCGAAATCTGAACCAGCGCGGCGAGATCGATGCCGGCGAGCCGCTGCAGCGCTTCTTGTTGCGTGATCAGTTTTTCATGCACGAGGTCGATGGCGATCCGGAGCGCCGCGCGCGGCGTCCGCTTCGCGGATCGGGTCTGAAGAATCCATAATTTACCGTCCTCGACCGTAAACTCGACATCCTGAACGTCGCCGAACTCCTGTTCGAGCCGCCGCAGGATATCACCGAGTTCGGCTGCAATGGCCGGCAACGAGCGGACGATCGTCTCTTCGGTGTCAGGCGTCCGGCGGCCCGAGACGACGTCTTCGCCCTGGGCGTCGAGGACAAGATCGATCATTGGCTGGGCCAACCCCGTCGAGGGATCGCGCGAGAACGCGACGCCGGCGCCGGATGAAAGTCCGCCATTGCCGAATACCATGGCCTGAACGGTGACCGCGGTGCCATCGAGATGGTCGAGCTTCTGCAGGCGGCGATAGGCTTGCGCCCGCTCGCTCATCCATGACTGGTATACAGCCCTTGCAGCACTTTCGAGCTGCGCCGGCGCATCTTCCAACCAGCTGTCGTCCCGGTCCTCGATCAGCGCCTGCTGGTCTGCGGCGAGACGTTCGAGCGCCTCACTGTCGAGCTCGCGCTCATCAGCGGCGCCTTCGCTGGCGATCAACTCCGCAAGCCGCGCCGCGAACGGCCCGGGGTCAAGGCCCAGCACCGTTTCGGTGTAACTTTCGAGAAAGCGTCGCCGGCAATCCCACGCCAGCCGTGGCCGGCCGGTCAATCGGATGAGCCCTTGCACGGCCATCGATGTGCAGCCGACGTTCAGTACCGTGTCGAGCATGCCGGGCATCGATCGCGCTGCACCCGACCGTACCGACACCAGGAGCGGCTGCCGGCGGTCGCCGAAACGCTTTCCCGTCGCGCGCTCCAGGAACTCGATGCCTTCCTTCAATCCGTCGCGCAGATGGCGTTCGGCGTGGGCATCGTTATCGATGACATCCGCGCAGAGCGCGACCGGGAGCACAAAGGCTGGGGGCACCGGCAAACCAAGGGCCGCCATCCGTGCCAAGTTCGCTGCCTTGGCGCCGATGGTGTCGGCGGAATGCTGCTCGTTCGATGCGCCGCCGATACACACGATATGCATGGGCTGAAATCCTCGTTAGGTTGATAAATCGGCCATGACATGCCGCCGCAGCAGATGCCCGAATCCGGCCAGCCGGTCGGTTGCGCGCTCGATAGCGCGGGCCAGCTCGAGAACGGAGAGCGACGTCGCGATATCGTAGCCGCCGGCAAACACCCTCGCGGTGACGTCGCGTTCCCGCGAATCCGCGGCGTGCTCGGCATCTATGAGACGGACAACGGCGGCCAGCGCGTCCTCGGAGTCGGCGCGGCGTCCCTCCGGGACTTCGACGGCGGCGGCGAGCCCAGAAGCTGCGGCTTCGGTCGCTGTCGTGGCGACCGCGCACAATTCGGCCAGTGCCGATAGTAGCGCCGGATCGACTGCAGCCGGCGCCAGCGAGCCGACAAAAGCGGCCTGTTCCAGTTCATCGACGGCTTCTTCGACGCGTTCCACCAGCTGTTCAATGATCGGCCCGGCGTCGAGACGGGTACCTTCCTTGCGGGCTTCGAGGGCAATCCGGTCGGCCTTGCGTTCGATCCGACCGGCACGGACCGCGAGCAGCTTGCCATCGGCCGGACGACCTGCCTGCAGCGCGGCAAGATGATGGGCGATGGCAGCGGTCAGGTCGTGTGCCAATCCGACCTGACGGAGAACGATCGCGAGCAGCGCGCTATCAACACGTTCCAGACGCCGAACCAGATCCGCTTCGATCTGGTCGCGGACCAGCCTGACCGATCGCCCCGCTATCAGCGCTTCGGTCGAAGCCCGCATCGCCGTCTTGAGAAAATCGTTCGCGGCGCTGCGGCCGAGTGCCTGATCCAGCCGCTCACCGAAACCTATCCGCGTCGGCGCTGCGTTCCGCACCGCCGCGCCGATCAATTCATTGCCACCGAGTTCAAGGAAGGCGCGGTGACCAATCCGGCGCCTCGCGGCCCAATCGAGAATGCGCGCCGCATCGTCCTTTGCGACCCAACTGCGCAGGAGCTTGCGCGCCTTGTTCCAGTCGATCAGGAAAACCAACGCGGCGCCGAGCGCAGTCAGGAAGCCGTTGCGGTCTGCGGCACTGCCGGCCTGATACTGCCCAGTGACGAGAAAGAACGCGTCGTCATCGCCGAGGCCGGCTGCGACATGACGATCGAGCCCGCTCCACTTCGCCCGAAATTCGTCGAACAGTGCGATAAAGAACTTCGCGCGCGCCCGGTGCACGTCCGTATAGGTGACCGTCACGGCATTCTTCTTGACCGCGATCACCACCACGTGGGCATCGGTGGTCCCGATATCATTCTGAATCAACAGCCGGCTGCCCGACCGCGTCGCCATGGTGTCAAGGCCTGGATGGTTGAACTTCAGGGGGCGGGTCTCGTTGAGCCCCTGCATGAAACTTTCCACGGCATCGCGGTCTTCGGAGTGCAAGCCGAAGACATGGGCGCCGGCCAGGATCTCCTCGGCGCAATTCGCCGCGAGCCGGTTGATCGCCTTGTGCAGATCCATCACCAGACGATGCAGGCTGTCACCGCCGTCCTGAGCTACGCCAGTCAATTTGCTGATGCGGGTGATTTCCATTTCATTCGTGGCCTCGAGCAGACCGGCGGTCCGGATCGCGGCGAGCCGGGCATTCAGGGTTTCGCCCTCGGACGGATTGCCCGCGCTCACGGCGTGGACCATCGTCGCCGCGTCGTCGTGGATTTCCCCCATCAACCTGGCGAGATTAGGCGCAACCATTCGCCCGTCGCTGGCAAGATGGGCGCCACCGATCAGCGCTGCGAGCGCCGCAGGCGCAATGCCGGCGGCACGGCATTCGACCTGCAATTCGGTTGCGGGGTGAGCCGGCTCTCGCGCGTGATGGACGGCAGCCTGCAGCGCGCTCATGCGAACCTTGATACGATCGTTGGCCGCGAGCCCTTCTGCAATCAGCGACGGCAGCAGAATCTCGGCCTGTCCGAGCTGTTCGACGATTTGAGATTTCATGGCATGTCCGACGGGAGATCCGATCTCGCCTGTATGCCTTGCGCTTACGACAGCTTCATTGCGCTAGATCATTCATCCAACTGTCATATTTCGCGACGCCGCCTTTCCGATGGCAACTCTTTGCGGCCTTCGGACGGACTTGAATCGAGCGCATCCTGGTTCGCTCAGGCATTGCGCTGATCAAATACTGGTGTGCCTGGTTTATCTCTCAGGGCTGCTCCACCGAAGGCGCTGCCACTGTGTTTGCTCCGGCTCGAAATTTTCCAGAATGCTTTCGAAGTCAGAATGCGCCTTGCGGGAGCGATCAAGCAACTTCTGGATCCGCGCTTGCTGATCTCCAATGACAAGTCCGGCAGCAAATGCGCGGCGGCGGCTTTGCTCTTCCGTCAATCCTCTTGCGTGACGATTGATGATATCTACGAAGAGTGCTTTGTGCGTCACGATGTCGTTGGGCTTGCATAAATGTGAGGGTGAAATAGCACCCTTGAAGCGTGAGAGTTATTTTGAGCTGTCCCCTCACCCAAATTCAGTGAAACCACATCAAATGCCAGGGCCGTTCGACAGGCGCGGTTCGCATTCCGCTTGCGTGCCGCTGGGCCGCTTCTATCGCTCGAACAGATCGCGCTGCGTCGGCGGCTCGGCCGGATAGACCAGCCTGCCCTCGCCCTGCACCCGCGCCGCCTCGTTGATCACAGCCGGCTCGATGTGCCCCGGTCCGAGGATATGGAACACCCGCTCGCCGGTGGCGAGCAGATAGTCGGTGATGATGCGCCGGTGACAGCGCCACCACACCGATTCCGCGCACATGATGGCGCAGCACCGCTCCCGCCCGAGCCCGCGCAGATGCGCAAGCCCAGCGCGAAACGGCTCGCTCATGGCGTAGTCGGCATAATTGTGGAAGCTGTCGTTCGCCCAGAACGCGTTCGTCTTAGGCGGCACCTCGCGCGCGCGGCCGCGCAGGCCGCCGAGAGCAGCGATATGCTCATAGTCCAGTCCGAAAGGCGCGAGCGCCTGCGGCAGCGCGTCGCGGTTATATTGTGGATTGGTGCGCGAGCGCGGCACGGTGCGGACATCGGCGAGCAGCGTCACCGCCGCGTCCTGCAGGAGTGCGACAAATTCTTCGAGGGGCCGGGTGCCGTGGCCGATGGTGTAAAAGGGATGCGCCATGGGCGACGTCTCTTTCCTGCGGGACCCGAAACCGACGCCCGTGCCTCCGTCAGCGATCAGCGCGACAGCAGTCGCAGCGCCCGCCCCTTGTGGAGCGCGACATGGTCGGTCTTGTCGCTCTTGATCTCATATTGCGGATCGTCCGGGCTCGCGTGATGGACGTAGCCTTTGTAATTCACGTCCGCCCGATGCACCCGCACGATGCGGCCGCGCACGCGGCCGGCTTCCGAGTTCCAGCTGACGTGATCCCCGACCTTGAGTGTCCCGGCCATGGCGAAGGTCCGAACGCGCGTGCCCGGACATATAAGCACAAGACATGCTTCGTTGCACGGGAACGCGGCCCGCAATCGCGATCAACAGCGTCATCCTCGCGGCCTTGCTCGGGCGATGCGGCATCGACACCGTCGTCCTCGACTAGGCTGACGACATCTTTCCGCTACCGCGCGGCGATCGATCCTGCTTGCGATCTACCTTATCGTAAACATAAGTGTTCCATATCCCAGCTGATCGTAGCCGCCGCTGTTGGGGCCGTAATCCCCACCGCCGCCTTCCGGTCGCACCTTGCCGGCAAAAGCTTCCACGTAGGGCGCGTCGAGGCGCTTCAGCACCACGTAATGGTTGTAAAGCAGCTCCCAGATAGGACGCAGATCACCGCGCCCATTGTCAGAGATCATGGGCTGGGTGACATCGCTGTTCTGATATTGAGTGTAGGGGACACCGTGACCCAGATTGTACTGGGCGACATACTCGGCACCGAGTAGAACGCGATTGTGGTCGTAGGCGAAGAGATCGTCTCCCTGGGTCCAGGCCATCTGGCAGATGGCGCCCAGCAGAGCGATATCGAGCATGGAGTGGCCCTGGTCGCGGCCGCTCTCCTGGATCTGCCCGATGCGGCCGTCGTGAATCGTCGGCACGACATGCGCGATCGAGCCGTTGCCCGCGCCGTGGCGGAAATACTCGAGCGCCTCGTCATAGATGTCGCGCCGGTCTGTCAACACGCCGATGGCAAGCATCGACGCCATGTTCGAAAGATCCCAGTTCGCCCAGTAATGGTCGATCGCCGCGCCGTTGTGGCGGACGAGGAAGTCGTGGTTCATGCGATAGAACACCGCGAGCATCATTTGCTGGAAGCGGCGGAAGTCGGCGGCCGGCCAGTTCGGATTATCCCGTAGGATCTCGGCGGCATTCGCCAACTGATAGCCATAGAGGCCGGACGCGAGATACCGATCGGAGGTGCCTTCGATCGCCGTCAGGGTCGATGACCAGGCATCGAGGATTTCAACTGCCTTCTGGCCGTAAGCGCCATCGCCAGAGATCTTCCAGCGCAAAGCGAGCGCGTACGCAGCAGCTGCGTCGTTGAAGAGCGCCGCATAGTTCTCGCGATGCCGACCATCCGCCCCGCGATAGACGATCGCTTGCGGGTTAGGCTTCCAACCGAGCGAGGCATGTCGGTTGGCGATGAGTCGCTGCCAGCCTGGGGTCCAAGGGGAGGCACCTTCATTGACCTTGACGCGCATCCGTTCGAGGTCCTGCCGAGAATGAAGCAAGCCCGGATGAACGAACGAGTGGGTGTCGGCCGCCGTCGCCGCGAGGCTCATTCCACAGACAAGGCTGACTGCAAGTGCGGCACAGCTGACAAGGCCGCCCCGAACACGCTGAACAACGGCAAATGCGCGACGTCTTTGATGCCCCATAGAAGGGCCTGCATTGGTTGACAAGATTTCATACCTCCCAGCGCCGCAGATTGCGCGGGCCCGGTACGAAGGTGCGGGGGGCACGAAGGCCAGCAAAGCGCCTTCGCCGGGCGGCGCTCTGGATATCTTGGCTGGCTGCGCCACGCGTAGCCCGAAGGTCCGGCTCCGGCGCGACTGCCTCCGCTCGTTCGCTACGAAAGATTGAACTGGCTTGCCGAGCTTTAGCTCGCGAAGCAAGCGAAGGATGGTGGGCACGACAGGGGCGAAAGTCAATAACAAGATCAATGACTTATGCACCCTCACCGGCCATTCGGGCGCCTTGATCGCAAACGGGAATTTCCAGCGGCGCCCGCCCCATCCAGGGTTAAGCTTGGCTGCCAGCTTCTCCGGAAGTTGCCGTGCCTCGTCGACCGTGAAGAATCCGGATTTCAAGCCGGACAGATCACGAGCGCCGCGAAGATTGGCAGCGAGAGATTGCGCAGCAAAAGGCTGGGCCACCGGATAAGGCGGCGGAAGTTGTAGCCGGCAGCAGCCAGGACAGCATTCGCCCTAGCGCGGTGCCAGAGCGCCGATTCCGACGATCTCGCCCGGGTATTCCGATTTGATCTCGCCCGAGGCGGGAGGCGTTCTGGCTGTCTGGTTTCTGCATTGGCGAAGCCGCGGGGTCAATCTTGAATCGCGGCTCGAAGGGTTAGCTTTTGTTGTTGCTGCCGCTCTGCTGTGGGCTTGCGAGCGGGGCGGCCTGGTGGCGGTCGATTCCGCCGGCGCCGTGCATAACCTGGCGCGCCGGATCGAAGGGGTGAAGATCGGCGCGGTCCGCCGGCGAGCCGCCCGCCGAGCTACCAGAACCAGGACCCGGGGCCGGCCCATCTGAGCGACGACGGGAGGGCGCGGATGCGCGAAGGCTCGGGCAAGGAGTGGGTGCATCGCCCCGACCGAAGCGCGGCGATCGCCATCCGGCCGGAAGCTTCAGGCGCGCCGCGCGCAGCCTCACCCGTCAACGTCACCGGCGGCGGCGCCCGTCAACGATCCGGCGAAACGGCAATCCACGCGTCAGAGCCGGGCCGCTGTTCACGGGCGCGGCCAGGACGTTGCTGCTTCCGCAATTGGTGGCGTCGGCGTACGGCGCCAATGCCACCAATGTCGGTGGTGCGGCCGGATCGGAGATTTCCCAGACCTCGCTTCCGCCGTCATCCGAGCCGATCGGCACCGCCAATGCCGCGAACACCGCCGTCCACGAGCAACCTGGCGGACAACATCGGCGATGCCAGCTCCGTGCCCGACGCCTCGCCGGAGTTCCGGGCCGAGATGGGCGCCTTGCTGCCTCACTATGCCGCGCGGATCGCGGCGGCGTCACGGCCTGTCGCCGGCCGCCGCGGCCCTGCGGGAATTGATGGCGCGCTGGCAGGCGGCGACCGCGAAGCAGCGTGCCGAGAAGCCGGTCAGCCCGGCGCCGCGCCGCCGCCGAAGGCCGACGACCCGAAGCCGCCGTGACGAGACGCTATTGCAGCTGTGTCACCTGCCAGGAGCTGAAATCCGAGCTGACGCGGACCAGCAGGGCCGGTACCTTGCCATTAGACAGGTCCAGATTGGTGACGGCATAAATATATTCGCCGTCCTCAAAGCCTTGCAGGCCGACGACCCAGACCGTGGCGAACAGCAGCGGATCGGGCAGCCGCTTCGCGACCTTGTCCGGATGCCAGACGCCCGCGCCGGCTTCGAGAAACACGATCAGGGTCTTGCCGGCGGCGTAAGCCACGTCGCCCTTCGCGCGCTTCTGGTTGATCTTGTCGAGGATCAGCGTCTCGGCGTCGGCCGTCTCGCCGGGGCGAAGCCGCGGCACCATGACATGCTCGGTCGGCCAGGTGTCGCCGGTCTTGACGTCGAGGATGATGCCGTCACCGCCGAGCGGGTCGCTGGTGAAGGTCAGTCCGCCCTCGGTCACCGCGTTCGCGGCGGCGCAGACGAGCCAGTTCGCTAGAACCTCGCGCGAGCGCATGTCGCCGAGTTTCTTGAACGGCTTGCCGGTCTGGAGGTGCAGGCCGTTGCGGACGAAGGGTTCGAGCTCCTTCAAGGCCACGGCCAGGCTCTTGAATCGCGTAGTCTCGTACTTCATGCGCGCCGTATGCCCGATCCGGCGCTGCCGATCAACTCCTCGCCAACGCCGTCGAGATGATGATTTCTTGCGTCGCCGAGCTGATGCCAGAGCTTCTGCGCCTCGCCGGCGCCGCCAGTTGCCATGATCGGCCGGTCGAGCCACTCGAACGGGTTGAATTGCGCGACCGGCATCAGGCTGTGCGAGCGGCCGCCCGCCCAGAGCAGCCACGCTGATATCGCTTCGGTCACGCGCGCCAGCGCCTTGATCGCGCCGGTGATCTTGTTGCCGGTGACGACGAGATCGGCCTTGCGTTTGCGCTCCTCCGGCCCGCCCGCATGGGCGAGGTAGACGTGGCTCCATTGCGCCAGCTCGTCGGCGCCGCTCTCGTCGAGCCACCGCTCGATGGTCGTGAGAAGAGCCAAAGGCAGGCGATCCTCGCGACTCCGGTTGGCGGGATCGATGCCGGCCAGCCGGTCGAACTGCTCATGGGCCATGCGCGACGGCCCATGCGCGCCCGGGCCGGATGTCTGGCCCCAGAACATTCCCTTTCCAGCCTGGGCAAGCATCTCCTGGTGCTGCACCGCCTCGTAGTCGTAGGGCAGACCGTCGAAACAGACGTAATTCTCGCGCGTGAATAGGTGAAAATGGCGCCGCAGGTCCTTGACCAGCCGCCGCAGCGAGATGATGTCGCTGTTGCCGTTGTCCATCAGCCGGCGGATCGCCAGGACCTGGGTCGCGACCTGGCCGTCGATCAGCGCCTGGCCGATCAGCGTGTTGTCGAGGGGGTTGTTTTCATCGCTCGTCGCGAACTGCGTCAGCATCTGGAAGGCGACGTCGGTCCAGACCATCGATGTCAGCACGCTCCAGATCGCGTGATGCTCGTCGCGATCGATCCACGAGAGCCACAAGCGCCGCTTGTCGCGGTACGACTGAAGCGCGCCGCGCCGTTCGGGCGGCACGTCGCACTGCGCGGCCGGATAGGCGTAGTCGTCGGCCGTGTTGTTCGGATTCGGCATGGCCCCGATATTAGCCGATCCGCCCGGCAAAACCCAACGTGACAGCGGCCCCACGGCGTGATTCAGACGGCATCGACCGACAGGAAAGCCAGCTTGGAAACCAGCCCATGAAGCTTGATCGCCGGGACATGTTAAAGGGCTTGGCCGCGACCGCCATCGCGGTCGCCGCGCCGTCGAGCACATTGACGGTGCGCGTGCGGCCATGGATGCCGCCCGTGCCACCCGCCAGGGATTTGGCGGGCTAGCTAGCTAGCTAGCTCGAGTCGCCCCGCTCATGGAGCAGGGCCGCTGGCACTAACAGCAGCTTGCCGACGGGACCGGCGTGATCCGCCATATGCCGAGCCGCATGGCCTTCTGGACCTCCCCCGTACCCGGTTCCTGGTGGCAAAAATCAGCCTCCCGGCTGTTTGCCGAAGGCGAGGCTTTGACGCAGCCGCGCGGCCAAGCGCCGGGCTGGCTTCAGGTCGCGCGCGCGGCCGCCAATATAGCCGGGCGGGTCAGCTTCATGCGCGAGGAAGGTGAAAGCCTCATCGCCTGCTATGCCGGTTCCGGTCGTTGGCCTTGGACCGGCGCGCTGGATACGCATGCGGTCGATTCGGGGTTCGCCTCCCGCTTGTGGCTCAGGCCGGTGATCCACGCTTTGGCGATTTGCGGCTTTACGCGTGAATCAGCATTCGTCTCGAGCCTCGTAGTACGGATTCGGCGCCGCGCACTCGGCGCAGGTCTCGATCTTCCAGTAAGGCGGGGCGAAGAGGCGCACGCCGTTCGCTATGCCGGCGAGCCAGAAAGCCCGGTGCCTTCGGCGAAGCCCATCAATTCACGTTGGGGGATAGAGCGCGCGGCTGATTTGGGTCCAGCTCATGCTCTCGCTGCGCTGTCCGGTCGCGGGCGTCAGGTTCTCGCTGCTGTTGGCGGCGACGAGCGTGGTTTGCCCGGCCCGGCGCGACATCCAGTCGGCGGTGGTGAGATCGTTGGGAGCAAAGCCCTGTACCGCGCCGGCATTAGCGAGGGAATTCAGGGGCCGGCTCGGGGGCGCCGTAGATTTTGGCGTTGCGGATTTCATCAGGCCCTTCGGCTGCCGGGCGGCCGAGCAGGATGTTGGCACCGGCTCCGATCGCGGCGAGGCTCATTGCCACGCCGATCAGCGCCATCAGCGGCACGCCGTTCGTGCCAAACAACGGACGGAAGCTCGCCGCCGTCCAGAACAGCAGAGCGCCGCCCGCGATCACGCAGGCGGAGTTCAACGAGAGTTTTATCAAGAGCCGGCCGCTCATTTGCGGAAAAATTCCCCGATCGCCGCGCCCGCACTCCGGGTTCGAAAGTCCGCACGATCTCTTTGGCGACGGCCTTGTCCTGCTCGGCCTTCATAGGCGGCCGAGGCTTCGGCCTCCCTCGTGCGCGCTTCGGCTTCGAGCTTCTGCGCCTCGGCCTTCTTGGCGCGCAGCTCCTGTTGCTTGATCTCTTACTCGGTGAGGCGGAAGGACTCGGTCGTGCTGAGCTTCATGCCCATGGCGGCCTTGGCGCGTATCTCTTCAAGGCTCTCGGTCGCGGCCGCCGCAAGCGCCTGCTTTGCTGCGCGTCCGCGTCGCCCTGGTCGACTTGGGTCGCAAGCAGGGCTTCGGCGCCGGTCACCGGCACGCCTGCTTTCATCGCCGCGCGGGTCTTGGCCGGATCGGCCGCCCGCGCTTCGCTCTGCACCGCCCGGCAAAGAAAGATCTTTGCCGATTGGAGCGCGTGGTTGACGTCGATCGTCAGTTCAGAGGCGGCGAGAACGCCAGCGCCGAAGATCGCCGGGATTTTGACGTAGGCCGGAATGCGCAGCCAGAGCGTGGCCACGACGACGCCCGAGCCGAGTCCGGGAAGGGATTTCATGGGGAGGCTCCTGTTTCTCTATTCGGCCGGAACGGCGATCACGCGCGGACGGGCTTTCGGCTACGCGCGCCGCGGGATCGCGCGAAGCCGAACTTAAAACCGCGTGGCGAAGCAAACCGTCGAACTGCCGTTGACGGAGCTACGCATGTCGTGATCGGTCAAAGAGGCGGCGCGGCGCGAAGGCAGCGCGCCAATCGCTGCGCTGTGCTGGCGCTAGCGCGCGTCGTGCGAAAGTTGGGGGCGCAAATGTTCGGGGAAGCTTCGAAACACAATGGCCGATAGTGTTGCAGCCCCCGATGACGGTTGATTCCGGCGGAAAAATTGCGCGGGCGATCTCACCGAAGATAGCGCCCTAAAGATCGGCTGGCTGCGAGACGGCACGATCCCGAAGCATCGCGTATCTTGCGTGTTCGAGGACAAGATGTCGGTCGTCGACGCCTGGCGCGCCGAGGGCCTGCCCTGCCTGCAGGTGACGGCCGGCGACACCGTCTCGCGCTTCATGGCGTCTCAGTCGACGGTGTCTCAGCAAGCGTAAAGACTGACGAGCCGATTAGGTCAAATGCACCGCGTCACGAACTGGCAGCCCTCAGCATTTCAGAATTTGGCGGAAGCATGCACATCTCTTGAAAATGCTAAATTCAGAACCGTTCCGATCGCCTCCTGCCGGAACACGACAACTGGGGGTTTGCCGGCAACTATAATATAAGCTTCGTACGCAGGAAATTTTCGCACGGAGCCCTCACATTTGATATCTCCCGTTGCAAGGTTGATTTGAAATTTTCCCTTGTACTCGATGTTGGGCGCCACCCCTGTATCATGGAATTGAGACCCTGCAGGGTTGAGGGTCGCGTGAGACCACATCCGGGAAGTGACACCGGGGTCCGTGCTGAAACCACGCTGATCCGTCAGGTAGCAGACATCGGAATCCAGCGGCGATGGAGAGGGGATCGCGGTCCAATTCTGCCCCTGAGGGCCGTGAATTGTCTTTATGTATCCGGTTTCGCCTGGGATTGAGTTCGGTATGAACGCTCGAATCCAGATATCTATTTTTGGAAAATTCTAGCTCATCGCACGATTTGGCAAGGTGGCGAGTACGATCGCTGCAAGCAACGCTGAGATCACATGTGCGGACGAGTTTCTCATCTGTGCTTCCCGCTGACCTGTCTGCTCCCTCGCAACGCTGGATGTCGTTCAGCAATCCGCACACCCACGCGAGTATCTTACTTGCACGCTTCCACGGTCATCGTGTTCGCGCGCGACACCGAAAACCTCTGATTATCGGTGTTGAAAGAGATCGTCACCTTCACGGTGATCTGCGTCGGCGGCGTCGAAGTGGACGCCTTGATCACACCGGCCCAGAGCGCCGGCGGCGGTGAATAGGGGTTGGTCTCGACCACCGAGTTGTTCGCCGTGGCCACGGCGGCGGACGGATTGAGCCGGCAGCGCAGCGGGCCGGATACCTGGGCGCAGAGGCCCGCCCCGAACGCGCCACTGACCGTGATGTTCGGGGCGTCGAAGGCGATATCGACGTCGACCGGGACGGTATCGGCGTTGCCGAGATGACCGATCTGGAGCGTGGCCGGGTCTGGCTTGTCGCAGGCGGCGACCAGCGCGCCGTTCTTGAGGAAGACGTGGCTCTCCGCGGAAAAATAGTAGATGTTGCGAGCAAGACGTCCTGCGCTTGGATACGGTCCATGATCTCCCGGCTGGTCCACGCAATCTGCGCGTAGGGCGTCAGCGGAACGATGCGGAAATCCAGGCTGCCGTCGTCCTTGGCCGTGAGGATCGTCACGTGCTGGAGGTCGCCGGCATTGGCGCTGCCCTGCTTGGTGTCGCCGCCGGTTGCGCCGACCACGCGGTAGGCGATGTTGTCGATGCGCGAGTCGGCCTGATTGTAGTGGAAGTGCCCGGCGATCACCGCCCTTGTTGGATAGCGCGCGAGCAGTTGATGCACGCGATCCCACGTCGACCACATGTACCACAGCGGCTGATGCACCAGCACGAACACGCCGCGGGAGGCCGCATGCGCCGCAAGATCGGCCGCGAGCCATTCGTATTGCGCGTCGGAGACGCCGGCGTAAAATATGTTTCCCCAGCGCGGATCGCTGTCGAGCGCTTCGGTCGAATAGAGCACGACGAAATGGTAGCCCTTCACGTCGAAGCTGTAATAGAGGCGTTTCTGAACGACCGGATTGAGCTTCGCGTACAGCGCCTGGAACAGCGCCTCGCGCGAGTGGTCGGGCGAATTTTGAACGAAGTCGTACGGGCTGACGTCATGGTCCCCGGCGGTCATGTACCAAGGCGACACTAGCCCGCCGAGGATCGCCGTCGCCTGATTGAAGCGCGCCGTGATCTGGTCCGGCGTCTGCCGGCTTTCGACGAGATCGCCGGCGTGCAGCACCACGTCGGGGCGCTCGCGGTTTAAGGCATCGACGCCCTGCTGCAGCACACCGTAGGCCTTATCGAGATCGGCGGCCCCGGTCTGGTCGCCGATGATGCCGATCTTGATGTCCGCCGAGGCCAAGGGCGCCGCGGCGATCAGAAACGGAAGAGCCAAAGCGACGCTCGCGGTGATTGCGCGCAGGCGGCCAGTCATCTCGCGGACATCGAGAACGGTGCATCGCGGTTCCGGTCCGTAGTTAATCTTCCCGGTCACGGCAGTCTCCCCAAATCTTCCAGAGACGGCCTATATTGTTACCCAATTTCGCGCACAGATTGCAATGCCGAAGCGCAGCAAGGTGGCCGACCGTCACGTAGTCAAGACCGACGCGCTTCGACGACTTAAGCCAAGATCTCGGTCAGTGCTTGAAACAACGGGCGATGCAAATAGTTGGTGAGGTCGAACCCGATCGCGGGTATCGAATCCGCCTCGACCCTCGCCAACTCCTCCGCCGCGTATTGCCTCAGCTCGTCGGTTTGCCCCGCTCCGCGGCCGAGGAGAGTCAACAGACTTACTTTCAGCGAAGTCGAACGCGTCGTTGGAAGAACCGAATACATTTTCTCCTGAAGCTCGCGATCGAGCTTGATCCGGCGCAAGAGCGTGGGCACCCAATAGGATAGCGACCATTCGTCGGGATCGATCGTCCTCCCCAGCAACTCCTCCATCGAATGGATGACGTCTTCGGGGGCCGCGAGCGCAAACATCAGTTTGTAATGTGCTCCAATGGGATAGCCGCGGCCAGCGACCCCTTCGCCGAGGAGTTCAGCCACGTCGGTATCGTTCTCGCGCAGCAACAGTTCGGCAAGCGCACCTGCCGCCGCGCTATTCTCCGGATTCTCCCTGAAAGCGTCGATAACCTGCCGGCGCAGTCCGATATCGCCTCTAAAATACTCGGCGAAGACTTCTCCGGCGCGCAATTCAGCCCAATGATCAGCGCGCGTTCCTCTTCCGGATCGCCGGAGCAGCAACGATGCGACGAGGTCTCGCGTTGCCCGGCTGCGCGGCGCCATTTCCGCCAAGGCGGCGATAAGATCGCTGTTGTAAACATGTCGCGCTGCCGGGACCTGCTCCATGAGCAGGTCAAAAAGCCGGCCGGCGTTCGGTATGTCGGCGCGCATGAGCGTCAAGGTGCGTTCAGCATCGATGCCAAATCGATCCAGCACCTCACCTTCGCCGCCGAGCGAGCGCGTCAGCTCCCCCCAGTGGGGCAGCAGGCGGCGCAAGTACATATCGTCTCTCGTAAGATTGGGACGTACCTCCAAATCGAGCGGTTTCTCATCGTATCGTTTTGCCTGCACGAACCGCTCAATGTTGCCTGATAGCAATAGGCCGATTACGGCAGCAATTCGTCGCTTCTGATATTCCGAGCCGACAGCATCCAGCTCTCTCACAAGCCACTCAATATCGCTCTCTTCCAGGGGGCCGGTCGCCAAAGCCGCTTCCACCCAGCCGATGACGCTTTCGCTGCAAACCAGTCCGGCCGTATCCTGCCGTGCAGCTCTTAGCAGCTCCAGCGCTGTCGCATTCGACGGTGCGATCGCTTCAATGTCTTGAACCAATGCCATCCGCGCACCGTCGTCGAGCGGGCACAATACGTTCAACACGCGCTGACAAATATCCCTGTCGTGCGGGTAATTGTTCGCCACGGTACCGAGACGGCCACCGCGCCTTGCGAACTCGTCGAGCGCGATCTGGCGGACTTGCGGATCGGGTGCGAAGGCTTCGATGATACCTTCGCACCAGGCGTCACGGTACAGTGGGGCCATCTTGCGCGTTCCCGCGTGCAAGGCAGCCTGCACCATCTCCGTGTCGTCGGTCGTAATCCCAAGATTCTTGCATCCCTTAAGAATGAAGTCGTATCGCGTGACGCTGGCGCGTAGCGCGCGCAACAAAGCCTCGCGTTAAGCGGCATTTCCGCCGCAGCTTGCGCGATGGTTTCGGGCTTCGCCGTAAGCATCCAGGTAAAGAGCGACTGTACATCCGGGTCTGACTTTCCCCACACCTCGGCGAGGGCGCGCGAGCACCAGAAACCGAGATGCGGCCGTCCCCGCAAGGATTCAAGAAACTTCTGTTTGAGGACGGGGAGCGGCGCGACCTTGCTGATCCAGTAAAGGTCGTTTTCGATGAATCGCTCTTTCGCATTGATGTGCTGCTCAAGCTTCGCGATCAGAGGCGGCGTCCAGGCCACGCGCTCAACGGGAAAATGTTCTTGAACGAAGATGTCGTGCAGCACCCAATCGTGTTGCAGCGCCTGCAGCAGTTCCTGATGCGCGAGCGCGTTATCGGAATCGCAGATAAATAACGATGCCAGGAACGGGAGAGTCTGGTGAATTCGATCGCCCATCAACCCTCGCAGGGCGGCCTCCAGTCTTTCGACAAAGTCCGCGCGATGCCGAACGGCGAAATGCTCCACAAGATCGCGGGCCGAGCGCGATGTCGCGTAGTGATCCCGTCCGTAGGCCATGGAAAAGTAGCGGTCGAGATCCGTGGCGTCGGTCTCGCCGCGCCTGGCGCGGATGCGCATGGCATCGAGGCAAATGCCGTTATGCCCATGGCTCCGAAAAGCGCTCGCCAGCGCGCCGACGTCGTCGTCCCGCGACCACCCGCAACCAAGAGCCGCGATCGCGGCTTGAGCCGTTTGAACCGATGGTGCCGCGCGAGCCAGACGGGAGAGTCGCTCTTTGACGTCATCGCTGCCGTTGGCGACAGTGGCCAAAGTCTCCGCGGCTTTACGCCATACATATTCATTTTCAGACCGCAGGCAGCGTAACAGAGCGGGAATCGAACTTTGCCTCGCGTCGGCGACCCAGGTCGGTATCGCTTCAATCGCCGAAGCGCGGCCATAACCATATCGGTCAGGGACCCACTCGCTTAGCTTCTCGCGACACATCGCACCGAGGGATTCGGAAAGCAGTCCATCGACGACCCCGTTGAGCAAATGACGGCGCCTCTCGCCCCAGGCGGCGCCTTCAACTTCCGCGAATAGCGCCGCTGCGAGCCGCCGAACAGTCCCGAGATCATGCGCCAAGTCCGCGAATACCGCATCGGCGACAAGTGCATCGCGCGTCACGCGTTCGGCGGCGTTCGCGGCCGGCGCCGCCGCGATTGCCTCCAAGAGCTGGCCAACCTCCACCTCGTTTTCCGTCAGAAACAGAAGATAGAGAATCGGCTCCCGCCAACGCGCCCTTCCGGCATGCGCCGACACAAAAGAGAGTCTTTCGGCCGGGGAGCGCTGCATCAGATGGCGCGCGGCGAGAAATTCCTGAAGCGACAGGTGCAAGAAGCCGATATTGCCCGGCGCTTTGTTGACGAGCAGCCCGGCTCGTTCTTCCGTGAATGAGAAGATCGCGCGCGCGGCGGAATCCGCGGTCTCCTGATCCGCGTTCTGTTGCCGCTCGCGGATGAGCGCCGCCGCTCGCGCGACCGCTCGGTCCTCGGCCGCCGCATCGGGTATCGACCCCTGCAGATCGCCGGTCTGCAATGCAAACGCAAAGTCAGCAATAACGCGATTGCGAAGCCGCGGCTCGCCGGACAACGACCGGGTCGCCAGAACGCTTATCTCTCGGCGGCGCGGCTGATGCTCCATAAGCTGGGCGACGACTTCTTGACTTGCAGCAAATCGGTTTCTCGGCAAACCGTGACCGCGGCGATGCAGACCGAGGAAAGCGAGGAGAAACAGCGGTATTTGCGACAGCCGCGCTATCCCGGCGTTGATGCGCAAGGCTTTGGCGAACCTGTCCGCTCTCCTTCTGGCACGCGCCGCCACTTGCGCCGGTGGCGTGCCCGGCCCGCCCTCAAAGCGCTCAAGAAGTCCGAACCATAGATCAGCGAGCGCATGACGTTGTGCGTCCGACAAAGGCGCAAGTGTCGAGCGGTCCCAACTCCCTACCGTCAGGTTGCGCGCCACGTGTGGGCGGGAAGAGGCGACAACCGGGATGTTGTTTCGATCGACAAACGCGGTCAGAATCGTCGTCAGCGTTTGGGCGGCCGCCGCATCGGAAGCCTCGTCAAGACCATCGACCAGGAGAACGACGCGTTTGCCGAGGACCGCACGCCTCATCTCGTCCGCAAGGCTCGCTTCCCCCTGGGCGCGGAAAAACTCGGCCACGACATCTTCGATCGGCGCAGGCGACTCGCGGTCGGCGCTCATCCGCGCCCACAGCGCAAAGGGCAGCCACGCCGGAATTGCTCGCGCAAAGCGTTCTCTCGTGACCTTCAAAACCGGCTGTTCGGACAAAATGTCGAGCGCCAGGAACCGCAGCAGCGACGTCTTCCCGGAACCGGCTTCGCCGACGATGAGCGTCTGCTTTCTTGAGCAGAGATATTCGTCGAGCGGAACGCGCCGCTCGCGCGCGGGGCTACGTACCGGCGGCGCGGCTGGCCGCAGGGGTTCTCCGTTTCCGGACTTCGCCGCTTCTCGCCGGCTTGCGGCGGTTTCCGCACGCGGCTCGTTGGCCGCCAGCGGTTCTGGTTCAGCGACGCGAAAAAGCACGTCGGGCTGAATGTAGCGCTCAGTTATCGGTATGCTTGCCTGCGTTCGACCTTCGACGTCCCGACCGGCAATAGGAAGGCCCGGATCGACCGCCGAAATCCACGATGTGTA